>Ga0268299_1002301_pt1 | contig 23931 bp, 9 predicted proteins | sample NOBtaG_FD_193484 | JGI IMG/M metagenome (GOLD analysis project Ga0268299, IMG submission 193484) | Activated sludge microbial communities from bioreactor in Nijmegen, Gelderland, Netherland - NOB reactor | ecosystem: Engineered > Bioreactor > Aerobic > Activated sludge | place: Netherlands... | reverse complement strand
CATGAATCACGCGGCTGAATAAATCGCGCCCAAGCTGGTCTGTTCCCAGAAGATGCTCGGCGCTCGGTGGCGAAAATGGCCTGCCTGTGCCTGTTTTGGCAAAATCATAGGGCGACCAAAAACGCCCGGTCAGCGCCACAATCGCATAAAAAATCAGGATCACACTGCCGATTATCAATGTCGCGGGCAGGCGGCGAAAACGGGCAAACCATAAATTACGGCGCTGCGGTTGAGAGGTCAGAATCATTAGCCCTTCCTCAAACGGGGATTGAGAACAATCGCCATCACGTCAGCAAACAAGTTCCCCAGAATGTAAATTCCAGACACAATCAGCGCTACCGCCTCGATGGTCGGCGCGTCGCGTAAATTTACCGAATCGACCAGCAGTGTCCCCAACCCCTGGAAGGCAAACACCTGCTCGACCACCACAACGCCGCCGATAAGATAAGCCAGATTCAACGCCATTGTGTTGAGCGCCGGGACAATTGCGTTCGGCAGCGCGTGAAAAATAATGATCCGAGAGCGCGATAAACCTTTGAGGATGCACATTCGCACGTACTCGGAGTTCAACACTTCGATCAGATTGTCACGCAGAATTCGGATCGAATAGACCGCCATCACAATTGCTAACGTGACCGCCGGAAGTGTACTGTGGCGGATGACATCGCCCAGCGTCTCGGCGCGCTGAATCTGCGACATGACCGGAAAAAGGGTCATACTGACTGCAAAAACGTAAATCAAAATTGTGCCGATGACGAATTCGGGAAGCGACAAGCCGATCAGGTTAAATATGGAAATGATGTGATCGGGCAGGCGGTCATGAAAAAGCGCTGCCAACACAGAAAACAGCAGCGTAATTGGCACATAGAGCGCAAAGGCATAAACCGCCAGCGTGAGGGTATTGGTCATGCGCGGGAAAACGACATCCGATACTCGCCGATCATTGACCAGCGACGCGCCGAAGTCACCGCGAACTGCCCCTTGCAGCCAACTCAGATAGCGCTCAAGCGCAGGGCGATTCAGCCCTTTTTCTTCACGAAAAGCGGCACGCGCTTCCTGGGTTGATTCGCGACCCAGAACACGCGCTGCAATATCCCCCGGCAAGACCTCAGTTGTTGTGAAAATGAAGGCCGATACGACCAGCAGCGTAAAGAAAGCCAGCACAAGCCGCAAGATAATGGTGCGCAAAATCATCATTGTTGTAGGAGTAAGCAGGGGTACGATCTCTCGTACCCCCTAGCTAATCATTAGCGTGTGCAGGAGACAGCACGCAGGTCTACACGATAAAGCTGAGCGCGCGGCTCATAGCCTGTACATTCCGAGCGCACGGCAGCGACAATCTGCTGGAACAGCGGAACGATTGAACCGCCTTCTTCGGTAATCATTTGCTCAGCCTGCTGATAGAGGGCAAGACGTGCGGCGTCATCGGCTTCGGTGTTCGCGGCATCCAGCAGCGCATCGTAATCGTCACGATACCAATGTGTCTCTGGATACTGGGCATTCGAGCGATGGGCAATCGCCAGACCCTCGCCTGGGTGACGAGCATTCCAGCCAGAGCCAACAAACGAGTATTTCAGCCAGACGTTATCCCAATGATCGCTTGCCGAGCCAATAATCAGGTTAATCTCGACTCCCGCTTCGGCAGCCTGTTCTTTGAAAACCTCAGCCATCGCGACAGCGCCGGGGATATATTCTGAAGTATAGAGATCGATTTTCAGCGGGTTATCCGGCCCATAGCCAGCTTCAGCTAAAAGCGCTTTTGCGCCTTCAATATCCTGGGCAGGTACAGCATCGACCCCGCGCCACGCAAAGGGCGAGTCCGGCGGGACAGGATTATCGTCGCCAATGTAACCGTAACCAAGCAGCACGGTATCGAGCATCGCCTGACGGTCAATCACTTTCTTGAGCGCTTGGCGAACACGCAAATCGTCAAACGGCGGGGTATCCACCCACATCGCCAGCGTCATTTGGGTCGCTGGGCCAGCCGTCGGCAGTTGAATATCGGGGTTGCCCTGGAGCGTGGGGATGGTGGCATAGCTCACCTGCTGGGCAATGTCGATTTCGCCGGAGAGCAGCGCAGCATTCAGCGTGGTCGGCTCCTGGATGGCGAAGAATTCTACACAGTCTGATTTCGGCAGTCCTTCTTCCCAGTAGCCAGGATTTTTCGTAAAAATATAAGGTTCGCTGGCCGGGTCAAAATCGACAGGCATAAACGGGCCTGTACCATTGGGGCTGGCAGCGATTGATTCTGTCGTCGCACCGTCTGGCACAATAAAAGTATTTTTGTTGGTAATCAAAATGGGAAGCTCAACAACGGGTTTATCCGTCTTGAACATGACCGTATAATCATCGACGGCTGTGATGCCATCCGAGTTTAAGAAAGCCAGCGTTGCAGCCGCTTCCGATCCTGCTTCAGGATCAATCAAGCGCTTGTAGCTGTAAACGACATCGGCTGCTGTAAAATCCTTGCCATCATGGAACTTGATCCCCTGACGAAGGACAAATGTCCATTCTGTTGCATCCGCATTGGATGACCATGATTCTGCCAATTCCGGCGAGACTTCAAAGGTACTGCTCAAATCCATCAGCCGATTATACATAGCACCCACCAGAATTGAGTTTTGCGTGCTGGGCTGGTTGATGGGGTCGAGGTTGAGCAGCTCACCGCTGGCCTCAACGCCCGCAACACGCACACAATCCCCGGACGAATCCTGGGCTGCTGTCAGGCTGACCATTCCCAAAACGCACATCAAAAGCACGAGAATCAGAACGGTCTTTCGCATGATTTCCTCCAAAGCGTTATAAGTAAGACACTGGAAATTATAAATTATCATCTCTGAGTCAGCAAATTTCTTTGGCGGTTATTCCTTTTGCAAAAATGTTTACTTCTGCACGGGTTCACTTAGCCAACCGCTGCGCCAGAAAACGGTAAAATATCTACAGCATTCTAGAATCTGAGGAGATCGCGATGAATCCGTTACGTGTGGGAATTTTAGGCTGCGGAAATTTCGCCAACAAACATGCTGAAATCACAGTTAGCTTCCATGAACAGGCACAGCTTGTCGCTTTCTGTGATCGCAATGAATACAAGGCGCGCGAGTTCGAGCAGAAATACGCGCCAGGGGCGGCTGTTTTTACCGACCACGTGAGCATGTTTCAGCAGGCGGCGCTTGATGCGGTGATTATCTGCTTACCACCCTATGGGCATTCCGATGAGGTGGAATACGCTGCCAAAAACGGCATCCATATTTTGATCGAAAAGCCTATCGCGCTCACGTCCGAGGACGCATGGCGCATGGTCGAAGTTTCCGAGCAAGCGGGGGTCAAGACGCAGGTCGGCTTTATGTTCCGGTTTGGAGAAGCGATTGAACGCTTCAAAGCGCTGGAAGCGGCGGGGCAAACCGGGCAAATTGGCCTGATGACCGCGCGCTACTTCTGCAATGCGCTGCACGCTCCCTGGTGGCGAATGCGCGACAAATCCGGCGGGCAGGTTGTTGAGCAAGTGATCCATATGTTTGATCTGCTGCGCTATCTGGTTGGCGAACCGACCAGCGTGTTCAGCCGACAGGAAAATCTGTTTCACCAAAATGTGCCGGACTATACCGTTGAGGATGTAAGCGCCACCATTGTCAGCTTCAAACAGGGCAGCCTGGGTGTGATTTATGCGACCAATAACGCCATACCGGGGCAATGGATCAACGACTACCGAATTGTCACCCATCATCTGACGGCAGATTTCACAAACGCTAACAATGCCCTGTTTACGCATACGAGCCAGCCCAATAATCCGGTGACAACCATCGAATCCACGAAAGATTTTCGACAGGATTTGATGCAGGATTTCATCAATGCGATCCGTACAGGCGGCGAAACACGCATTCCCCTGCGTGAAGGCGCAAAATCGCTTGATCTCGTACTCGCTGCTCGGCGCTCTGCCGAGTCTCATAGCGAGATACGCTTATAAGATTTGAGGTCAATGAGGTTCAATAGCCACAATTTTTCTCCAAGAAGAAATTCTTCTCGGAGAAAATGTGGGTTCTTCCGGTGTTTTACCTCTGCGCGCCCACTGCGGGAACGCGACTTTGCCCGACTGAGGTTAGATGCTGGTATTGCGCGTAATTTTGAACGTATACACATGCTCGCACGGCTTTTGATCGGGTCGTTCAATTTTCAGGCCGTTGTCAGTGATTTCCCACGCCAGGTCGCCGCCGCCCAGAAGTTCAACTGAACGCACCTCGCCAGGGTAAAAATCTTTCGCCGATTCGATGACGAATGCTTTCCCCGGCCAGTCAAAGGTCATGGCATAAAGCGCATTGTCTTTGACGGTGAAGCGAATATCTTGAGCAGTGTATTGAATTTTTTCTTTCGTATCGCTGAAAGCCCCTTCCTGCGTCATTTTTGTTGGGCCTTCGCCATATTTGCTCCAGGGAACGGTGTCGTAGATCGCTTCTCCATTGACGTTCAGCCATTGACCAATACCTTCAAGGATGGCTTTCGCTTCAGCGGGAATTGTGCCATCCGGTTTCGGCCCGACATTCAGCAGCATATAGCCGTTTTTGCTGACATTATCGGCTAAATATTGCACCAACTCTGTCACGGATTTATATTGCGTCTCTTTGATATATCCCCAGCCCTGTCCATCGTCAACGGTGGTATCCGTAATCCATTCGTAGTAGGTCTGGTCGGACATCTTGCCCAGTTCAATGTCCACTAACCCCGTTCCAGGTGGCAGGTTGTCCCATTTATAGCTGGCGACCACTTCCCGACCCCATTCGGCCCCTTTGTTGTAGTAATAGGCTAAAAATTCCTGCTTATACTGCTCGTGGATAAATTTCAGCCCAAAATCGAACCAGACATAATCGGGCGTGTAGCGATCCACCACTTCCACCAGGCGTTTTTTCCACCGATTCAAAAATTTGGCGTCGGGCTTGTCCTGGTCGCCCCATTCCATCGTTTTGTCGAGGAAATTGAGGTTATGCGGTTCGCCATAGAGTCCGGCATATTTCGGGGCGGAGGTATCAAAATCCTTGCGCCAGTGTGGAAAAAACCACCAGTTTTCGGCATGGTGCATGGCGACCATAAATTTCATATCCTGCGCGCGGATCGCTTTTTCGAGTTCCCCGACGACATCGCGCTTCGGCCCCATTTTGGCGGCGCACCAATCGGTATCGCTGCAATCCCACATCGGGAAGCCGTCGTGATGCTCGGCAACTGGCCCTGCAAATTTTGCGCCCGCGCGTTTAAACAATTCTGCCCACTCGTCAGGGTCAAAATGTTCAGCCGTGAACATGGGGATAAAGTCCTTGTAGCCGAATTTTGACGGATGACCATAGGTTTTGACGTGGTAGTCAAACTGCGGCGTCCCCTCGCGATACATATTGTAGGGATACCAGGTCACATTCGGGCCAGTGGCAGGCACACAGTAAATGCCCCAATGCGTATAGATACCAAACTTGGCGTCGCGCATCCACTGGGCTGTCGGATGGGTTCGGAGGGAGCGCCAGTTCGGTTCATAGGGTGTTGTCATGGAAAATTCTCCGATTCGGGTTTCGATGCAGGGCTGCGATGAAAATAAAGCGGACGGCAATTTGTTGTTCCCGCCCGCTTGAGGTTTTGAAACGTCGTTATTTCTGCTGGGCTTTGCGCCACGCTTCATATTCTTCCTGGGCGTCGGCTCTCAGCGGGTAATATTTGCGCAGGTCGCCGCCTTCCGACAGCTTGAGCTTCGAAAATTCTTCCCATTCGCTGTGTTCACTAGCTTTTGCCAGCAGTTCCGGCGCAAACTTGATCGGCACAACCACCGCGCCGTCATCGTCGGCAATGATAATATCACCGGGCATGACCAGCGTATTGCCGCAAGCCACAGGCACATTTACGCCAAAAGGCATGATATTAGTCTGCGTGTGGTAATTGGGCGTGACACCTTTCAGCCACAGGCCAACGCCGATGTCCTTCGCTTTGGGATAGTCACGGATGCAGCCGTCGATCAGCACACCAACGCCGCCGCGTCCTGAGAAATAAGTCAGCATCATTTCGCCAAAAACACCGCTGCTCATGTCGCCGCGCGCATCCACGACGACAATATCGCCTGCCTGGGCATGATAAAGCACGTGACGGTGAAGCTGCTTTTCCGGGTCGAGATATTCGTCCTGCCCATACTGGTCTTCGCGTTTCGGCATAAATTGCAGCGTCAGTGCTGGGCCGACAACCGTTTTGCCAGGAGTCCACGAAACCAGCCCGTGAATTTGCGCGTCGCGGATTCCCAGGCGGCTCAGTTCGCCAGTGGCGGTGGCGCTGCTGATGTGCGACAAGCCTTCGATTAAGTCTTTTGGTGGGCGTACAATATCGGATGTATGAGTCATTTTTTTAGCCTTTAAATGAAATATCTGAATGCAATTGAAACAGATGGGTCAAAGAAGACCGGATTATATCCCCTTTTGGCCTCATCTCTAGTCGAGTGGTGTACCACTAACCTCTGGGACGGCTAACCACACTTTTACAGCCGCGAAAACCCATCGGACGTGCGCGTGTAAAAGCCTTCCAGAATCGCCGGGACAGCCTGCAACACCGCCAGCAGACGGTCACTTCCCTCGCGAATTGTCTTTTGCTCCAGCGCTTCAAAAATCTGCAAACCTTCGCGCACTTTCATTTTCAAATCACGGATCACGCGGCGGTCTTCCTGCTCCAAGAGGTCAGCCACGCCGCTGTAGCGATCTTCAAAATAGCCATTGGCATCCGACAGGCGTTTTTCGTCCTGTTTCATGCGCTCCCGCAGCGAACGAGCCAGATTCATAACCACATGGGCGTGTTCCGTCGCGTGGATTCCTACCAACTGATCGCGCATCCAGTAGGCATTGAGATTTTTGCTTCCCAGCAGGCCAACCGTTATTGACCACAGGGTCTCCATCGGTTCGCCCAAAACGCCCGTGAGATAATTCGTCACCAAACGTTCGTGCGCCAGCCCAAGTTCATGAATTTTGATCGGCGTCAAAAAGACCTTCTCAAATGACTCGGTATTGGCGAGTGGCTCATGGCGGACGCGGAAATCATTCAAAATCGCGTTTTCGATCTCCATAATCATGAACAGCAAATCAACCCAGGCGTAGTAGGCATCGCGCAGCGTAATCAGGCGCATCCCTTTGCTGGAAAGCGCCACGCCCCATTCCTGCCCAAAGTCCGGCGTCCGCAGCACGCCGAGTTCATACATGCCAAGCATGGCATCGACTTCGGAATTGAGATGATGCTCGATTTTTTGATAGGCTATTGTCGCGTCCATGCCGGAATAGGATTGGATAATTTTCGCGCCGCCGGGGTGGATGTGATTAAACTCGTTCACGTCGTAAACGCGACCACTCACGATAATCCAATAGCCATGTTCGTCGTCGTTGTGCAGCACGACATCCGAAATGTTGTACTGCTGCTTGACCGTGTCAAAATGCGCGCCTGCGTAGGTCGTGAAAATTTCTAGCATCAGCCGATCTTCGCCGATCAGCCGATAAAATATCCGATTCGCAAATTCTGTGCGTTCGGCTTCCGTTTCGCCTTCTGCAAAGCGCGCGATCACCTGTTTGAGGGTGTCCATGACGCTGTTGGCAAATGACGTGCGCCCACATAGATAAAAATACGCGCCCTGACCACCTTCTTTGGTGCTGCGAATCATCTCCCACAGCAGGCGGGCGTTTTCATTTTCAAGCAGCGTGTCATTCAGATAACGGCGCTGACCGGGGAGGAAATCGAATTGTCCAGCAGCAGGGTTAAACTGCGCGGCGATTTCATCCTGCGAAAATGCAACCTGAACATTCAGCCTGCCCTCGGCGGCAAACGGCTCAAGCTCGTCACGATAATAAAAATCTTCGCGGTGGCGCGTTCCAAAAAACAACCACATTGGGCCGGACTCCGCGTGGCGCATTCGCTCGTCGATCAAGCCGCGCATGGGCGCAATACCTGTCCCGCCCGCGAACATGACCACTGGACGCGAAAAGTCATGCGGCAGGCTAAAGCGCGCCGGATGAACCACTTTCACCGAAATCCGGCCTGTCAGCGGCGATTCGCCCAGCGCACAGCGCGCCAGAAAGCCCGATCCCGTTCCCCAGCGATGCTCCCCGCGTGAGACATCGGTTTCTTTGGTCTGGTAGTTCAGACCGCCAATGGTCAGGTGCAGTTCGTCGGCCTGATCGCGCATGGTCGAAGAAATGGAATACAAGCGCCAGCGTTCCGGCGGGATAATGCGACAGATATGCTCATAATCGCCAGGGAGCGATTTCCAGAGGCGCTTGGGGTTATAGCCCGCTTCTGCCAGCATATCGAGCATGTCCCAGACTTCCCACTGGTCTTCCGCCCACACGTCCAGAATTTTGCGCAAACGCTCGTTATTCGTGATCCCGTACAGGTTCAGCGCGACAGACCGATCCAGCGGGCGAATGCGTCCAAATTTTAAGAGCGTCCGCAGCGGCAGTTCCGTCGCATTCTGATAGCCGTCGCGCAAATTGACGTGCCAGCGCCAATTGGCATTGAGTTGGGCAATTTCATCGCCCCCAGCCTGTAACGCCTGGAGCGTCTTTTCGACAAGCTCATCGCTGTTTTCGGGCAAAATGCCGCAGCGATCCCCGGCCTGATAGCGAATGCCCGTTTGCGATGTATCGAACACGATGCGCCGGACGAGCTGCCGCGCGTGATCGCCAATCGTATCGACCCGTTTGATGGGAATCATGTGTGTCGTTTCAGGATAGTCGCCATAGCGTTCCAGACGCGAATGCTCCAACTCCGTCGCCAGCCGATCCCACACCCGCTCACTGTACGAGCCGCCGATGCCGCCGAGCGTCTTGACACGTCCACCTTTAAACGACAGGTCTAAAAACCCATAGGCTTTAAGCCGATGGCGGTTGAGCAGCCCGCTTTCGCCGACATACGAATCGCGCGCTTCATCATAAATGCCCTTGAGGGTCGTATCGCCCCGCTGCATCACATAGTCCGAAACTGAAATTTGCTCCAGCGCATTCAGCCACTCGCGCCAATATTTCGGAAACCAATCGCGGGTTCTGGCGGTTTCGTGACCCACTGTCGTCCGATAACTTTTGCGCCCAAAGAAAATATCCAGCGTCGTGAATGAGGGGATCGCCGTTCCGCTCGGCCCTGGTACGCTGTTATTCGGCTGGAATGGCGACGCGAACAACGCTGCCGTTTTACCCCACACCACCGGATTGATGTAAAGGTCATTGTAGGGGTTGGGATTCACCTTCATCAGCGAGACATAGCTGAGATATTTGATCGCGTCGCTGATAAATACCAGCGATTCTTTTAAACGCTCCGGGTCATCTTGCACCGCTGCTTCCTGCGCGCTCAGGATTGCTTCCAGAACGGGCGAAAACAGATAGAGCATTTCAATCGGCGTGGTCTGAAAGCGGCGCTCATCCTCATTGCCGATGAGCGGAATCGCCAACTTCAAATTTTCGACCATAAACGGCTGCTCGGCATCTGGGTTGATGAAATGCCAGTTATGCGAGTTGAGGTCAATAAATGAAAGGTGCGGCGCGGGCCGATCAAGCCGAATCGAAATTTCCTCCCAGGGCAGTTGTATTTGCGGCGGGATGCCTTTTTCCGGCGGCTCAGGCTCGGAATACCAGTAGAGATGCGCCAGAATGCTGAACAGCGACGACGCGCGCAGCACATATTCATCCGACAAATCTTCCGGCTTCGCGCTCAAAATCGGCATATCGAGGATCGTCTGGCGCACGGCAAATTTACGAAACAAATCGGGAATCGCCGCCGCGATCTCATCCCAGGCTTTGTGGCTGGGTGGCAGATGCTTCATCGGCTCTTGCGTCGGTAAAAACCCGTGCGAATAGGACAGCGAACCGAGATTTTCATGCCCAAGCTGCTTATTGACGACAATCGCTTCTTCGATGACCCGCCGAGCCGGAGCAGCATATTGATTCATAGCGTAATCCTTCAACGTTTTATAACGTCCCGACGACGGCCTGACAAATATCCGTCCTCCCTACCGTACCGACCAGCCGACCATCCTTGACCACAGGCAAGCGATGAATATTTTTTTCGATCATCAGGACGGCAACTTTGGCGACGTGATCTTCGGGGTCAACCACCAGCGGGTTTGTAATAACCAGCGGCGCGATGGGCTTGTACATGAGTTCGCTGCCCCGGCGCAAAAACAGCCGAAAGGCTTGCTCAAGCGTCCCACCTTCGCCCCTGATCTCATCCACATCCGGCATGGCGGCGCGCAGCACATCGCCAACCGACAGTACGCCGACAAAATTATTGTCATCATCAATCACCATCAGGTCGCCGATGCCGGAAAGCGCGATCATTTCCGCCGCGCGGTGCAGCGTATCGCCGAGTCGGATACGCACCGTCCGCACCGTCATGATGCCCTTGACGCACATAAATGGCATCTCCACTGAAGCGCGCCATTCTGCCAATAGCTCATCGAGAATCGGATACAGTTTCTTGTCGGCGGGCGTCCAGGGCTTCACCAGGTAATAATCGATAATATCCTGGTTGACGGTGAGCATTGCGACTTCGGGATCAGGATAGTCGGTGATGAGCAGCTTGCCCGCTTCGGGATAAAACGAAGTGCTTTTTTCTAAAAAATCAACACCCGCCGATCCTCTCTCTTGCTGCTCAACCACAAATAGGGCAATCTGCTCCCCCTGTTCGCGATAATCGCGCAGAAGACTCAGCAGGTCGTTTTCGGCGGTTGCGGCAGCAATGCGATACCCCTCGTTATAGCGCTGGCGCAGTGTTTCTTCGAGCGAGTCGTCTGCATTCGAAGCCTGACTGTTGACAAGAAAAATGACCGGTTCTCGCTGCATCGCGCTACGCCTCGTCCACCACTTCAAAAATTGCTTCCACTTCCACCGCAAAGCCATTGGGCAGCGAGGCGAAACCCAACGCGCTGCGGGCATGAAAACCGCGCGACTCTTTGCCAAGTATGTCCCAGATCAGTTGCGACGCGCCGTTGATGACCAGATGCGACTCGATAAAATCAGGTGTGCAGTTCACCGCGCCCAGCACTTTGACACAGCGAACATTGTTTAACGTGCCGGTGAGCGTATAAACCGCCTGGAGAAGCTGCACCGCGCACACCCGCGCCGCGACCTGCCCCTGCTCCGTCGTCATATCCTGACCGAGCTTTCCCTTATAGCCCGTTGAGACATGACCTGACGTATAAATGATGTTCCCTGAACGGGCGGCTGGTGCTAAATTCGTCAGGCCGGGGTAGGCGGCAAGATCAACGCCAAGTTCTTTTGCTTTTTCGTCAGGTGTCATCAGGTTATCCCTTTATTCAAATCAGGCCAATTAATTCGTTTAGTTTAGTCGATTTGAAAAAATCTACAAAGCGCGTGGGAGCCATGCAGTACAAAACCGCAGCAGCAGCGAGGTAGCATCAAAATTGTTGATGCCAGAATTTCATCAGAATGGAGCAATAAAATGGGTATTGTGATCGGGCATCCACCCAAAATGGCGGCGAACGATGCCCGATTTTAATCCATGATGCGGGCTATTCTTCGGCTTCTTGTATCGTAAACTGCGTGGCCTGACTCCAGGGACTATTCACATCATCTAAAATGGCGCGCACATGCCAATAATACGTGCCATCTTCCAGCGAAGGCGTCACCTCAAGCGTTTCCGCGTCCAGAATGCCGCTGCTGTAGACCAGATTATCAAAATTTGCTGTGGTCGAGATTTCCACTTCATACCCCTGCGCCCACGAAACCCGTCCCCACGACAGCGTAATTTCCGAGTGGGTATAGTAGTTGAGCGGCGGCCTTGCATTCATATTCAGATCGGCTTCTTGGGCTTCATATGCGCCAATATCGCAGGATTGACCGGCGGACCTTGGATACCCACGCTGGTCATTCGTCTCACAACTACCGATATTGCCACGATTAATCGCCGGACTGCCTGCTTGCAAAGCATGATTCTGGGTTGGGCCACCATTCAGTTGCAGCAACCCCAGAAGCGGGTCAACACCGAGCAAATTATGATTTCCAGTGATCTGGCAGCGCTGCCCAACTGAGCCGACCAGATTATAATCCTGTTCGATTAGTGTGAGCGCTGAGAACGAGATTCCCGCGTCACAATCGCCACCACCGTTGGCAAAAATCAGCGTATTGGTCATGCGGATGTCGGCAAAGGGCGCTGCTTTCCACAGGCCAACTTTGGTATTGCTGGTGATCGTCACGTTGTTCAGGCTCAGCCATCCTGCCGCATTGTTGCCTTCTGCAATGCCGTAGCCCGTGTTACTGCTGACAGTAGTGTTGGTAATGGTCGCCTGATTTTTGTCAATATCGACGCCGCTGCCCAGGTTATTGATAATCGCGCTGCGCCGAATGACCAGCGTTCCATATCCACCCTGGACATTGCTTCGGTCTGCCGATACCCCGCCGGGTGAATTGCCGCTGATGGTCGAATTTTCGATGGTCAAAACGCCTTGATGATTGGCAATACCGCCGCCGACGTTCCCCGGTGCAGTGTTGTCGCGAATCACACTATTGATGATCGTCATCGTGCCTGCATTGATAATCCCACCGCCAGATGAGCGGAAATAGGTGCTGATATTGCCCGTCGCGGTATTGTCCGCCACGATACTGTCCGCGATTCGCACCGTCGAGAATGGACTCGTATTGTAAATGCCGCCGCCAATGTTGGCGCTTCCGCCCTCAATCGTCAGACCTTTGAGGGTGATATTGCGGTAAAGATTCGGGCCTGGGTTAGAGTTGGGCATATGGAATACTCGATCAAGCCCATTGGCGTTGATGATGGTGACATCCGCGCCGTCGCCGTAGATGGTCATCGATTCCAGAATATCCAGGTCGCCCATGAGGCCATCATCTTCCGTATTGCCTGCGAGGGTCAGCGTATAGGTTCCGGCGGGAACGTGAATTGCGCTCCCAGCAGGCGAATGATTCGCGACCAGAATCGCATCCCGCAGCGAACAATGTGTTGGGCTGCACACGCCATCATTCGAATCGCTCGTGGTATTCACCTCAAGGATTTGACCGTTCAGGGTTGGCGAAATGGTAAAATTCCGGCGGAATGAGTCGCCGCCTGTTCCATCCTGGTTGCCATCCAGCGATGCACCCGCCGCACTTTTTAAAGTCCCGCAAATTATCAGCCGATACACGCCCAGCCCAAGTGGTGATGCCGCGTTGATTGAGAGCGTCACCTGATAATTACTGACCGAATAGGCCGCGTTATTGACGACCACCGTCAGATCGTCGCCGAGCAGCGCCCCACAGGCGTCGGTCTGCATCGCATCGTCCGCGCCTGCCGCGACCAGCCAGTAATTCGCTGTATTGGTCACATCTTGAGCATCTGTATTCCCAATGGGGTCAAACATGGGTTGGCTGAAGGTGATCGTAAGCTGTGTAATGTCGGCATTCGTCGTTTCGTTTTCATCCAGGCTGCCATCGCCTGTATCCGCATTCGAGCCAATCTCTACCACCATTGGTAAAACAGGGGGAGTGCTGGTCGCGTATTCATAAGCGCCAATATCGCACAGGCTTTGCTGCGGGCGCGCTACACCTCGCTGGTCAACTGCCGGACACTCCTCCATATCGCCAGCATTAATGGCAGGGCTGCCTGCCAGCAGCGCGTGGGTTTGCGTTCGCCCACCGTTAATTTGCAGCACCCCCAGCAGAATATTGACGCCGCTGATATTGTGCGTGGTGACACCGTTAAGGGTGCAGCCCGTCAGCGTACCGATATAGTTATAATCGCCTGAAGTCAGCGCGACTTCACCGCCGCAGTCCGGCGTTTGACCACCCCGGTCAATGTTATTCCCGATCAGCGTATTATGGAAATTGACGCTGCTGTTGGGGAAGGCGTTATAAATGCCGCCGCCTTGCCCGCTCCCATCATTATCACTATCGGCGATGTTATTCGCGATGGTGGTGTTGTTGAGATTCGTCACCGCGCCAAATGAAGTTTTGATGCCGCCGCCATCATAGACCGCGCTGTTGCCACTGATCGTCGAGTTATTAATATCGAGACGGCTGCCGCTCAAACGATTTTCGATACCGCCGCCGCCAATCGCCTGATTTCCAGACAGCGTTACGCGCTCAAGGCTAACCTGACCGTTTTCATTCTGGATACCGCCGCCGCCAACAACGCCGTTCGTCGCCACATTATTGCTGATGGTACTGTCAACAATCGTCAACTGCCCCGTATTCTGGATTCCACCGCCGCCGCCATCGTTGGCGAGGTTTGCCATAATCAGCGAATTGGTGATATGGAGTTCACCAATATTTTTGATGCCGCCGCCGCTGGAGCGGTTGGTCTGGTTGGATTGTACAATGCTGTCGATCAACGATAACGTACCGGAATTGATAATGCCGCCGCCATCGGAATATTGTGGCGCAGCACCGCCCTGGATGGTGACACCGTACAGAGACAGGTCGCCGCTGACAACATGGAGTACGCGGTCAATCCCACCGCCGTTAATGATCGTCGAACCCGCTCCAGCGCCGTTAATCGTCATTTTGACGGCAACATCCAGATCACCCGTCGCCGATTGGTCTTCAAGCGCGCCGGTCAAGCTCAGCGTATACGTTCCCGCCGGAACATTGATGGTACTCAGCGGACGCTCATTGGCGGCGATGATGGCATCCCGCAGCGAACAATCTTCGTAGGAGCAGTAGCCGTGATTAACGTCAAGTGTCGTCACCACCTGGAACACAGGCCCAAACTGCATCGGAATAATCTCGAAGTTCCGCAAAAAGTCATCGCCAGGAATGCCATCCGTGTTCCCATCGAGCGCGTTGCCCTTCTGGTCTCGAATGGTGGTTGTGCCGCAGGCAATCAGGCGATAGGCATCGCGCGGGAGTTCGCTACCACCGTTTACGCTCAACGTCGCGATTCGATTTGTAGTGTCATAGGTTACGCTGTTGATGCTGATGGATTGATCGTCGCCCTGAGCAGGCCCGCAAGCGCTGGTCTGGAATGTGCCATTGTTTCCATCCGCGATCAGACGGTAGTTGAGTGGATTGGTAACGTCATCTGAACCCGTATCGCCCGCAGGGTCTTGGGCTGGTTTGGTAAACTTGATCAGAATTTGCGTGATGGGTATGCCAACCACTTCGTCGGCAGCCAATTCACCATCGCCAGAATCCGGCACGGTGTTGACGTTATAGACCGCAATCGGCAGTTTTTCTTCATATGCACCAATATCACAAACGCCATCGTCACGCACCACGTCGCGTTGATCGGTTGCTTCGCAGGCATAGGGGCCGCTGCCGAAAGCTGCCGGGTTGCCAGAAGCAATCGCCGGACTTCCCGGAAGCACAATATGTACCGGGGTTTCCACCTCGAAGTAGCTCAGTCCGCTAATTAAAGCAGGCTTGCCGATGATATTGTGGCTGGTCGCCCCAGTTACCGTGCAGCCCGCCACGTTGTCAATCAGGTTATAATCCTGCGAGGTCAGCGTCCCCCAGCAGTTCGGCGAATCGCTGGAGCTTGAATCGCTGTTTCCCGCCAAAATCGAATTGCTGATATTGACCGTGTTGCCATTGCGATAGATGCCGCCGCCATCATTGGTCGCCGAGTTTTCCGAAATAGTGACGTTGTTCAGCGTAGTCGTACCGCTGAAATGATAGATTCCCCCGCCCCGGCTGGCACCATTGCTGCTGATCGTGCTGTTTCGAATGTTGAGCGTCGCGCCCAGGTCATTATCGACAGCGCCGCCGTTCGCCACAGCCGTATTATGCGCCAGGGCGCTGTTGGTAATATTCACGACGGCAAGGCTGCCTCGGCTCATGATCGCTGCGCCTTCGCCCGCGTTGTTAGCACTCAAAAGCGAGTGATCGATATTCGATGTGGCGTTGTTGAAGATCGCACCACCATCATAAGTTGAAGCTACATTATGCCGCAGCGTACTGTGGGTCACATAAAGTGTGCTGCCCGACACATTGTAAATCGCGCCGCCGTTGTTGGCCCGATTCTCATAAATTTCGCTGCCAATAATCGTCAGCGTTCCGCCGCTGGCGTTATGAATCGCGCCGCCGTTATCTGATTCTGCAAATCCGTTGAAAATCTCGACATTCTGAATAGTCACGCTATATGCGCCGAGGATGTGCAGCGCGCGATCCAGGTGATTGGCGTCAATTTCGCTGCCCGTTTCACCCATAATCGTCAGGTCGCCCGCGATATCCAGGTCGCCTGTCTCTGCGCCATCTTCACCAGCCCCGGAACGAGTAAATGTATACGTTCCAGGTGGAAGATTGATCTGGTTCGCGCCGGAGGCAGCATTTGCCGCCATAACCGCTTCTCGCAGCGAACAATGCAGCAGGCCACAAACGCCATCAACCTCATCTGCCATCACGTTGACGGTATAGGTCGGCCCAACCTGGGAGGGGATGATGCTAAAATTTCGCACGAAATCATCGCCCGCAATTTCATCGCGATTGCCATCGAGATGATTGCCGACATTATCCAAAAGCTGCTGGCAGGCGACGAGGCGATAATTCTCTGCTGGCAGCGGGATACCGCCGTTCACGCCGAGCGTAACCAGGCGCGTATTGTTCGCATAAGTCAGGCTGCTAAGCGCGATTGATGCATCATCGCCCTGTGCCGTGCCGCAGGAGCTGGTCTGAAAAATATTATCCGCGCCGTTGGTAAACAACCTGTAATTCGCCAGATTGGTGACATCAGCCGGATCGCTATCGCCTGCCGGGTTTTGCAGCGGCTCGCTAAAGGTAATCAAAAGCTGCGTAATCGGGACATCGGTTTCTGCGCCCTCGGCAAGCTGCCCGCTGTAAGGTGTAGTAACGGCTGAAACCTGGGTCACATACGGCGCAAACTGGGATTGGTAAGCGCCAATGTCGCAGCTTCCCTCGTAGCGTGGAACGCCGCGTTGATCGAGGGGCAAACAAGCACTCGACGCCCCACCACCCGGCGTACTCAGATTACCGCCGCTGACCGCTGGACTACCAATCAGGAGCGCCTGCGTCGGTGTCGGCCCGCCATTGTCCTGAAGTGGGCCAAGCATCGGATCAAGATCAACAATATCGCTTGCCAACGGACGGAACGTGCATAAATTCGGCAGGTCTGAGCCGATTAAATTATTACCAGCCGATCCCAGCGAACCCCGGCAGTTGTTGCCATAGACATCCGCATGATTGCCATAAATGATAGAATTCTGGACATACCCTCCGACCAGTGACCGAACCCCACCCCCCTCGTTCGCGTGGTTATTCGCAATGGTCGTATTGTTGATGCCCAGATTTCCGCCGCCTGTCAGGTTAATGCCACCACCGTAAGAGTTGCCCGCGTCATTCTCGACAATCGTGGAATTCGTAATGGTCACAAATGACTGATAGGCATCAATCCCGCCATGATTCCGGGTAATGGTCGTGCCTGTAACTTCGAGACGAGGGCGTGGCACAGATGAACTGAAGTTGCCCTGAGTCACGATCCCGCGTCCCAGGTTGTCCTGAAAAATGCTGTCAACGACGGTCACATTCGCCTGATCCTGAACGCGGGTGCCATTCGTGCCATTTTCGATGGTCACACCCTGAAGCGTGACAATGGCGCTGTTACGGATGTCAAAAACCATGTCGCCGCTGCCACGAATGATGGTGTCTGCCGCGCCCGCACCATTGATCGTCATATTGCCGAGGACATCCAGGTCGCCCGTAAGCGAGAGATCATCGCCCGTTCCAACCAGGCTTAAATCGTAAACGCCAGCCGCAATAACAATCGTGCTGCCAGGGCTGCCATTTGCTGCAATCACCGCTTCCCGCAGCGAACAGTGGTCAATACCGCAGAGCGTATCCTGACTGTCGATTATTGTGTTAACGGTGAAGGTCGGCGCGCTTTGTGGCACATCAACGCTAAAGCTGCGGATAAAATCATCCCCTGGCGTCACGTCATTATTGCCATCGAGCAAATTTCCGTTGGTGCGGTGCAGCACTGCGCAAACCAGGAGGCGATATTTTCCTGGTGAAAAGGCCGTCCCACCATTGACGCTCACCGTCGCCCGCATCGTGCCGCTGTCGTAGACTGCACTATCTACGCTAATGGCTGAATCGTCACCACTGACGCCAGTCTGACACGAAAGTGTGCTGAAAATTTCGTCATTGCCCGCCTCAACCACGATGTAATTTGCCGGATTGGTCACATCATCTGGCGCGGTATCGCCTGGGGGGTCAAAGACGGCGTGATCAAATGTGACGATCAATTGATGGACAGCTGCCGAAACCGCTTCGCCTTCGACCAGGCTGTTGTCCGCTGTCGGCGCGTTGGTGTTGAGATGGGTAATGACCAGTGGATAAAAATCGACAACTTCGACTGCGCCAATGTCACATGCAGAGGTTCCGTCGCTGTTTCCATCGCTGGGGCGCGGCTGACCACGTTGGTCGGTTGCGGCACAAGTCGAGTTATTCCCGCCATCAATCACTGGGCTGCCGGTTTGCGGGAGATTCGTCCAGGTTGACCCGCCATTGTCCTCCAGAGCATAGAGCATCGGGTCTACGCCCAGGATATTATGGCTGGTCTCGCCTGTGATGACACAGTTGGGTTGCCCGATCAGGTTATAATCCTGCGAGGTCAGCGTCCCGGCGCAGTTGGCTTTGACTCCAGGCCGATTCTTATCGGTGTTACCCGCGAGAATCGTGTTTTTGAGGTTAAATGCGCCCCCCAACACATAAACCCCGCCAACATAGGTAGATCCGCTGGTATATTTTGTCCCAGCCTGGTTGTTGGTTATGGTGACATTATTGAGATTAGCCGTTCCTTCAGTGACCAGGGCTGCTCCGGTGGTGGCAGCCAGATTGTTGCTGATGGTTGTATTCGTCAGCGTCAGGACGCCTTTGCTGCGCATCGCGCCGCCGCTGTAAGTTTCGGTACTGTTACCGCTGATCGTGCTGCCATTGATGGTCAGCGTACCTGTGGTGTCATTATAAATACCAGCCGCTTCGTTGTGGGCAATATTATTACGAATACTGCTGTTATTGATGGTCAGCGTACCTCGATTATAGATACCGCCGCCCTGCAAATTTGAGCGATTGCTCTGGACATCAACATCAGAAAGGCTTAAATTTCCCCGATTATAAATACCAGCACCCTCCGCGCTGGTATTTGCACCCTTGATCGTCAATCCGAAAAAACTGACGGTAATACCCGTGCCAAGCGGATCAACATGGATAACACGATCCTGACTGGACGGGGGATAGTTCACCGTGATGATGGTTGAAGCGGCCCCATTTCCGTTGATAATAAGATGATCGCGAATATCCAGATCGCCAGACGTTGAAGTATCGTTATTTGTGCCGCCGATTGTCAGCGTATAAGTTGCCGTTGAGAGCGTAATCGTGTCTTCGCCGGGGTTATTGTTCGCGGCAATAATCGCCTCGCGCAAGGAGCAGTGTTCGACGGTACATGAGCCATCGTTGACATCAGCGGTGACATTGACCGTATAGGTTGATCTCGCCTGGACGACTCCGACCACCAAAACCATCATCAGAACGACACAACAGAATCCCAGAAAACGACTCGACATAAAAACGCCTTCATACCAATAAACACACGGCTTACAATCTAATTATAATTGGTTCAGCCTTGCAAATGCGTAAAAAAGGCTGAATTTGGCGTTAATTTTGTGACGATTTTGGAAGCACACTTTATGCAGTTTGATTTACTCAACAGCCCCCAGCGCCCGCAGGGATGCTTTCTGGGCATCGTTTAAGCCTTTAATGCCGGACATATTGAGCCGCTCATAAGGTCGGTCACGCCGCATCACGCGCAAAAGTTGACCGCTGGACATCTCCCAGAGCATGATCGCGCCGTCGTCACCGCAGCTTGCCAGACTCACACCATCCGGGCTGACACGCAGCGCCTGAACCGCTCCTTGATGTGCATCTCGTTTCCAGAGCCGCTTTTCATTTCGGACATCCCACCACCACAGCTTTCCCAGGCTGTCACCGCTGACCAATAGCTGGCTGTCGCGACTCCACGCCAGCGAAGTCGTCATGCCCGGATGTCCTGCCAGGGTATATTCACATTCCCCACGCTCGACATTCCAGATCATAATCTGCCCATCCTCAACGCCGCTGCTGCCGGAGGCAATGTACGCGCCATCGGGACTCCAGGCCACGCTCAGGATCATGCTGCGGTGGCCTTCAAACACCTCAAGCAGGCTGCCATCCGACGCATCCCAGACATATACACTGCCATCATCACCGCCGCCCACCAGCTTTGTACCATCTGGACTCCAGGCTACGTGCCGAATCCAGGTTAGAAAATGTTTCGCCGACCAGGATTGCTGATAGGTTTCCATCTCAAATACCTGGATACCATGCTTACTCGTGCCGACGGCTAACCGCTGCCCGTCAGGACTCCAGGTCAGGTCGTAGAAAAAATTATCAGGATCATCCACATACTGTAAAACCCGCACACAGGCACCCGAAGCTGGATTCCACAAGCGAATTGCATTTTCCCACTCACTGCTGGCAAACCACTTCGCGTCAGGACTCCATCCGATTCCGCATACCGCGCCACGATGTCCGCTGAGCAGCCGAGGCGATGAGTCGCTGTTCAAATCCCATTGCGTTACCAGTGTATCCATGCCGCCGCTGACCAACTGCGAACCATCCGGACTCCAATCAACAACATACAGAAAATTCGCATACCCTTGTATAACACGCGAACACTGTCGATCATCAACATCCCACAAGCGCACCGTGTTATCGCCACTGCTTAACAGGGTGCGACCATCAGGCATGAATGCCAGTCCGGTTATTCCATCGGCGTGACCTTGCATTGCGGTATGGTAGATGCCCTGTTCCACATTGCACAGCCAGACCATTTTGTCGATCCCAGCGCAGGCCAGGGTGCGACCATCGTGACTCCAGGCTACACGACCAATGCGTCCCGCGTGTCCGGCAATCAACTGGCGCAGTTTCAGACGGTCATCGATTAAATTCCACAGTTTAACCGTGCCGTCAAAACTGGTGCTGGCAAGTGTGCGTCCATCCGGCGAAAAGGCCAGCCCGTCCACAAAAGTCGTATGTCCGGCAAAAGTCTGAATGCAGACCGTTGGGCCATTTTTGGGGATTTCCCACAGTCGGATCACGCCTTCAAGATCGCCACTGACCAGCAGGCGTCCATCGGGACTCCATTGGATTCCGCAGCCGGATACCGCAACAGGATGAGGTAATGAGCGAAGCTGCGCACCACTTTGCAAATCCCAAATCCTAACTGTGGCATCATTGCCGCTGCTGGCAAGTAAGCTGTTATCGGGAGAGAAGGTCACACAGTTGACATGGCTCATGTGCCTGCCTGACCAAAGCAGAGTGCTGCTGGCGATGTCCCAAACTTTTACTGCACCATCCCAGCTTCCGGTTGCCAGGGTACGCCCGTTCGGGCTAAAGCGGATCGTCCATACCATATCCGAATGACCACGCCATGCCCGGTACAGCGTCAGGCCACCGGCAGCCCAGATCAGTATTTCGCCGCGCCTGCTGGAAGCTGCCCAATATTTCCCATCCGGGCTGATGTCGATAGCCAGGATAGAATCAAAGGTTTCTGTGAAGCTGCTGGACTCAATAACCGCATTCGACAAATTTGCATCCTGCATCTCAACGCCCTGAAGGTGTGCGCTGCGCAGCACCAACCGCGATAGGTCAACGCTGCGAAGATGTCCCCGGTATAAACGCAAAAGCGCCGCCAGATTCGCAGGGCCATAGCCTTGAGTGGCCTCGCCTCGTCTGCGCAGTTGGTCAAGTAAACTGCCGATCAATGTTTCCAGATCAGTATGTCGATAGGACAGACTTTGCAAGCGTGTCAGAATAGGCTTCAGAATCAAGCGTTCCTGAATTTCGCGGATATATTCACGGGCTTGCGCCAATTCGAGCGCATATTCGATTAAGCGCGAGGGTCTGCCCGCCAAAATTTCATCGCTGACCTCACTAATCAGTTGAGCGGTCACATATTCCAGGACAACAGGCTGTAAGGTGAAGCTGCCCGGTTGTTGTCCACGCTCGATCATGTTACGCCGTCGCAGGCCATCGATGGCTTCCAGAACTTTGCCCGCAGGCAGCCCCAACACCAGCACTGAACGCAGTTCGTCGAGCGTCATCGGTTCGCGCGCAATCGCCATCCAGAACATCATACTCTGCTCAAGCGGTGACAGACGCTCAAACTGTTCGCTGAGCAGTTCGCGAACGCTGCCAAAGATCATCTCTCCCTGCGCTAAGAATGCCGCAATTTCGCCGTTGAACAGGTCGGAAATGGTTTGGGCAACAATTTTCAGCGCCAGTGGATTGCCTGCATAGGACTCAATCAGCCGCGCTCGATCAGCAGCCTCCCCTATCACTTCCTTTTCTGCCAGTAATTGTTCACAGGATTCGGCATCCAGCCGCGAGAGACGCAGTGTACGCACGGGTGCTCGATTGCCTTCCAATGAGACAAGATCAATTGGTTTTTCGCGGCTGGTGAGCAATATCGAGCTTTGATGTTCAGTCGCGGCGCTCTGGTGAAGAAATCGTCCAAAACCTTCGTAGCCGGGGCGCATATGGCCCGCGCTTTCGCCTTCCCCTAAAACAGACTCCAGATTATCCAGAACCATTAAGATACGGGTGCTGCGCAGATGTTCCAGCAAAAGCAGGAGACGCTGTTCAATGCTGACATTCAGTTCACTGGGGACATGCGGCCCCAGCGCTTGAAGCAGGTCATCGAGCAGCACCTCACAAGTCGGAATATCCCGCAGAGAGCGCCAGATGACTATCTCAAAATGCTCAGGGGCGCTGCGCATAAAGTGGACAGACAGCGCAGATTTACCCATACCCCCCATCCCCAGGATGCTGACCACCCGACACTGTTCTGCGATAATCCAGTCACTCAGCGTTTCCATCTCCCATTCGCGCCCATAAAAGGTTGGGACAGTAAGCGCATCATCCCAATCAAGACGGGTCACAAGTCGATCACGATTCAGAGACTGAGCGCTATCCTGATCATCTTTAAATTCATCCGGCGATGCCGATGCTTGCGAGGGAATCCCATCCAATGGCGCTTGGCTCAAAATCTGTTCGAGGCTGATCTGCTGAGCAGCAGCCCATATTTTTGCAAAGGCATCATCTCCCAAAATCATGCGCGCAGCCGCCAGTGCTTGCTCGACAGACTGTTTATCGGCTGGACGAAGTGGTGTACCCATCTGTACACGCTGCGCCGAAGTCACGCCCAGAAATCGTGCCGCCAGTGCCGCTTGTCCTGTTTGGGTCATCAGCAGTGCCAGGCCTTCGATAGCAGCGATCATCAGCAGGCGTGGGCCGACCACCCAAGCCAGCTTGATCGACTCCATGAGCGCTTCCTGTGAGGCGGGAAGATCGCCCTGCGCCAGCAAAATATATCCCGACGTGACCAGCCCTTCGGCTAAACCCCCATCATTCTGAATACTGCGAAACAGCGAGACACTTTCTGTAGCAAGAGTTGATGCCTGTAAAAGATCGCCTTCGAAGTAAGCGGCCTGTGCGAGGTTGTTCAGCGCAAAACCTATCGCCCATTGCGTCCCAAATTCACGATAAATGGCAAGACTCTGGTTCGTGTAATCACGCATCCTTGCCACATCGCCCTGGTCACGCGCGACATCGCCAAGACCCAACAGCGCTTGTGCCATACTTTCGCGATCACCGATTTCGCGGTGAAATTGCAGGCTCTCCTCGAATAAAGCGGCTGCACGGGCAAAATGCCCCTGCTCACGCAGCATGAGCGCCAGCCCATAGAGCGAAAAACCCATCTCGTAAAGCGACTGCCCCAATCCGCCTGTGCTAAGAGCGCCGTTGCGCGCCAATGCTTCTTCCAGAAGCAAGGTCGCCTGTCGATAATCGCCAACCGCACGTGCCTGAAGCGCGGCATTGTGGAGCATGTGGGTATCCGCTTCAGTTTTCCCAAGCGCACGACGCAGCGAAACCGTCTGCT
>Ga0268299_1002300_pt1 | contig 23978 bp, 20 predicted proteins | sample NOBtaG_FD_193484 | JGI IMG/M metagenome (GOLD analysis project Ga0268299, IMG submission 193484) | Activated sludge microbial communities from bioreactor in Nijmegen, Gelderland, Netherland - NOB reactor | ecosystem: Engineered > Bioreactor > Aerobic > Activated sludge | place: Netherlands... | reverse complement strand
CAAGGCCGTGGCCGCCGGCACGAGCGCCAGCTTCCAGTGCAGGGGGAGCGTTGCGAACTTCACAGGGGGCGAGGGTCCCGGCCGGCGAGCCCCAGTGTATGCAGGGCCGGTCCGCGCCTGGTATCGGGATCGTCGCCTCGCGCTGCATCGATCCGCACGATTGCGTGGCAAACGCCCCGCATTTCTGCCCCACGGTCCGCCGCCGATCTGGTCCACTGCGGTCAAGGGGTCTGCATCGGAACGCGGCGCATCGTCGTCGGTCGTTCCGTCCATCAAGGAGCGGCTCATGGCCGACCATCGACAGACCCCGGCCGGCGCCGCCTCGGCTCACGGCCGCCCCTCGACCTCCCTGCTGCGCACGCTGGCCACGGGCCTGCTGCTCGCCATCGTCGCCCTGCTGATGCCCGGCAGCGCGCGCGCCCAGACCGCGACCGGCAGCTTCAACGTCACCGCCACCGTCGGCTCGACCTGTTCGGTCTCGGCCAGCAACGTGGCCTTCGGCAGCTACACCGCCAGCCAGCTCGACGCCAGCGGTGCGGTCAGCGTCACCTGCACCAACGGCACCTCGTATGCGGTCGGCCTGAACGCCGGCACCGGCACTGCGGCCACCGTGGCGACGCGACGCATGACCGGCCCGGCGGCGCAGACGCTGATCTATTCGCTGTACCAGGACTCGCTGCGCACGACGCCCTGGGGCAACACCATCGGCATCGACACCGTGGCCGGCACCGGCAGCGGCGCGACCCAGACCCTCAACGTCTACGGCCGCGTGCCGGCGGCGCAGTTGACGGTCGGGGCGGGCAGCTACACCGACACGATCGTGGTCACCGTCAGCTACTGAGCCGGGGCCCGCGATGAAACGCCTGCATGCGATCGGGGCTGCGCTGTCGCTGACTGCCGCACTGGCCGCACTGGTCGGCACGCCGGCCGCGGCCGCGACGCTGGACATCGCGCCGGTCAGCCACGAGCTGACGGCCGCCCGGCCGGCGCTCAGCATGACGGTGACGAACCGCGGCGACGCGCCCGTCGCGCTGCAGGTGCGCGGCTTCGTGTGGGACCAGGACAGCGGCGAGGACCGCCTGCTGCCGGCCGCCGAGGTGCTGGTCTCGCCGCCGATCTTCAGCATCGCGCCCGGCCAGAGCCAGGTGCTGCGCGCGCTGGTGCAGGGCGCGGTGTCCGAGCGCGAGCGCAGCTACCGGCTGCTGATCGACGAGCTGCCGGCCGAGGGCGAGCGCTCGGCCGTGCGCATGGCGCTGCGGCTGTCGGTGCCGGTGTTCGTCAAGCCGGCGGTCGAGCAGCCCGCGCGGCTGGCGTGGACGCTCGCGGCCGATGGCCGCAGCATCCGCGTCGCCAATCTCGGTGGTTCGCGCCAGCGCGTGCACCGGCTCGAGCTGCTGCGGGCCGATGGCCAGCGCCTGGCGGCGAGCGCCTCCGGGCCCTACGTGCTGGCCGGCGCGCAGCGGCGCTGGACGCTCGACGAGGACGCACGCAGCCTGAAGCCGGGCGAGACGCTGCGGGTGTCGGCCCTGACCGACGCCGGCCGCATCGAGGTGCCCCTTGTGGTGGCCCCGTGACCGGCTGCTGTCGCTGTCGTTCGCGGCGGCGCTGAGCGCGTCGCTGCCGGCGCGCGCCGACGACGTCGTCGCGCTGCTGGAACTGCGGATCAACGGCCGCGCGACCGAGCGCGTCGAGCGCTTCGTGCTGCGCGACGGCGTCCCGCATGCGACGCGCGCCGAGTGGCAGGCCTGGCTGGGCCGGCCGATCGCCGCGCCGTCGCCGGCCGGTGACGACGAGTCGCTGAGCGTGCGGCGCCTGCCCGGCGTCGGCGCCCAGCTCGACCTGGCCCGCCAGGTCCTGGACATCGAGCTGCCAGCGGATCCGTCGGCGCTGACGCTGATCGGCCACGCGGCCGCTGCGGCCCCCGAGGCCGCCGGTTCGCTGGCCGCATTGCTGAACTACGACCTGAGCGCGCTGCAGGCCGGCGGGCGCGGCTACTCGGCCGGCCTGCTGGAGGCGCGCATCGTCGCGGCGCAGGGCGTGCTGGAGCATGTGCTGCTGGCCAACGACGCGACCGCGCCGCGCGTGCAGCGCCTGCAGACGACCTTCACCCACTCCGACCCGGCGCGGCTGCGCCGCGTGCGCGCCGGCGACCTGGTCAACGGCGGCCTGGGCTGGACGCGCCCGGTGCGGATGCTCGGCGTGCAGGCGATCACCGACTTCGCGCTGCGGCCCGGCCTGGTCACCGCGCCGACGCCGCAGCTCGGCGGCCAGGCCGCGGTGCCTTCGACGGTGGACGTGCTGGTCAACGGCGTGCGGCAGTTGTCGCAACCGGTCGAGCCGGGACGCTTCGAGGTGCGGCAGATGCCGGTGGTGTCGGGCCTGGCCGAGGTCGCGGTGGTGGTGCGCGACGCGCTCGGGCGCGAGACCGTGCAGACGCTGGCCTTCTACACCTCCAACCGGCAGCTTGCGGCCGGCCTCACGGCCTACGCCTTCGAGCTGGGTCGCGTGCGCCGCGGCTATGCCGGCAGCGCCAGCAGCTACGAGGATGCGGCCGCGTCGGCCACCTGGCGGCACGGCTTCAGCGACGCGCTGACGCTCGAGGCCCACGGCGAGGCCACGCGCGGCACGGCAGCCGGCGGCGCCAGTGCGCTGTGGAGCATCGACGGCCTGGGCCTGCTCAGCGCCGCGCTGGCGACCAGCGCCGGCGGCGGTCGCCACGGCCAGCTCGCGAGCCTGGGTGCCGAGCGCCAGACGCGGCGCTTCAGCATCAGCCTGTCGCACACGCGCGCGAGCGAGGGCTACCGCGACGTCGCCACGGCCAGCGGCGACCCGGCCTTGCTGCGCAGCACGCAGTTCGGTGCGGGCGTCGACCTCGGCCGCGCCGGCCGCTTCGGCCTCGCGGCCATCGACCGGCGGCAGGGACCGTCGGCCTTCGGCTTCGCGGCGATGCACACGCGCCTGGTGTCGGCCACCTGGACGCGGCCGCTGGCCTTCGGCGCGCAGACCCTGGTCAGCGGCTACCGCGACCTCGGCAACGGCGGGGGCTCGGGCGTCGCGCTCAGCCTGTCCGTTCCTTTCGGCCGCGCCGGCAGCGCGGCGACGACGATCGCCCACGACCGCAACGGCGCGCTGGCCTCGCTCTACGCCGGCGAGGCGGCGACGACGACCGGCGACGTCGGCTGGCGCGTGCAGTCCGATCACCCGCTGTCAGGGCCGGCGCCGAAGCGACAGCTGGCCCAGGCGGACTACCTGGCGGAGCGCGCGCGCGCCAGCGTCGAGCTCGAGCGCGGCGGCGGCCCGCATGCCGTGCGCGTCGGCCTGCAGGGCGCGCTGCTGGCCTTCGACGGCGGCGTGCACGCGGCGCGCCGCGTCAACGACAGCGTCGCCGTGGTCGACGTCGACGGCCAGGCCGGCGTGGCGGTCTACCACCAGAACCGCTACGTCGGCCGCACCGACGAGCGCGGCCAGATCGTCGTGCCCGACCTGCTGTCCTTCCAGCCCAACCGCGTCGCCATCGATCCGCTGGACCTGCCGCTGGACATCGACCCCGGCCAGCTGGTGCGCGAGCTGCAGCCCGGCGACCGCAGCCTGGTGCCGCTGCGCTTTCGCTTCGAGCGTGCGCGCGCGGCGCTGCTGGAGCTGCGCGACGCGGCCGGCCAGCCGCTGCCGCTCGGCGCGCGGGCCGTGCTCGAGGGCAGCGACGGCGCCTCGTTCGTCGTCGGCCACGACGGCCTGGCCTACGTGCGCGGCCTGAGCGCCGACAACCGCGTGCGCGTCGCCTGGGGCGGCGACGCGGCCTGCACGGTGCGCTTCGGCCTGGAGCGCATGGAGGCGCGCACCGGCCGCATCGGGCCGCTGGCATGCGAATGAGTCCTCGCCGCAAGCGCTGGTTCGCGCCGGCACTCGCCGCGCTGGCGCTGGGCGCGCTGGCGTCGTCGGCCCGCGCGAGCTGCAGCGCCAGCGCCGTGCCGACGCTGTTCGGCAGCTACAACCCGCTGAGCGCGAGCGCCAACGACAGCACCGGCAGCGTCACCGTGACCTGCGGCATCCATGCCATCGCGATCCTGCAGAGCTACACCGTCGCGCTGTCGACCGGCTCGTCGGGCAGCTATGCGCCGCGGCGCATGCAGTCCGGCGCCGCCACGCTGCAGTACCAGTTGTATCGCGATGCCGCGCGCAGCTCGGTCTGGGGCGACGGCACAGGCGGCACGACCCTCGTCTCGGGAGGCTTCCTGCTCAGCGTGCTGGTGCCGGTGTCGGCCACCCACACCGTCTACGGCCGCCTGCCGGGGCTGCAGACCACGGCCCCGCCGGGCAGCTACACCGACACGATCACCGTCACCGTGACCTACTGATCGATCGGCCGGCGGCTTGCCGCAAGCTGGCATCCCAGTTCATCCTCAACTTCACGAGGATGGTGCAAGTCTTTCATTTAAAACACTATTTTCTGCGCGATCCGTCACATTCGGACCCGCAGCTAAGTGCTTGATTTCATTGGAATTTGTTTCCAACGTCGATTGACCGGCCGTGACTGCTCCGCTAAAGTGGAACAAAGTGCACTTTAGTGGGATTCTGTGGCTCAGACGGTCTTTCAGGGGGCTTCGGCGCTCGCGCTCGACGCGAAGGGGCGGTTGTCCGTCCCGGCGCGCCATCGCGACGTGCTGTCCGCCCTGTCGCAAGGCCAGCTGACGCTGACCAAGCATCCCGAAGGCTGCCTGCTGATCTTCCCGCGGCCGTCCTGGGAGGTCTTCCGCGAGAAGGTCGCCGCGCTGCCCATGCAGGCCGCCGGCTGGCGACGCATCTTCCTCGGCAACGCGATGGATGTCGAGATCGACGGCTCCTCGCGCGTGCTGATCTCGCCCGAGCTGCGCTCCGCCGCCGGCCTGGTGCGCGACGTGATGCTGCTCGGCATGGGCAGCCACCTCGAGCTGTGGGACGCGCAGCGCTACGCCACGCACGAGGCCGAAGTCATGCAGCAGGGCCTGCCCGATGCGCTGCGGGACTTCTCCTTCTGATCCCCCCAGGCAATGACGTCGTCATTCCCGCCCCCAGGGGTCAAGCAAAGTGGCGAAGCCACATTTGCTTGAGAACACTCATGCAACCGGGAGAAGGACCTTGGCAGCACCGCACCGTCCTGCTGCACGAGGCAGTCGACGCCCTGGTGACGCGGCCGGATGGCGTCTACGTCGATGGCACCTACGGACGCGGCGGCCATTCGCGCCTGATCCTGCAGCGGCTGGCGCCCGCGGGCCGGCTGCTGGCGATCGACCGCGATCCGGAGGCCGTGGCGCACGCGACGCACGGCGAGGCGCGGGTCACGGACCCGCGCTTCCACATCGAGCATGCGGCGTTCAGCGAACTGCCGGCGCTGCTGGCAGCGCAGGGCGTGTCCCGCATTGACGGCCTGCTGCTGGACCTCGGCGTGAGCTCGCCGCAGATCGACAACCCCGCGCGCGGCTTCAGTTTCCGCGCCAGCGGCCCGCTGGACATGCGCATGGACTCTACGCGCGGCGAGAGCGCGGCCGACTACCTGGCGCGCGCCGACGAGCGCGAGCTGGCCGCGGTGATCCGCGACTACGGCGAGGAACGCTTCGCCGGCGCCATCGCCAAGGCCCTGGTCGCGCGCCGCGCCGAAGGCCGGCCGGTGCGCGACACCGCCGACCTGCAGCAGGTGGTGGCGCGCGCGGTGCGCACGCGCGAGCCGGGCCAGGACCCGGCGACCCGCACCTTCCAGGCCTTGCGCATCTTCGTCAACGCCGAGCTGTCCGAGCTCGAACGCGCGCTCGCGGTGTCGATCGAATGCCTGAAGCCCGGGGGGCGGCTGGCCGTGATCAGCTTCCATTCGCTCGAAGACCGCATCGTCAAGACCTTCATCGCGAGCCACAGCCGTGCGGGGGTGGACCGGCGCGCGCCCTTCGCGCCCGCCCCCGCGCTGCGGCTGAGCGCACTGGGCCGCTTCAAGCCCGGGGCCGACGAGGTGGTCGCCAACCCGCGCGCCCGCTCGGCGATCCTGCGCGTGGCGGAACGGACGGCGGTCGGGGTGCAGCGATGACCCGTCTCAACGTCTTGTTGCTGCTGGCGCTCATCGCCAGCAGCCTCTACCTGGTGAAGATCTCCTACGAGTCGCGTCGCCTGTTCACCGAACTCGACCGCGCGCAGGCGCTGGCGCTGCAGCTGCAGAGCGAGCACGAGCGCCTGCAGCTCGAGGCGCGCTCGCAGGCGACGCCGCTGCGCGTCGAGAAGGTGGCGCGCGAGAAGCTGGCGATGCGCAACGCCTCGCCGGCCGTCACCGAGTACGTCGAGGCGCCGGCCGGCGCCGCCAGTGCCACGGTCGGGGGGGCGCGATGAGCTGGTTCGGCAAGCGCAAGGACCCCGTCTCCGTCGCCCGCCGCACGCAGCGGCCCGCCAGCGGCGCCGTGGGCCTGCGCAGCGTGCGCTACGCGAGCAGCCCGCTGCTGGCGTCGAAGACGCCGCCGTGGCGCTCGAAGTTCCTGGTGGCCGCGGTCGGCGCCGGCTTCCTGCTGCTGCTGGGGCGCGCGACCTACGTGCAGGTCATCGGCACCGAGTTCTACCAGCAGCAGGGCGCCAATCGCTACGAGAAGCAGTTCCGCCTGCAGGCCAGCCGCGGCCGTATCACCGACCGCAACGGCGAGCTGCTGGCCTCGAGCGTCGAGACGCCGACCATCTGGGCCAACCCGCGCGAGGTGAAGGCCACGCCGGCCGAGAAGCGCCAGCTCGCGCGCCTGCTGGACATGACGCTGGCCGACCTGGACCGCCGCCTGAGCGACGACTACAGCTTCATCCACCTGAAGCGCCAGGTCGACGATACCCTGGCCCTGCAGGTGCGCGCGCTCAACATCAAGGGCATCCACCAGATGGTCGAGTTCCGCCGGCGCTACACCGCCGGCGAGGCGACCGCCCATGTCGTCGGCTTCACCAACGTCGAGGACCGCGGCCAGGAGGGCGTCGAGCTGGCCTTCCAGGACGTGCTGGCCGGCCGCGACGGCACGCGCCGCGTGATCCGCGACCGCCTCGGCCGCGTCATCGAGGACATCGGCGAGATCGAGCCGCCCATCGACGGCCGCGACGTGCAGCTGGCGATCGACACCAAGATCCAGTTCTTCGCCTACCGCCGCGTGCGCGAGGCGGTGGCCGAGCACCAGGCCAAGGCCGGCAGCGTCGTCGTGCTCGACGTGCAGACCGGCGAGGTGCTGGCGATGGCCAACTACCCGAGCTATTCGCCGGGCGACCGCCGCAACCTCAGCGGCGGCCAGCTGCGCAACCGCGCGATGACCGACACCTTCGAGCCGGGTTCGACGATGAAGCCCTTCATCGCCGCGCTCGCGCTCGAGACCAACCGCGTGCGGCCCGACACCCGCATCGACACCAGCCCCGGTCGCATGCAGATCACCGGCAGCACGATCAACGACGCGCACCCGCACGGCGTGCTGACGGTCGAGGAGATCATCCAGAAGTCCAGCAACGTCGGCACCGTCAAGATGGCGATGCAGATGCCGGCGCGCGAGATGTGGGAGCTCTACAGCGCCGTCGGCCTGGGCCAGAAGCCGCAGATCGCCTTCCCCGGCGCGGTCACCGGCCGGCTGCGGCCCTACAAGACCTGGCGGCCGATCGAGCAGGCGACGATGAGCTACGGCTACGGCCTGTCGACCAGCCTGTTCCAGCTGGCGCGCGCCTACACCGTGTTCGCGCGCGACGGCGAGCTGATTCCCGCCAGCATCACGCGCCTCGATCAGGCCGCGCCGCCGCCGGCCGGCGCGCGCGTGTTCTCGCCCGAGACCACGCGCGCCGTGCGCCACATGCTGCAGATGGCGGCCGGCCCGGGCGGCACCGGGCCCAAGGCGCAGACCATCGGCTACTCGGTCGGCGGCAAGTCCGGCACCGCGCACAAGCAGGAAGGCAAGGGCTACGCCGACAAGAAGTACCGCTCCTGGTTCGTCGGCCTGGCGCCGGTCGACAAGCCGCGCATCGTCGTCGCGGTGATGGTCGACGAGCCCAGCGCCGGCAAGTACTTCGGCGGCGATGTCGCCGCGCCGGTGTTCAGCGAGGTGGTGCAGAAGAGCCTGCAGTCGCTGGGCGTGGCGCCGGACCTCGCGGTGCAGCCGCAGATCGTGGCGCGCCAGGCCACCGCCGTCGAGGAGAGCTTCTAGTGCTCACCCGCCTGCGCTCCCCCGACGCCGCGGCCCGCTGGCTGCGCGAGTGGACCACCGGTCAGCTGCGCAGCGACAGCCGCCAGGTCCGGCCGGGCGATGCCTTCATCGCCTGGCCGGGCTATTCGACCGACGGCCGCAAGTTCGTGCAGGCGGCGCTGGCCGCCGGTGCCGCAACCTGCCTGGTCGAGGCCGACGGCGTCGATGCCTACGGCTTCGACGATGCGCGCATCGGCGCGCTGCCCGGCCTGAAGGCCGCGACCGGCGCGATCGCCGACGCCTACTTCGAGCGCCCGACCGAGCGCCTGCGCATCGTCGCGACCACCGGCACCAACGGCAAGACCTCGACCGCCTGGTGGACCGCGCAGGCGCTGAGCCTGCTGGGCCGGCGCTGCGGTGTCGTCGGCACGCTCGGGATTGGTGAACCACCGCTGAGCGCGTCGGGGGGCGAACCGCCGCTGCCGGGGCGCCCGTCGACCGTGCGCTTCACCGGGCTCACCACGCCCGACCCCGTCACGCTGCACGGCGGCTTCCACCGCATGCTGGCCGACGGCCTGCAGGCCTGTGCGATCGAGGCCTCGTCGATCGGCATCGTCGAGCATCGCCTGGCCGCGGTGCGCGTCGAGGTGGCGCTGTTCACCAACTTCACGCGCGACCACCTCGACTACCACGGCGACATGGACGCCTACTGGGCCGCCAAGCGCGAGCTGTTCGCCTGGCCCGGCCTGAAGGCCGCGGTGCTCAATCTCGACGATCCCAAGGGCGCGGCGCTGGCGGCCAGCCTGGCCGGCGGCGCGCTCGACGTCTGGACCTATGCGCTGGGCCGCGACGACGCCCGCCTGCGCGCCCGCGAGCTGGACTACGTCGACGGTGGCCTCGCCTTCACGCTGCACGAGGACGGCGAGGCGCTGGCGGTGCGCAGCACGCTGATCGGCGACTACAACGCCGCCAACCTGCTGGCGGTGATCGGCGGGCTGCGGGCGATGGGCGTGTCGCTCGCCGACGCCGTGCGCGTGGTCCCTCAGCTCACGCCCGTGCCCGGCCGCATGCAGCGCGTCGGCGACGGCCACGGCCGGCCCGAAGTGGTCGTCGACTACGCCCACACGCCCGACGCGCTGGAGAAGGCGCTGGTCGCGCTGCGCCCGCTGGCGATGGCGCGCGAAGGCCGGCTGGTGTGCGTGTTCGGCTGCGGCGGCAACCGCGACGCGAGCAAGCGGCCGCTGATGGGCGCGATCGCGCAGCGGCTGGCGGATCGCGTGATCGTCACCAGCGACAACCCGCGCAACGAGGTGCCCGGCGCGATCCTGGCCGACATCGTCGCCGGCCAGGACCGGCGCGACCGCGCGACGGTGATCGAGGATCGCCGCGCCGCGATCGCCCAGGCCGTGGCCCAGGCCGGCCCGCGCGACGTGCTGCTGGTCGCCGGCAAGGGTCACGAGGACTACCAGGAGATCGCCGGCCAGCGGCACCCCTTCTCCGACGTCGTCGAGGCGACGCAGGCGCTGGCGGCGCGGGGAGCGCGCGGATGAGCGCCGTCATGATGGATCTGGGCCAGGCGCACGCGCTGCTGCCCGGCTCCGCGCTGGTCGGCGACCCGGCGACGGCGCTGGCGCGCGTGCACACCGACACCCGCAGCCTGCAGCCCGGCGACCTGTTCGTCGCGCTCAAGGGCGAACGCTTCGATGCGCATCACTTCCTGCCGCAGGCGCGCGCGGCCGGTGCCGCGGCAGCCATCGCCGAGCGCGGCCTGGCCGAGGCGCAGCTGCCCGGCCTGCAGGTGGCCGACACGCGCGCGGCGCTGGCCGACCTGTCGGCCGCCTGGCGCGCGCGCATGCACCTGCCGCTGATCGCCGTCACCGGCAGCAACGGCAAGACCACGGTCACGCAGATGATCGCCTTCATCCTGCGCGCCTGGCTGGGCGATGCGGCGCTGGCCACCGAAGGCAACTTCAACAACGACATCGGCGTGCCGCTGACGCTGCTGCGGCTGCGCCAGGATCACGCCGCCGGCGGCAGCTGGCACCGCGCCGCGGTGGTCGAGCTCGGCATGAACCACCCGGGCGAGATCGCGCAGCTGGCGCGCCTGGCGGCGCCGACGGTGGCGCTGGTCAACAACGCGCAGCGCGAGCACCAGGAGTTCATGGCCGGCGTCGAGGCCGTCGCGCGCGAGAACGGCGCGGTGATCGAGGCGCTGGGCCCGACCGGCACCGCGGTGTTCCCGTCCGACGACGCGCAGACGCCGCTGTGGCAGCGGCTCGCCGGCACGCGGCCGACCCTGAGCTTCTCGCTGGAGGGCCCGTCGGACCTGATGGCCGAGGCCGTGTGGAGCCGCGACCACTGGGCCGTGGTGCTGCACACGCCGGCCGGCGCCACCGCGATCCGCCTGCGCGTGGCCGGCTGGCACAACGTGAAGAACGCGCTCGCCGCGGCCGCCTGCGCGCTGGCCGCGGGCTGCCCGCTGGAGGCGGTGAGCCGCGGGCTCGAGGCCTTCGTGCCGGTCAAGGGCCGCTCGCAGATCCGCACGCTGCGCCGCCAGGGCCGCGAGATGACGCTGATCGACGACAGCTACAACGCCAACCCGGACTCGGTGCGTGCCGCGATCGACGTGCTGGCCACGCTGCCCGGCCCGCGCTGGCTGGTGCTGGGCGACATGGGCGAGGTCGGCGACCAGGGCCCGGCCTTCCACGCCGAGATCGGTGCCTATGCGAAGGCGCGCCACATCGAGTCGCTGTGGACGGCCGGCACGGCCAGCGTCGCGGCCGCACGCGCCTTCGGCAACCCGGCGCGGGCCTTCGACAGCGTGGCCGCGCTGGTCGGCATGCTGCGCGAGGCGCCGGCCGCCGCGTCGGTGGTCGTCAAGGGCTCGCGCTTCATGAAGATGGAACAGGTGGTTGCCGCGCTGCAGGCGATGGCGGAGCTCCACTGAGGACAAGCCCCGATGCTGATCACCCTGTCGCAATGGCTCGCGCTGCTGTATCCCGAGCAGCTCGGCTTCCTGCGCGTCTTCCAGTACCTGACCTTCCGCGCGGTGATGGCGGCGATGACCGCGCTGCTGATCGGCCTGGCCCTCGGGCCCTTCGTGATCCGCAAGCTCACCTCGCTGAAGATCGGCCAGCCGATCCGCGAGTACGGCGTCGCCACGCACATCGTCAAGCAGGGCACGCCGACGATGGGCGGCGCGCTGATCCTGTTGTCGATCGCGATCAGCACGCTGCTGTGGTTCGACTGGAGCAACCGCTTCGTCTGGATCGTGATGATCGTGACCTTCGGCTTCGGCGCGATCGGCTGGGTCGACGACTGGCGCAAGGTGGTCGACAAGAACCCCGAGGGCATGCGCTCGCGCGAGAAGTACTTCTGGCAGTCGCTGATCGGCCTGGTGGCCGCGCTCTACCTCGCCTTCAGCGTCGCCGAGACCTCCAACCTGCGCGTGCTGGAGCTCTTCATCCGCTGGGTGCAGAGCGGCTTCTCCAACGCGCTGCCGCCGCGCGCTGACCTGATCGTGCCCTTCTTCAAGAGCATCAGCTACCCGCTGGGCGTGTTCGGCTTCATCATCCTGACCTACCTCGTCATCGTCGGCAGCAGCAACGCGGTCAACCTGACCGACGGCCTGGACGGGCTGGCGATCATGCCGGTGGTGATGGTGGGTTCGGCGCTCGGCATCTTCGCCTACGTGACCGGCAACTCGGTCTACTCCAACTACCTGCTGCTGCCCTACATCCCCGGCGCGGGCGAGCTGATGATCTTCTGCGCCGCGATGGCCGGCGCGGGCCTGGCCTTCCTCTGGTTCAACGCCTACCCGGCGCAGGTCTTCATGGGCGACGTCGGGGCGCTGGCGCTCGGCGGCGCGCTCGGCACCATCGCCGTCATCGTGCGCCAGGAGATCGTGCTCGGGATCATGGGCGGCATCTTCGTGCTGGAAGCGCTGTCGGTGATGGCCCAGGTCGCCTGGTTCAAGTACACGAAGAAGCGCTACGGCGAAGGCCGGCGCATCCTGCTGATGGCGCCGCTGCACCACCACTTCGAGAAGTCGGGGTGGAAGGAGACGCAGGTCGTCGTCCGCTTCTGGATCATCACGATGCTGCTGTGCCTCATCGGCCTGGCCAGCCTCAAGCTCCGTTGAGATGCTGAACTTCCGCAACGTGGCCTGCGACCTGACATGCCCTCGCTGGCGCGGCGAAGGCGCGCCCGGGCAGCCTGCCTCGCTTCGGCGGAGCGGTCTGCGCTGCGCTCCGACTGCCCTGCGATGCTCGGGTTCATGGCCTCGTCGCAGAACTCACTGCGCTCACTGCGTGAGCTCCGTTCAAACAACCGCGACGGAAGTGAGCACGAAGCGCGCTGCGCGCGCGGCCACGAACCCTGCGCTTCTCGGCGCCCCGCAGGCGCGCTGCAGACTGCCCGGGCGCGCCTTGGCGGGGCCGGGGTTTGCCTTCCCACCGGACGGCCCAACCGGTGGAGCGCGACAGGCGGCGCTCGGGGAGGGCGAGGTGTGGGGTGACGAGGAGCGCAGCGCCAGGGTCGGCGCGCGCAGCGTGCCTCGTGGTCTGATTCGTGGCGCTTGTCTGAACGGAGCTCACGCAGTGAGCACAGTGAGTTGTGCCACGCGATCCTGGCGCGAGCACCGCAGTGGAGTCTGCGCTGAGCGCAGACCGCCCCACCCCGAGCTCGCACCGGGCGCCGCCTGCCGCGCCGCGCAGACCACCTCCGCGCGCCCACTCGACGAGGTGCTGCCGCGATGAGGCAACTCCTCGACCAGACCGTCCTCGTGCTGGGCCTCGGCGACTCCGGCCTCGCGATGGCGCAGTGGTGTGCCCGCTGCGGCGCCACGGTGCGCGTGGCCGACTCGCGCGAGCAGCCGCCGCAGGCCGCGGCGCTGGCGGCGGGCGTGCCCGGCGCGCGCCTGCAGCAGGGCTTCGATCCGGCGCTGCTCGACGGCGTGCAGCGCGTGCTCAAGAGCCCGGGGCTGTCGCCGCTGGATCCGGCGCTGGCGCCGCTGCTCGCCGCGGCGCGCGAGCGCGGCCTGGCGGTGCAGGGCGAGCTCGAGCTCTTCGTCGAGGCGCTCGCGGCGCTGAAGGCCGCGCGCGGCTACGCGCCCAAGGTGATCGCGATCACCGGCACCAACGGCAAGACCACGACGACGCAGATGTGCGGGCTGCTGGTCGAGCGCAGCGGCGCGAGCGTCGCGGTGGCCGGCAACGTCGGGCCGACGATGCTGGCGACGCTGGCGGCCGCGCTCGATGCCGCCGACGCGCCGGTGGACGACGAGGCCGGGCCCGTGCCGCTGCCCGAGGTCTGGGTGCTGGAGCTGTCGAGCTTCCAGCTCGACGGCGTGCGGGGCTTCGCGCCCGACGCGGCGGTGGTGCTGAACCTGAGCCAGGACCACCTGGACTGGCACGGCAGCCTCGACGCCTACGCCGGTGCCAAGGCGCGCGTCTACGGCCCGGCCGATGCGTGGGACAGCGTCATGGTCGTGAACCGCGACGACGCGCGGGTCGAGGCCATGGTGCCGGCGCCCGTGCCGCAGAAGGGCCGCAGCGCGAAGCCGCTGGCGCGCCAGGTCCTGCGCTTCGGGCTCGGCGCCCCCCAGCAGCCCGGCGACTACGGCCTGGTCGTCGAGAGCGGCATGGCCTGGCTGGTGCGCGCGCTGCCGGCCGACGAGACCCACAAGCCGCGCGGCGGCGAACCGGCCGAGGACCTGCACCTGCAGCGACTGATGCCCGCCGACGCCCTGCGCGTGCGCGGTCGCCACAACGCCGCCAACGCGCTGGCGGCGCTGGCGCTGGCCACGGCGATCGGCCGGCCGCTCGCGCCGATGCTGCACGGCCTGCGCGAATACCGCGGCGAGCCGCACCGCGTCGAGTTCATCGCCAGCGTCGGCGGCATCGAGGCCTACGACGACAGCAAGGGCACCAACGTCGGCGCCACCGTCGCGGCGCTCGACGGCCTGGGCGCCGACAAGGCGCCGGCCAAGCTGGCCGTGATCCTGGGCGGCGACGGCAAGGGCCAGGACTTCGGGCCGCTCGCCGCGCCGGTGGCCCGGCACGCGCGCGCGGTGGCGCTGATTGGCCGCGACGCGCCGGCCATCGAGTCGGTGCTGGCGCCGGTGCTGCAGGCCGCCGGCGATGCCGGCCCGCCGATGGCCCGCCACGACAGCCTCGAGGCCGCGACGCGCTGGTGCTTCGACCAGGCCCGGCCGGGCGACGCCGTGCTGCTGAGTCCGGCCTGCGCCAGCCTCGACATGTTCCGCAACTACGCGCACCGCGCCGAGGTCTTCGCGGCCACGGTGCAGGCGGTCGCGCACGACCTGGGAGAAGCCGCATGAGCAGTGCCGTCACCTCCGGACTCGACGCATTGCGCGCCCGCGTCGCCGCCTGGCTCGGCCTCGGCGGCCGCGACGCGCTGCCGGTGCGCGACTGGGTCAACGCCGCACCGGCCCAGCCTTCGCGCGTGCTCGGCTTCGACCAGGCGATGGTGCTGGTGGTGGCGGCGCTGCTCGCACTCGGTCTGGTGATGGTGTTTTCCACCACGATCGCGCTGCCCGACAACCCGCGCACCGCGCGCATCGCGCCGAACGCGACCTACATGCTGGTGCGGCACGCGCTGGCGCTGGGCATCGGCGTCGTGTGTGCGCTGGTCGCGGTGCAGATCCCGCTGCGCGTCTGGGAGCGCTGGGCGCCGTGGCTGTTCGCCGCCTCGATCCTGCTGCTGGTGCTGGTGCTGGTGCCCTACATCGGCCGCGAGGTCAAGGGCGCGCGCCGCTGGATCCCGCTGGGCTTCATGAGCTTCCAGCCCAGCGAGCTGGCCAAGCTGGCGATCGCGATGTACGCCGCCAGCTACATGGTCCGCAAGATGGAGATCAAGGAGAACTTCCTGCGCGCCGTCACGCCGATGGCGATCGCGCTGGCCGTGGTCGGCCTGCTGCTGCTGGCCGAGCCCGACATGGGCGCCTTCATGGTCATCGCCGCGATCGCGATGGGTATCCTCTTCCTCGGCGGCGTCAACGGCCGCATGTTCCTGCTGAGCCTCTTGGTGCTGCTGGGCGCCTTCGTCGCGATGATCGTGATGAGCCCCTGGCGCGCCGAGCGCATCTTCGCCTTCATCTGGCCCTGGGACCCGGTGTACTCGCAGGGCAAGGGCTACCAGCTCGTGCACTCGCTGATCGCCTTCGGCCGCGGCGAGATCTTCGGCCAGGGCCTCGGGTCCAGCGTCGAGAAGCTGCACTACCTGCCCGAGGCCCACACCGACTTCCTGCTCGCCGTGATCGGCGAGGAACTCGGCTTCGTCGGCGTGGCCCTGGTGATCGCGGCCTTCTTCTGGCTCACGCGCCGCATCTTCCACATCGGCCGCCAGGCGATCGCGCTGGACCGGGTGTTCTCGGGCTTGCTGGCCCAGGGCATCGGCATCTGGATCGGCGGGCAGGCCTTCATCAACATGGGCGTCAATCTCGGGGTGCTGCCGACCAAGGGGCTGACGCTGCCGCTGATGAGCTACGGGGGCTCGGCGATCCTTCTCAACTGCGTGGCGCTGGCGATCGTGTTGAGGGTCGATATCGAGAATCGGCAGCTCATGAGGGGAGGGCGGTCTTGAAGCTGCGCTTGCGCTTTCTGGCTGCGCCGGCTGACTGCGTGAGGCTGCGCCGGGTTTCGCCCCGGCGGGCGAGTCACTTTCATTTGCTGGCCCAAATGAAAGTAACCAAAGCAAAGGGCCTGGAACGCCAGCCATCTGGCTCGCTGGGATCGCACGCATCGCTGCGCTCGCTCGGGGCGGTGGCACACCCCGGCTCGCCCGCGAGGGGCTCGAACATTTCGGTTGTTGAAGGACGAGGTGACTCTCGGCCCTCGATCGTCCAAGGCCGCTGCCTGGTTGGACGCTCGGTGCTTCGAATCAAGGCCGTCGGTGCAAGGCCGCATTGTTCGAGCCCCTCGCGGGCAAGCCGAGGCGTGCAGAAGTCCGGAGCGCAGCGATCGATCCGCTCAGTCCAGATGGCTGGCGTTCGGGCTCTTTCTTTGCCGACTTTCTTTGAGCCAGCAAAGAAAGTAGGTCGCCCGCGGGGCGAGACCCGCGCGTCCTCGCAAGGTCAGCAGACCCCCGCGGGAGCGAACGCATGAGCCAGCAACGCCATCTGGTCGTGATGGCAGCCGGCACCGGCGGCCACATCATCCCCGGCCTCGCCGTCGCGCAGGAGATGCAGCACCGCGGCTGGACCATCAGCTGGCTCGGCACCGAGCAGGGCATGGAGAACCGCCTCGTGCCGCCCAGCGGCATCCCGCTCGACACCATCGCCTTCAGCGGCCTGCGCGGCAAGGGCCTGCTGCACACACTGACCGGCGGCCTGCGGCTGCTCGGCGCCTTCGGCGCCTGCCTGAGGATCCTGCGCCAGCGCGCGACCACCGCCGTGCTGGGCATGGGCGGCTACGTCTGCTTCCCGGGCGGGCTGATGGCCTCGCTGCTGGGCAAGCCGCTGCTGCTGGTCAACGCCGACGCGGCGCTGCTGATGAGCAACCGGGCCCTGCGGCCGGTGGCCGACCGCATCGCCTTCGGCTTCGACGGCGCGGCGGCGGCGCGCACGAAGCAGGCGGTCGTGACCGGCAACCCGGTGCGCGCCGAGATCGAGGCGCTGCCGGTGCCGGCCGAGCGCTATGCCGGCCGCGAAGGCCCGCTGCGCGTGCTGGTGGTCGGCGGCAGCCTGGGCGCGAAGGCGCTGAACGAGACGCTGCCGCAGGCGCTGGCGCTGCTGGAGGCGACCGAGCGGCCGCTGGTGATCCACCAGACCGGCGCGCTCAACCGCGAGGCGGTGCGGGCCGCCTACGAGCTGGTCGGCCTCAGGCAGGGCATCGAGGTGCAGGCCTTCATCGACGACATGGCCGTGCGCCTCGCGCATTGCGACCTGGTGGTCTGCCGCGCCGGCGCGGTCACGGTGAGCGAGCTGTGCGCGGCCGGCGTGGCCAGCGTGCTGGTGCCGCTGATCGTCAGCACCACCTCGCACCAGCGCGACAACGCGCTCTACATGGCCCAGCACGGCGCCGCCATCCACCTGCCGCAGGCCGAGCTGACGCCGCAGGCCCTGGCCGAGCTGCTGCGCTCGCTCGACCGCACGCGGCTGCTGGCGATGGCCGAGAAGGCCCGCGCGCTGAGCCGGCCGCGCGCCGCGGCGCGGGTGGCCGACGAGATCGAAAGGCTGGTGAGGGCATGAATCGCGTGGCACCGCACCGGGTCCCGTTCGCGCTGAGCTTGTCGAAGCGCCGCGCAGGGCTTCGACAGGCTCAGCCCGGACGGGTGGGAGAACGCGCATGAAGCACGCGGTGAAGCACATCCACTTCGTCGGCGTCGGCGGCGCGGGCATGAGCGGCATCGCCGAGATCCTGCACAACCTCGGCTACGTCGTCTCGGGCTCCGACCAGAGCGACAGCGCGACCACGCGCCGGCTCGCCTCGCTGGGCATCCGCATCGCGATCGGCCACGACGCCGCACACATCGCCGGTGCGGAAGCGGTGGTCACCTCGACCGCGGTGAAGGGTGACAACCCCGAGGTGATCGCGGCGCGCAGCCAGCGCGTGCCGGTGGTGCCGCGCGCGGTGATGCTGGCCGAGCTGATGCGCCTGAAGCAGGGCATCGCGATCGCCGGCACGCACGGCAAGACGACCACCACCTCGCTGGTCGCCAGCGTGCTGGCCGAGGCCGGCCTGGACCCGACCTTCGTGATCGGCGGGCGGCTCGTCAGCGCCGGCGCCAACTCGCGCCTGGGGGTCGGCGACTACATCGTCGTCGAGGCCGACGAGAGCGATGCGTCCTTCCTGAACCTGATGCCGGTGCTCAGCGTCGTGACCAACATCGACGCCGACCACATGGACACCTACGGCCACGACTTCGCGAAGCTCAAGGCCGCCTTCGTCGAGTTCGTGCACCGCATGCCCTTCTACGGCGCCGCCATCGTCTGCGGCGACGACCCGGGCGTGCGCTCCATCGTGCCGATGATCTCGCGGCCGGTGGTGAGCTACGGCTTCGCCGAGGACACGCAGATCCGCGCGGTGCAGGTGCAGGCGCTCCCGGGCGGGCAGATGCGCTTCGTCGCGCAGCGGCGCAACGGCGTGCGCATGCCCGACCTGCCGGTGACGCTCAACTTGCCCGGCGAGCACAACGTGCTCAACGCGCTGGCCGTCATCGCCGTGGCCGCCGAGCTGGAGCTGCCCGACGCGCCGCTGCAGAAGGCGCTGGCCGAGTTCCACGGCGTGGGCCGCCGCTTCCAGCGCTATGGCGACCTGCCGCTGCCGTCGGGCGGTCGCTTCACCCTGATCGACGACTACGGCCACCACCCGGTCGAGATGGCCGCGGTGATCGCCGCCGCGCGCGGCGCCTTCCCGGGCCGCCGCCTGGTGATCGCCTTCCAGCCGCACCGCTACACGCGCACGCGCGACTGCTTCGAGGACTTCGTCAAGGTCATGGGCACGGCCGACGCGGTGCTGCTGGCGGAGGTCTACGCCGCCGGCGAGGCGCCCATCGTCGCGGCCGACGGGCGGGCGCTCGCGCGGGCCCTGCGCGTGGCGGGGAAGCTGGAGCCGGTGTTCGTCGACGACATCGGCGCAATGGCGCAGGCCATCGTCGATGGGGCGCAGGACGGGGATGTCGTCATTGCGATGGGGGCCGGGTCGATCGGTTCTGTCTGCTCGCAGGTGGTGGACCTGCTGGGGGTGAAGCCATGAAATTGCTTCCTTGCATTGCGATGCGCGGTGCCGGGTCTCGCCCCGGCAGGCGAGTCACTTTCATTTGCTGGCCCAAATGAAAGTAACCAAAGCAAAGGGCCCCGAACGCCAGCCATCCAGGCTGAGCGATGCGCACGCATCGCTGCGCTCGCTTGGGGCTGGTGCACACCACGGCTCGCCCGCGAGGGGCTCGAACATTTCGGCTGTTGAAGGGCGAGGTGTCTCTCGACGCTCGCTCGTCCAAGGCCGCTGCCGGGCTGGACGCGCGCAGCTTCGAGTCAGCGCGGTCGGTGATCGACCGCCTTGTTCGAGCCCCTCGCGGGCGAGCCGCGGCGAACAGCTGTTCGGAGCGCAGCGACCGAGACACTACGACCCGATGTGTGTTCGGGCTCTTTCTTTGCCTACTTTCTTTGAGCCAGCAAAGAAAGTAGGTCGCCCGCGGGGCGAGACCCGCGCGTCCTCGAGAGGTCCACAAACCCTCGAAGGAGCAAGAAAATGACGATCGACCCGAAGAGTCTGGGCAAGACTGCGGTGCTCATGGGCGGCACCTCCGCCGAACGCGACATCTCGATCATGTCCGGCACCGGCGTGCTGAAGGCGCTGCAAAGCCAGGGCGTCGACGCCCACCCCTTCGACCCCAGGGACCACGACCTCGTCGAGTTGAAGCGCCAGGGCTTCCAGCGCTGCTTCATCGCGCTGCACGGTCGCCGTGGCGAGGACGGCACCGTGCAGGGCGCGCTGGAGCTGCTGCGCATGCCCTACACCGGCAGCGGCGTCACCGCCTCGGCGATCGCGATGGACAAGGTGATGACCAAGCGCGTGTGGCTGGCCGAGGGCCTGCCGACGCCGCGCTACGTGGCGCTGGACCGCGCGCAGCAGGCGCGGGAGCACACGCGCACGGTGCCCGACGTGCTGGGGCTGCCGCTGATCGTCAAGCCGCCGCACGAGGGCTCGTCGATCGGCGTGACCAAGGTCGTGGGCTACTCGCAGATGCAGGCCGCGGTGGAACTCGCGGCGCGTCACGACCCGGTGGTGCTGTGCGAGGAGTTCATCGAAGGCCCCGAGCTGACCTGCGCGGTGCTGGGCCAGGGCGCCGACGCGCGCGCGCTGCCGGTGATCCGCATCGTGCCGCCCGAGGCCGGCTACGACTACCAGAACAAGTACTTCACCGACGAGGTGAAGTACCTGTGCCCGAGCGGCCTGCCGCCCGAGGAAGAGGCCGAGGTCCAGCGCCTGACGCTGGCCGCCTACCGCACGCTCGGCTGCCGCGGCTGGGGCCGCGCCGACCTGATGCTGCGCGCCAGCGACCGCCAGCCCTTGCTGCTGGAGATGAACACCTCGCCCGGCATGACCGGCCACTCGCTGGTGCCGATATCGGCCAAGGCCGCCAGCATCAGCTACGAGCAACTGTGCCTGCGCATCCTGCACGGCGCGGCGCTCGACGCCTGACGCGCGACTCCCACGATGGCCACCCGACGCCCCCGCCCCGCCGCACCGCCTGCGCAGACGCCGCTCGACGTGCGGCTGATGAACGGCGCGAGCGCGCTGCTGTTCGCGCTGGCGCTGCTGGCCTTCGCGGCCCTGGTGCTGGGCTGGGCCCTGCGCGCGCCGATGTTCAGCCTGCGCGGCGTGCGCATCGACGGCGACGTCACGCGCAACAGCGCGGCCACGATCCGCGCCAACGCCATGCCCCGGCTCGCCGGCAACTTCTTCAGCATCGACCTCGTGCGGGCGCAGCGCGCCTTCGAGGCCGTGCCCTGGGTGCGGCGCGCGGCGGTGCAGCGGGTGTGGCCCGACCGCCTGGCGGTGCGCCTCGAGGAGCACCGCGTCGCGGCCTGGTGGCAGGGCGATGGCAACGACCGCCTCGTCAACCTGCAGGGCGAGGTCTTCGAGGCCAACCCCGGCGACGTCGAGGACGACGACCTGCCGGTGCTGCGCGGCCCCGAGGGCAGCTCGGCCGCGATGCTGGCGATGCACCGGCGGCTGGCCCCGGCCTTCGCCACGCTGGAGCTGCGGCTGGAGCGCCTGACGATGAGTGCGCGCGGCTCCTGGCGTGCCGAGCTCGACAGCGGCGCCGAGGTCGAGCTCGGCCGCGGCAGCGAGGCCGAGGTGCTGGCGCGCACCGAGGCCTTCGTCGGCACGGTCGGCCAGCTCACGGCGCGCTACCAGCGCCCGATCGCCTACGCCGACCTGCGCCACGCCGACGGCTACGCCCTGAAGCTGCGCGGCATCGGCACGCTGGCACCCGGTGCGACCACCAAGAAATAGAAGAGGGCACACGACATGGCCAAGGAATACAAGGATCTGGTGGTCGGCCTCGACATCGGCACCGCCAAGGTGATGGCGGTGGTGGCCGAGGTCCTGCCCGAGGGCGAGCTGCGCATCGCCGGCATCGGCACCGCGCCGGCCCACGGCCTGAAGCGCGGCGTCGTCGTCAACATCGACGCGACCGTGCAGTCCATCCAGCAGGCCTTGAAGGAGGCCGAGATGATGGCCGACTGCAAGATCACGCGCGTCTACACCGGCATCACCGGCAGCCACATCCGCGGGCAGAACTCCACCGGCATGGTGATCGTGCGCGACAAGGAGGTCACGCCGGTCGACGTGGCGCGCGTGATCGAGACCGCCAAGGCCATCAACATCCCCAACGACCAGCGCCTGCTGCTGGTCGAGGCGCAGGAGTTCGTGATCGACGGCCACGAGGTCAAGGAGCCGATCGGCATGAGCGGCGGCCGCCTCGAGGTTAAGGTCCACATCGTGACCGGCGCGCAGAGCGCGGCCGAGAACATCGTCAAGTGCGTGCGCCGCTGCGGGCTGGAAGTCGACATGCTGGTGCTCAACCCCAGCGCCTCCAGCCACGCCGTGCTGACCGACGACGAGAAGGACCTGGGCGTCGCGCTGGTCGACATCGGTGCCGGCACCACCGACGTGTCGATCTTCACCGACGGCTCGGTGCGCCACACCGCGGTGATCCCGATCGCCGGCGACCTGATCACCAGCGACATCGCGATGGCCCTGCGCACGCCGACCAAGGACGCGGAAGAGATCAAGGTCGAGTACGGCGTCGCCAAGCAACTGCTGGCCGACCCCAACGAGCAGGTCGAAGTGCCGGGACTCGGCGACCGTGCGCCGCGCATGCTGAGCCGCCAGGCGCTGGCCGGCGTGATCGAGCCGCGCGTCGAGGAGATCTATTCGCTGGTGCACCAGGTCATCCGCGAGAGCGGCTACGAGGAGCTGCTGTCCAGCGGCGTCGTGATCACCGGCGGCAGCGCGGTGATGCCCGGCATGGTCGAGCTGGGCGAGGACATCTTCCTGAAGCCGGTGCGCAAGGGCCTGCCCCTGTACGCCGGCGCACTGAACGACATGGTGGCCAACCCGCGCTCGGCCACCGTCATGGGCTTGCTCGAAGAAGCACGACTCGCGCGCACGCGCGGGATGAAGGCAGCGCAGCAGGCGGGGTCGGTCCAGACCCTGTTCGGCCGCGTCAAGGATTGGTTCATCGGCAATTTCTAGGGCGCTCATCCAGCCCACGTTTTTCAACCGGCAACTGCAGACGAAGGAGCTTCACCATGGCCATCGAGATGATCGAGGAGTTCGAACTGGGCACGAGGATCAAGGTGATCGGCGTGGGCGGCGGCGGCGGCAACGCGGTCGAGCACATGATCAACGAGGGCGTGCAGGGCGTGAAGTTCATCTGCGCCAACACCGACGCGCAATCGCTGCACCGCAGCCAGGCCGACATGCTGATCCAGCTGGGCACCACCGGCCTGGGCGCGGGCTCCAAGCCGGCGGCCGGCAAGGCCGCGGCCGAGGAGGCCGAGGGCCGCATCCGCGACGCCATCGTCGGCGCCAACATGATCTTCCTGACCGCCGGCATGGGCGGCGGCACCGGCACGGGCGCCGCGCCGGTGATCGCGCGCATCGCCAAGGAGATGGGCATCCTGACCGTCGGCGTCGTGACCAAGCCCTTCGAGTTCGAGGGCGGCCGTCGCATGAAGCAGGCCGAAGCCGGCCTGCAGGAGCTGGAGGCCAACGTCGACTCGCTGATCGTGATCCTGAACGAGAAGCTGCTCGAGGTGCTGGGCGACGACGTCTCCCAGGACCAGGCCTTCAAGCAGGCCAACGACGTGCTGAAGAACGCCGTGGGCGGCATCGCCGACATCATCCACATCGACGCGTCGATCAACGTCGACTTCGAGGACGTGAAGACGGTGATGAGCGAGCCAGGCAAGGCCATGATGGGCACCGCCATCGCGACCGGCCCGGACCGCGCCAACAAGGCGGCCGAGTCGGCGGTGGCCTGCCCGCTGCTGGAGGGCATCGACCTGTCGGGTGCGCGCGGCGTGCTGGTGCTGATCGCGGCGAGCCGCGCCAGCCTCAAGCTGAGCGAGAGCAAGAACGCGATGAATACCATCCGCCGCTATGCCGCGGAGGATGCGCACGTGATCTTCGGCGCCGCCTACGACGAGAGCCTGGGCGACCAGCTGCGCGTCACGGTCATCGCCACCGGCCTGGCGCCGGCGCGCCGGGTGCAGGCGCCGATCGCGGTCGTGCACAGCCAGCCGGTCCAGCGCACCGGCACCGACAACCTGCCGGTGCTGAACCAGTCGCTGCAACCCGCGCAGGCCGGCACGCCGGCCGCGGCGACGCCGACCGACTACGGCAGCATGCAGCTGCCGAGTGTCTGGCGCACCGGCCGCACCCAGGCCGCGGCCAAGGTCGATGCGCTGGCCAGCAACGGCATGGACGAGATCGAGATCCCGGCCTTCCTGAGAAAGCAGGCTGATTGAGTCACTAAGGTGGTGATAGCGCGGCCCTGCCTGCCGGTCGGGGCCGCGCTTCCTACAATCGAGGCATGCTCAAGCAACGCACGCTGAAGTCGATCACCCGCGCCGTCGGCGTGGGGGTGCACAGCGGCCAGCGGGTCGAGATGACGCTGCGGCCGGCGGCACCCGACACGGGGATCGTGTTCCGCCGCGTCGACCTGCCGGTGCCGGTGGAGATCCCGGCGCGCGCGTCCTCGGTCAGCGACACGCGCATGGCCTCGACGCTGTCGCCGGGCGGCGACCCGGGCGCGCCCAAGGTCGCGACGGTCGAGCACCTGATGTCGGCC
>Ga0268299_1002299_pt1 | contig 24002 bp, 27 predicted proteins | sample NOBtaG_FD_193484 | JGI IMG/M metagenome (GOLD analysis project Ga0268299, IMG submission 193484) | Activated sludge microbial communities from bioreactor in Nijmegen, Gelderland, Netherland - NOB reactor | ecosystem: Engineered > Bioreactor > Aerobic > Activated sludge | place: Netherlands... | reverse complement strand
CGCGCCACGCTCGAGGCGACGACCATCCGGCGCGGCGCCAAGCTCGACAACCTCGTCATGGTGGCTCACAACTGCGAGGTCGGCGCGCACAGCTTCCTCGCCGCGCAGGTCGGGATCGCCGGCTCGACGAAGATCGGGCGCGGCGTGCAGATGGGCGGGCAGGCCGGCGTCGCGGGCCACGTCGTGATCGGGGACGGGGTGCAGGTGGCGGCGCAAAGCGGGGTACCGAGCTCCGTGCCTCCGGGCAAGGTGGTGGGCGGTTACCCGGCCGTCGATGCGACCGTCTGGCGGCGGACTTCGGCCGCGTTGCTGCGGCTCCCGGAGCTGCTCCGGCGGGTCCGGCGACTCGAGCGCCTCGTCGGGGCGCCGGCAGAGCCCGACGCCAAGGACTGACCGCCGGGCGCGACCTTGTGGGTGTCGGCAGGGGCCCGTATAACGACCGAGGAAGCCCGCGTCCCTCCCCGGGAGCGCACGTTCTCCGTCATGAAGATCCAGTTGAACGACATTCTGGCGGTCGAGGATACGCTCGACTACGCCGAGCCGGTCGAGGCGCTGAACGAGACGCTCGCGAGCGCCAACCACGATTACGAGTTCGTCGCCCCCCTCCAGGTCCACGTCACGTACTCGCGCTCCCAGATGGACCTGTTCTTCGACGGGGAGGTGCGGGGGAGAGCCCAGGCGTCCTGTGGCCGTTGTCTCGAGGGCTTCCCGCTCGACGTTTCCCAGGCTTTTTCGCTCGTCCTGACCCCCGCGACCCCGCTGACCGGGGAAATCGAGCTCGCGCCGGGCGATCTCACGCAGTCCTTCTACGAGGGCACGGAAATCGACCTGACCCCGCTCATGTACGAGCAGATCATGCTCGCCTTGCCCACGCGGCCACTCTGTGGTGAAGAGTGCCGGGGGCTCTGCCCGCAGTGCGGTTCCAACCGCAACACCGGCCAATGTGCCTGTGTGGTCGAGACCAGTGATCCGCGCTGGTCCGCGCTCCGCAATCTCAAGATCGACCGCGACGCCTGAGCGCGCGGAGGAGGGGTCATGGCAGTTCCGAAGAGACGTACGTCGACCACCAAGCGCAACAAGCGCCGCGCCCACGATGCGCTCCGTCCGGCGAGCTTCATCACCTGTCCGAATTGCAACGAGCCGACGCTGCGCCACCGGGCCTGCTCCCACTGCGGCGAGTATCGCGGCCGCAAGGTGCTCGACACAGCGGAGGCGTGACCTCCGCGTCGTCCCCCGACGCGGCCACGACCCTGCTGTTCCCGGGCCAGGGATCGCAGCGGGTCGGCATGGGCCGACGCCTCGCGGCCGAGCACCCGGTCGCGCAGGCGACCATGGCCGAGGCGGATGACGCGCTCGACTTTCCGCTATCGCGGCTGTGCTTCGACGGCCCCGAAGCGGAGCTCACCCGAACCGAGTTCTGCCAGCCGGCGATCCTGGCGGTGAGCATCGCGCAGTGGCGTGCGCTCGGCGCCGAGCGTGATCTTCGGCCCCGGTGGCTCGCGGGTCACAGTCTCGGAGAGTACGCGGCGCTGGTCGTCGCCGGCGCCCTCGAGTTTCGTGACGCGATCCGACTGGTGCGTCTCCGCGGTCGCGCGATGCAGTCGGCCGTGCCCGAAGGCGTCGGCGCCATGGCGGCGATCGTCGGGCTCGACGACTCCGCCGTGACGGCGATCTGCGCCGAGGCGGCCGCCGGTGAGGTGGTGTCGCCCGCGAACTTCAACGGCGCCGGTCAGATCGTCGTCGCCGGTCATCGCGCCGCGGTCGAGCGCGCGATGCAAGCCGCCAAGGCCGCGGGGGGGCGCGTGATCCCGCTCGCGGTGAGCGCCCCGTTCCATTGCGCGCTGATGGCGCCGGCTGCCGCCGAGCTCGCGAGCGCCCTCGACGCGATCGAGGTCGCGCCGCCCGCGATTCCGATCGTCACCAACGTCGAGGCGACGCTGAACGCCGATGCGTCCCGCGTGCGGGCGCTTCTCGTGGCGCAGGTGACGGCCCCCGTGCGCTGGGCCGAGTCGATGCAGCTTCTCCAGGCGCTCGGATGCCGGCGCGCGATCGAGGTCGGGCCTGGGCAAGTGCTCTCCAAGATCCTCCAGCGAATGAAGCTCGGCATCGAGGGCCGTGTGATCGAAGAGGAGGAGAAGCCGTGACCCTCGCGGGGCAGGTTGCGATCGTGACCGGCGGGTCGCGAGGCATCGGCGCGGCGATCGCGCGTGACCTCGCCGCTGCCGGCGCACACGTGGTGGTCACCTGCCGCGAGCAGCGTGCTCAGGCCGACGCGGTCGTCGCAGGGATCCAGGCAGCCGGGGGATCGGCCGAGGCCGTCACGTTCGACGTCGCCGTGTCTTCCGAGGTGGAAGCGACGATGCGCGAAGTGGTGGCGCGCCTTGGCAAAGTTGACGTCTTGGTAAATAATGCCGGCGTTTCGGCGGACGGGTTGATCGTACGCATCAGCGACGATCAGTGGCAGCGGGTTCTCGACGTCAACCTCAAGGGAGTCTTCAACTGTACCAAGTCCGTCGCGCGGCCCATGATGCGGGCACGGGCGGGTCGCATCATCAATCTCAGCTCGGTGGTAGGTGTCACGGGCAACACGGGGCAGGCGGCGTACGCCGCGGCCAAAGCCGGAATCATCGGGTTCACGAAGTCGACGGCGCGGGAGCTGGCATCGCGGGGCATTACCGCCAACGTGGTCGCACCGGGGTTCATCGAAACAGACATGACCGAAGACCTGGACGCGGGCGCGCGAGACATGTACCGGGCGATGATCCCCCTCGGCCGACTCGGCCGGGGCGAGGACGTCGCGGCCGCGGTCACGTTTCTCGCCGGTCCCGGCGCGAGCTACATCACGGGGCAGGTCATTCACATCAACGGCGGTTTGTACGTGTGAGGAGGACGCATGGCATCGGCAGTCGAAGCGAAGGTACGCGAGATCATCTGCGAGCAGCTCGGCGTCAGTGAGGACGACGTGGGGTTGGAATCTTCCTTCATCGAGGATCTCGGCGCCGACTCGCTCGACATCGTCGAGCTGGTGATGGCCCTGGAGGAAGAGTACGAGATGGAGATCTCGGACGAAGAGGCCGAGAAAATCCGGACCGTTCAGGACGTGGTCAACTACATCGAGGGGCAGAAGAAGTAACTCGGCGCGGCTCCGCCGGAGCGCCGCCAATGCGACCGCGAGGCAAATCGCAGAGCCCGGCCGAACGGGCCAGCTCTGCGATTTCTTTTTGAGGACCCCGAATCATGACGAGCCATCTAGCCACAGCCGATCCGGAAGTGATGGACGCCATCCGGCGCGAGACCGAGCGTCAGAAGCACAACCTCGAGCTGATCGCCTCCGAAAACATCGTGAGCGAGGCGGTGCTCGAAGCGCAGGGCTCGGTCCTCACGAACAAATACGCCGAAGGCTACTCCGGCAAGCGTTACTACGGCGGCTGCGAGTTCGTGGACATCGTCGAGGATCTCGCGATCGCGCGCGTGAAAGAGCTCTTCGGCGCCGACCACGCCAACGTCCAGCCGCACTCGGGCTCGCAGGCCAACATGGCCGTCTACTTTTCCCAGCTCGAGCCCGGCGCGACGATGCTCGCGATGAATCTCAGCCACGGCGGTCATCTCACGCACGGCAGCCCGGTGAACTTCTCGGGCAAGTTCTTCAACGTCGTCCACTACGGGGTCCGTGAGTCTGATCATCGTCTCGATTACGAGCAGCTGGAAGCACTCGCGCGCCAGCACAAGCCGAAGATGATCGTCGCCGGCTACAGCGCCTACCCCCGCGAGCTCGACTTCGCGCGCTTCCGTGCGATCGCCGACGAGGTCGGTGCACTGTTGATGACCGACATGGCGCACTTCGCCGGGCTCGTCGCTGCGGGCGTGCACCCGTCACCGGTTCCGCACTGCGACTTCGTAACCAGCACCACCCACAAGACGCTCCGGGGCCCGCGCGGCGGCTTGATCCTCTGCAAGGAGAGGCACGCGAAGAGCTTGAACTCGTCGGTCTTCCCGGGGAACCAGGGCGGCCCGCTGATGCACGTGATCGCCGCGAAGGCCGTCGCCTTCAAGGAAGCGCTCGGGCCGGAGTTCAAGGCCTATCAGCGGCAAACCGTCGCCAACGCGAAGGCGCTCGCCGCGAGCCTCGTCGAGCACGGCTTCTCGCTCCTCACCGGCGGCACCGACAACCACCTCATGATGCTGGATCTTCGCGGCAGTGAGCTCACCGGCAAGGTCGCCGAGGCGACGCTCGATCAGGCCCGGATCACCGTGAACAAGAACACCGTGCCGTTCGATCCGCGTTCTCCCATGGTGACGAGCGGCGTTCGCATCGGGACGCCGGCGGTCACGTCGCGCGGCATGCGGGAGTCGGAGATGGCCGTGATCGGCGGCCTCATCGCCCGAGCCCTCTCGCGGGTCGGCGACGCCGCCGCGCTCCGCGCCATCGGCGACGAGGTCGCGGCGCTCTGTCGCCGCTTTCCGATCTATCCCGAGCGCTCTACTGAGCGCGCGTCGCCCGAGCGGTAGGGGCGACTTTCCGTGAAGTGCCCCTTCTGCCGCGATCTCGAGAACAAGGTCATCGACTCGCGTCTGTCGAAGGAGGGTGACGTCATCCGACGGCGCCGCGAGTGCCTCCAGTGCACGCGGCGGTTCACCACCTACGAACGCGCGGAAGAAGCGTTTCCCCTGGTCGTGAAGAAGGATGGCCGGCGCGAAACATTCGACCGCATGAAGATCGTCGCGGGCTTGAAGCGCGCGTGCGAGAAGCGGCCCGTCGGCATCGAGGCGATCGAGACCGTCGTCGATCGCATAGAGCGTGGCTTGCAGGAACGTGGAGAGAAAGAGGTCCCGAGCTCCGCCATCGGTGAGTCGCTGATGCGCGAGCTGCACGGGCTCGACAAGGTCGCCTACGTGCGGTTCGCGTCGGTGTACCGGTCCTTCGAGGACATCGGCGAGTTCATGGAGGAGCTCGAGACCTTGCTCAAAGAGCGCCGTGGCGACGCGCAAGCCCGGAAGCCGAAGGACCGCTGAGCGGCGCCCGCCGCCGCGCCGCGCGAGCGGCGCGAACGCGCGGTCACGCGGCGGCGCGCACGAGCGTTGGATGGCACGCGCCGTCGCGCTCGCCCACCGCGCCCTCGGACGGACGAGCCCCAATCCCGCCGTTGGTGCGGTGGTCGTCAAAGGCGGGCGGATCGTCGGCGAAGGATGGACGCGCCCGGTCGGGGGACCGCACGCGGAGGTCGTAGCGCTCCGGCAGGCGGGCGCGCGAGCGCGGGGGGCCGTGCTGTACGTGACGCTCGAGCCCTGCGCGCATCACGGCCGAACGCCCCCGTGCATCGATGCGGTGATCGCCGCTGGAATCACGCGCGTCGTGGTCGGCGTCGGTGATCCGAATCCCCGGGTTCGGGGGCGTGGCGTCCGTGCGCTTCGGGCAGCGGGGATCGAGGTGGTCGCGGACGTGCTCGCGGAGGAAGCGGGGGCGGTTTCGGCGTGGTTCCGGCACTACATCGTCCGCGGCCGGCCGTTCGTCATGCTGAAGCTCGCCGCGTCGCTCGACGGCCGGATCGCGACCGCGCGCGGCGAGTCGCGCTGGATCAGCGGGCCCGCGGCGCGGCGGTGGGTGCACGAGCTCCGCAATCGGGTGGACGCGGTCATGGTCGGGTCGGGGACGGTCCTCGCCGATGATCCGGCGCTCACGTGTCGCCTGCGCGGCGGGCGCGATCCGATCCGGATCGTCGTCGATGGCCGACTTCGGATGCCCGCGCGTGCGCGCGTCGTCCGGCAACGCTCGTCGGCCCCGACGCTGATTGCGACGACCTCGGCGGCGTCGGCGGCACGGCGTGCCGCGCTCACCCGGGCGGGCGCGGAGGTCCTCCTCGTTCCTGGTGCGCGTGGTCACGTGTCGCTGCCCGCGCTCTTCCGCGAGCTCGCGACCCGCGGCATCGTGAGCGTCCTGATCGAAGGCGGGGGCGAGCTCGCCGCCGCCGCTCTTCGGGCCAAGGCCGTCGATCGCGCCCTTCTGGTGTCAGCCCCGCTTCTGCTCGGGGGGGATGGCCGGCCGATGCTGGGTTCGCTCGGAGTCGGCCGGCTCGCCCGCGCACCCCATGTGGCGAACCCGATCTTCTCGCGGCTCGGCCCGGATCTGTTGATCGAGGGGCCCGTGGCATACCGATGAGGAGGGGCTATAGTGCCCCGACGCTCATGCTGTCGCCGATCGACGAGATTCTCGCGGACCTCCGCGCCGGCAAGATGGTGGCCCTCGTGGACGAGCGCGAGGGCGGCGATGGCGTACTCTGCATGGCCGCCGAGCGAGTGGCGCCCGACGCGATCAACTTCATGGCGACGCACGCGCGCGGTCTGATCTCGTTGGCCCTCACGGAAGGCCGCATGCGCCGTCTCGGGATTCCGCTTCTGGGAACGCCGCTCGCCCCGAATCGCCAGCCGGCGTTCGGTGCGTCGATCGAAGCGCGCACCGGTGTGACGACGGGCATCTCCGCCGCCGATCGCGCCCGGACGATCCGTGTCGCCGTCGCGGACGGCGCGCGACCCGAAGACCTCGCGATGCCCGGTCACGTCTTCCCGATCCAGGTCGAGCGGGGCGGGGTGCTTGCACAGAAACGCCATCCCGAAGGCGTGATCGATCTGATGCGGCTGGCCGGCATGCGGCCGGCGGCCGTGCTCTGCACGGTGCTCTGCGAGAACGGCGCGGTCGCGACGCGCGCCGACATCACCCAGCTCGCCGAGACCCACGGCCTTCACATGACGACGCTCGCGGCGCTCGGTGCGCACCGGCTGCGCAGCGAGCTGCTCGTCGAACGCGCCGTCGAGTCCGATTTCACGACGGCCAACGGTGGTCGCTACCGCGCCATCGTGTATCGGAACGCGGTCGATCGGCACGAGCACATGGCGCTCGTGAAGGGGCCGCTCCGACCGGCCGAGGTTCCGCTCGTGCGCGTACACTCGCAGTGCCTGACCGGCGACGTGTTCCAGTCTGAACGGTGCGATTGTGGCGAGCAGCTCGACCAGGCGCTCCGCATCATCGAATCGCTCGGGCAGGGCGTGATCGTCTACATGCACCAGGAGGGACGCGGTATCGGTCTCGCCAACAAGATCCGCGCCTACGCACTTCAGGACCAGGGCCGCGACACGGTCGAGGCCAACCTGGAGCTCGGGTTCGAGGAAGATCTTCGCGATTACGGCATCAGCGCGCAGATCTTGCGCGACCTCGGGCTCCGGCGAGTCCGACTCCTCACGAACAATCCGCGGAAGGTGCTCGGGCTCCAGGGGTACGGCATCGAAGTCGCCGAGCGAGTGCCGCTCGAGGTGCCGCCGCGCAGCGGCAATCTCGCGTACCTGCGGACCAAGCAGGAAAAGCTCGGCCACCTCCTGACCGGATTGAAGCCGAGCTGACGCGCGCGACGATGGTGCGTGAGCTCACAGGACCGCTCGAGGGCGGCGGGTTGCGATTCGGCGTCGTGGTGTCACGCTTCAATCGCAGCGTGACGGCCTCGTTGCTGGCGGGCGCGCTCGAGGCGCTGGCCGGACACGGTGTTGCCGACGACGACGTGCTCGTCGCGCATGTGCCGGGCGCGTTCGAGATCCCGTGCGCGGCGAAACGGATGGCGCACAGCGGTCAGTATGACGCGCTCATCTGTCTCGGAGCCGTCGTGCGGGGGGAAACGCCCCATTTCGACTACATCTGCGCCGAGGTGACCCGGGCGCTCGGCCGAATCATGGACGCGCACCGGCTGCCGATCGCGTTTGGCGTCCTCACCACGGACACGATAGAGCAGGCGCTCGCCCGTGCCGGTGAAGGGCACGGCAACAAGGGCTACGAGGCAGCGGTGACGGCGATCGAGATGGTGCACCTGTGCCGGCTGCTCGGTGAGCAATAGATCATGGGCATGCGACGGAAAGGCCGGGAGCTCGCGCTCCAGGCGCTCTATCAGGTGGATTTTTCCGCGGACGACCCGCGCCGTGCGGTGGGAATCTTCTGGGAGCATTGCGATGCGCCCGACGACGCCCGCACGTTCGGCGAGGATCTCGTCACCGGCGTCCTGAACGAGCAGCCCCGTATCGACGAGCTCATCGGGGGCAGCTCCGACAACTGGCGGCTCGAGCGCCTGTCGCACGTCGATCGCAGCATCCTGCGCGTCGCCACGTACGAGTTGCTCTGCCGGCGCGACGTCCCGGCGAGCGTTGCCATCGACGAGGCGATCGAGATCGCGAAGCGCTTCGGCAGCGACGAGTCGCCGACGTTCGTGAACGGGGTGCTGGACCACATCGCGGCGACCGTCGGCGCCAAAGAGCGGCAGCGGGCGCTTTAGCGGCGCATGGAACACCGCTACGATCCCCATACCGTCGAGCAGCGCTGGCAAGCGCGCTGGGCGGACGACCGGACGCACGAGGTGCGCGTCGACCCGGCGAAGCCGAAGTTCTACTGCCTCGAGATGTTCCCGTATCCGTCCGGGCGCATTCACATGGGGCACGTCCGCAACTACACGATCGGCGACGTCATGGCGCGGCAGCGCCGAATGCGCGGCTACAACGTCCTCCACCCGATCGGATGGGACGCATTCGGGATGCCGGCGGAAAACGCTGCGATCGAGCGCGGCGCTCATCCGTCCGACTGGACGCGCGACAACATCGCCAACATGCAGACGCAGCTCCGGCGCATGGGCTTCAGTTACGACTGGAGCCGCGAGCTCGCGACTTGCGACCCGACGTACTACCGCTGGGAGCAACGGTTCTTTCTCGCGATGCTCGAGCGCGGCCTCGCGTACCGGCGGAAGTCGATCGTCAACTGGTGCGAGAAGTGTCAGACGGTGCTCGCCAACGAGCAAGTCGAGGACGGCAAGTGCTGGCGCTGCGAGTCGACGGTGCTCGAGCGCGATCTCGAGCAATGGTTCCTCCGCATCACGGCGTACGCCGACGAGCTGCTGGCCGGCACGGAACGGCTCGCCGGATGGCCTGAGAAAGTCCTGGTCATGCAGCGGAACTGGATCGGGAGGAGCTCCGGCGCCGAGCTCCGGTTCCCCGTCGAGGGCCGCGACGACGAGATCCGCGTGTTCACGACGCGACCCGACACGGTCTTCGGCGCGACGTTCGTGAGCGTCGCCGTCGAGCACCCGCTCGTCGCCGCGTTGTCGGCGGGAACGAACGAGGAGCGGGCGGTCGCGGATTTCGTTCGCAAGGTGCGGGCGCAGACGCCGGAGGAGCGGGCGGAAGGGAAGGAGGGCGTCTTCATCGGCGCCTGGTGCCGCAATCCTTTCACGGGCGAGCGGCTCCCGATCTACGCCGCGAGCTTCGTCCTGATGGCGTACGGCGCCGGCGCCGTGATGGCCGTGCCTGCCCACGACCAGCGCGACTTCGAGTTCGCGCGGACCCATGGCCTGCCGCTCCGCGTGGTCGTGCAGCCCGACGGCGCACCGCTCGACCCCGCCACTATGGACGCCGCGCACGAGGGGCCGGGAACGCTCGTCGGCTCCGGCGAGTTCGACGGCCTGGCGAGCGACGAGGGCAAGCGTCGGATCACGGCGGCCGCCGACCAACGCGGGTTCGGCAAGGCGACCACCCAGTATCGCCTCCGTGATTGGGGTGTCTCGCGCCAGCGATACTGGGGTGCGCCGATCCCGGTCGTCTACTGCGACGCCTGCGGGATCGTCCCGGTGCCGGTCGACCAACTGCCGGTGGTGTTGCCGCTCGACGCGGAGTTCACCGGATCGGGTGGGTCACCCCTCGCGAAGGTCGAGCACTTCGTGCGCACTGCGTGCCCGAAGTGTGGCGGCCCCGCGCGCCGCGAAACCGATACCTTCGACACCTTCATGGAGTCGTCCTGGTATTTCCTTCGCTACACCGGTCCCCAGGAGACGACGCGGGCATTCGATCCCGACGCCATCCGCTACTGGCTGCCGGTCGACCAGTACATCGGCGGCGTCGAGCACGCGGTGCTGCATCTCCTCTACTCGCGCTTCTTCACGAAGGTGCTGCGGGACCTCGGCGAGATTCCCGACTGGGAGCCGCCGGGGCAGACGATCGAGCCGTTCGCCAACCTGCTGACCCAGGGCATGGTCATCAAGGACGGCGCCAAGATGAGCAAGTCGAAGGGAAACGTCGTCGACCCCGACTATCTCGTCGAGCGCTACGGCGCGGACACGGCGCGCTTGTTCTCGATCTTCGCGGCGCCTCCCGAGCGCGACCTGGAATGGAGCGATCAGGGCGTCGAGGGCGCCTCGCGGTTCCTGCATCGTATTTGGCGCATCGTCGCGCGCGGCCAAGAGTGGTTGACGGCACCGACCAGCGGCGGGTCCGGGGATCCGGGCGACGCGGCGCGGATGCTCCGCCGGCTGACCCATCGGACGATCGCGCGTGTCACCGACGACGTCGAGCGCCGTAGCCACTTCAACACCGCCGTCGCGGCGGTCATGGAGCTGGTGAATGGGTACGCCGAGCTCGTGCAGCCGGCGGCCCCCGCCGACGCGCACCTGCGGGTCGCGATCGTCGAGGCCGTGCGCACCACGCTCGTCTTGCTGGCCCCGTTCGTCCCCCACATCACGAGCGAGCTCTGGGACGTGGTCGGGGGCGGACGCCCGCTCGCGGAGGTGCCGTGGCCCGACGCCGATCCGGCGGCCCTCGTCGAGGAGGCCGTCGAGCTCGTCGTGCAGGTGAACGGCAAGGTGCGCGGGCGCTTCATGGCGGCACCCGACACGTCCGAGGAAGAGCTGCTCCGGATGGCGCTCGCGGACGAGCGCGTGCAGGCGCAGATCGCCGGGAAGCCGATCCGGAAGACGCATGTCGTCCCCGGGCGCCTGGTGAGTCTCGTCGTATGACGCCCTGGCATCGCGAGCGGGTGCTCGGACGCGTCGGTGCGATCCTGGCGGCGATCGCGATCGCGGGATGCGGGTACCAGTTCGCGGCCGGCGGGCGGCAGTTCGACGCGGGCATCCGCACGATCGGCGTCCGTACCTTCGCCAATCAGACGCGGGAGATCGGCGTCGAGAAGCGGCTCGCGATGGCGATCGAACGTGAGTTCGTGATCCGCGGTCCGTTGAAGGTCGCCGATTTCGACGAGAGCGATCTCCAGCTGACCGGGACCGTGCGCGCGGCGGAGGACCGGCCGGTCGCCTTCAACCGCGACGACGAGGTGCTGATCTATCAGACCGTGCTCGCACTCGATCTCGAGCTCCGAAAGCGCGAGGGCGGGGCGGTCGTCTGGCGTGTCCAGGGTCTGCGCGTGACCGACGATTACGAAAGCGTCGCTTCGGTCATCGTCACGACCTCGTCGGATTTCCGGGCCGGCACGCTCAACCCGGAGGACCTCGGTGCTTTCACCGACGTGCAGCTCGCGGAGACGCGGCGCCGCGAGACCCTGGACCGCATGATCTCGACGCTGGCGCGCGACGTCTACGATCAGATCATGGAGGATTTCTGACGTGAGCCCCGAGGCGGCGCTCGCGTCGCTGTACCTGCTCGCCGAGGAGCGACGGGGCGAGTTCGACGGATGGCGCGCCGATCGAGCGCTCGCCGACATCCGGCGCGCGCTCGAGCGGAAGGGCACGGTCGCGGTCCACGGGTACCACGCCGGTCAGTGCGACGTCGTGGCACTCGCCGACGCCATCGAGACGCCATCGCTCTTCGGGGCGCGTACGTTGCTCGTGGTCCGCGGGGTCGAGACGCTCGACGAGCGCGGCCAAGAGCGCCTCACCGCGGCCCTCGACCGGCAGGCGCCGCAGGTGACCCTCGCGATCGTCGCGCGGACCGCCGACATGCGACGGAAGTTCTTCGCGCGCTGTCGCGAGCTCGCGACGCGCGTGCCGGTGGATCATCCTCGCGCGTCGGAAATGCGGGCGTTCGCCGATCAGTTCGCGCGCGAGCGAGAACGGGAGCTCGCGTCGGACGCCCGGGAGTTGCTGCTCGAGTGCGTCGGGCGTGACCTTCTCCTGCTCGCGAGCGAGCTCGACAAGCTGGCCGCCGCCGTCCGGGAGCGCGTGATCTCGGCCGACGACGTGCGGCGGGTGAGCGCCCCCGGCCGTGAGCACGGAAACTTCGAGGTCGCCGACGCGCTTTGCGCGCGCGACGCCGCGGCGGCAACCCGGCTGCTCGCGTGCGCGCTCGACGAGGGCGCCCAGCCGATCGCGCTCATCGGGGCCTTGGCGGCGAGCTTGAAGCCGCTCGTGGCGGGGGCCGAGTTGGTGGCCCGCGGTCGGAGCGTCGACGAAGCGCTCCGGGAGCTGGCAATCGCACCGTACCAGCGTATCGCCTGTCAGCGGGGACTCCGGGCCTATCGGCCGGCAGAGCTCCGGCGGGCGTTCAGTGAGCTCGCCGACATCGACCTCGCCAGCAAGACGGGCGGAGACGGACGGGCCCTGCTCGAGCTCTGGATGATCCGCGTTTGCGGCGGCGGCTCACGCGCGCGCGGCGCGGCCGGCCGACCGTGAGAGGCGGGTCAGGCCGTGGCCGAGAGCTTCTGAACGGCGAGCGTCAGGCGCGAGATCTTGCGCGACGCGGTGTTGCGGTGCAGGACGCCCTTGGTGGCCGCCTTGCTGATGACGCGCGTGGCACTCAGCAGCCGCTCGGCTGCTTCCGCCTGATTGCCTGCGGCGATCGACTCGCGCACCCGCCGCACGGACGTGCGAAGGCGCGAACGGATCGCGGTGTTGCGGGCCTGACGCTTGATGCTCTGCCGATGGCGCTTCTGCGCGGATGGGTGCTTGTTCACAGTGGCGGGGCTTCTACCAGCCGACCCCAGGGTCGTCAATGACGCCCTCATGAGCGAGAAGCGCGCCATTGCCAAGGCCGCGGGCCTCGTCGGGGGCCTGACGGTCGTATCGCGCGTGACGGGGCTCGTCCGTGACGTCGTCGTCGGCTACCTCTTCGGGGCGGGCACCGCCGCCGACGCGTTCTTCGTCGCGTATCGGATCCCAAATCTTCTGAGGCGCCTCGTCGCCGAAGGGGCGGCGACGGCGGCCTTCATCCCGGTCTTCACGGGCTACCTGACGAGCGGCCCGCGGGCCGAGGCCGACCGCGTGGCGCGAGTCTTGTTCACGATGATGGCCCTCGTCCTGGCCGCGATCACGGTCCTCGGGATCGCGTTCGCGGCGCCGATCACGGAGCTCTTCGCGCCGGGATTCTCCGCGGTCCCGGGCAAGCTCGAGCTCACCATCACGCTCACGCGTCTCGTCTTCCCGTACATCTTTTGCATCGGGATGGTCGCGGCCGCGATGGGCGTTCTGAACGCGTTCAGGGACTTCCGGGCGCCGGCGCTCTCGCCGGTCGTCATGAACGTCGTGATGATCGCTGCGACCGTCGTCCTCGCGCCATGGCTCGGCGTGTACAGTCTCGCGGTCGCGGTGCTGCTCGGCGGCCTCGCGCAGATGGCCTCGCAGGTGCCGGCGCTCCGGCGGCTCGGGGTGCCGCTCGCGCCGTCGTGGGAGCCGGGTCACCCGGCGGTCAAGCGGGTCGGCGTTCTCATGCTACCGACGGTCTTCGGCTCGGCCGTCTATCAGATCAACGTGCTCGTGAGCACGATGTTCGCGTCGCTGCTCCCGGCGGGGAGCGTCGCGTTCCTCTGGTACGCGGAGCGCCTCTTCGAGTTCCCGCTCGGCGTCTTCGCGGTGGCGCTCAGCACGGCGGCGCTGCCGAGCTTCGCGACCCTCGCGAAGCGGGACCTCGCCGCGTTTCGCGACACGGTCGGATTCGCGCTTCGCCTCGTGAACCTGATCGCGCTGCCGGCCGCCGTCGGGCTCGTGCTCACGGCCGAGCCCTTGACGTCCGTGCTCTTCATCCGCGGCCAGTTCACGCCGCAGGACGCCGCCGCGACGGCGATCGCGGTGCGCTGGTACGCCGTCGGGCTCTGGTCGGTCGCATCCGTCCGCGTCCTCGTGCCGGCATTCTACGCGCTCGAAGACACGCGGACGCCGGTCGTGACGGCGGCGGCGGCGTTCGTCGCGAATCTCGTGTTCGTGGTGCTCTTGATCGGACCCTTGCCGGTGCCGCCCGACGGGACGATCGGCCGCTGGCTCGCGCAGGCGACGCAAGCCGCCGGCTTGTTCGATTTGCGCCATGGCGGGCTCGCGCTCTCGACGTCGCTCGCCGCGACCGTCAACCTGGCGCTTCTCGCCGTGCTGTTGCGGCGGCGTGCCGGAGGCTTCGGGTGGCGCGCGTGGCTCGTGTCGACGTTCCGTACGGCGCTCGCCTCGGCGGCGATGGTGCCGGTCGTAATGCCGATCGTGGCGCACGTCGCGTGGTTCGATCCGGACGTCGGCCTCGGAGCTCGGATCGCGTGGCTCCTCGTCGCGGTGAGTGCCGGCACGCTGACGTGCGTCCTCGCGCTCGGCGTGCTCGGTGGCGAGGAAGTCGCGGCGATGCGGCGCGCGGTCGCGGCGCGGTTTGGACGCCGAAAAACGTCGGGCCCGTCGTAGCCGATCAGTCCGTGTCGCGCTCCGCGGCCTTCTCGGCGTCCCACAGCGCTTCGAGCTCGTCCTGCGGTACGCCGTGGATATCGCGGCCGGCGGTCCGAAGAGCGTGCTCGATCCCACGGAAGCGGCGCCCGAAGCGGGTGAGGGCTTCGCGAAGGCAGACCTCGGCGTTCTGCTCCGCGAGACGGCTCACGCTCGCGAGCGCGAACAGGGCGTCGCCGACCTCGTGAGCGACGCGCGCCGGATCGCCGCTCGCGAGCGCCTCGTCGAGCTCGGCGATTTCTTCACGGACCTTTCCCATGGCGGCCTCGGGAGACGGCCAATCGAAGCCGACGCGGGACGCCTTCTCGCCGACGCGGTGCGCGGCATGGAGCGCGGGAAGCTCGGGCGGCAGGCCGCTCAGGATGGAGGGGTCAGCCTCGGCGCCCTTCTCGGCGCGCTCCTCCGACTTGATGCGTGACCAGTTGCGGAGCACCTCGGCCGTGTCGGTGACGGTGGTGCCCCCGAAGACGTGCGGATGCCGGCGGACCATCTTGTCGACGATCCCGCCGATCACGTCGTCGATCGTGAAGCGTTCCGCCGTGGCGGCCATGTCGGCCTGCATGACGACCTGGAGCAGCAGGTCGCCGAGCTCGTCGCGGAGATCCGCGACGTCGTCGCGATCGAGCGCGTCGAGCACCTCGTACGACTCTTCGAGGAGGCAGCCGCGAAGACTCTGCGGTGTCTGCTCGCGATCCCAGGGACAGCCGTCAGGTCCGCGGAGCTTGCGGACGACCTCGACCAGTTCGCTGAAGCGACTCATCGCGGCAGGGTTCCGGTGCCTTGCGGTGTTGTCAATCGCGGCATGCATGGTTGCGGCGCCTCAGTGACGCCAGTAGGGTGACGCCCATGGCGAGGGTGACCGTGTACACCACTCAGGTGTGTCCGTATTGCGTGCAAGCGAAGCGCCTCCTCGGAGAGCGCTCGATCCCCTACGACGAGATCGACGTCAGCGCCGACGCTGCCGTCCGCGACGAGATGATCCAGCGCGCGGGCGGGAAGCGTACGGTGCCGCAGATCTTCATCGACGGCGAGCACGTCGGGGGATACACCGAGCTGCGCGCCCTCGCGGATCGCGGCGGGCTCGCCGGACTGCCGTAAGCTCGGCGCCGTCGTCAGGCGCCGGCCGGGCCGAACGTCACGTCGACCTGGAGCTCCTCGCCGATCGCCTGGAGTCGTCGTCCGAGCGCAGTACTATCCACTTTCTCCGGAACGTCGAGGGCCATCTGCATCGTATAGATCGGCGTGCCGCTCTCGGGTTCCGGTCGCGACTGGCTCGTCAGCTCGGCGATCGTGACGCCGTGGTCGGCGAGACAGCGCGCGATCTTCGCCACGATGCCGGCTCGGTCGACACCGCTTGCCTGGAGGTCGTAGCGCCGGGCGTGGGATGCCGTCGCGTATGCTACGGGCTCGCCGTCCAGCGGGCGGAAGAACACCGTCAGGCGTTTTTCCCACTCCAGACGCTTGCAGCCGGCCGAGAGGCGCTGCGCGGCATCGGTGCCCATCGACGACAGCAGCAGCAGGACCGCGAACTCGCTCCCCAGGATGGTCATGCTGGAGTCCTCGAGGTTGCAGTCGCACTCGTAGATGAGCTCGGCCAGATCGGCGACGATGCCGGGGCGATCGCGACCTATCGCGGAGAGCGCATACCAGCTCTTCATGCGGACGCGCATAGCTGCCGCCGCCGTCACGGTCAATTGCGCGTCAGCGCGCGAGCGCGAGTCCGGCGAGGAACGCGATGATCGCCGTCGTGAAGAGCGCGGGCATCTCGATCGGAAGATTGTGGCCGGCGTCGGGGACCATCACGAGCCGCGAGCGGGGGATGCCGCGCGATAGGATGACCGAGCCGCCCGGCGGCGTCATCTGGTCGGCGAGACCTTGGAGGATCAGCGTCGGCGCTGCGATGCGGCCGAGGTCGGCCGTCCAGTTGTAGGCACCGAAAGCGCGCGCGCTCGCGGCGTACGCGCGGGGATCGTTCGCGCGGGTTTCCGCGGCGAGTGCGCGCACGACCTCGGGATGCGCCGCCGCGAAGGCGGGTCCGAAGCCGCGCGGGTCCGGATCGCGGTCGCCGTCGCCGAAGCCCTTGCGTTCGACGGTATCGGCGAGGCGGTTCCAGGCCGCGGTCGCCCTCTCTCCGACCTCGCTCGAGGTACTCGCGAGTACCAAACCGTCGACGCGGCCCGGGAAGTCGAGCGCGAAGCGTTGCGCGACGACACCACCGCCCGAGTGTCCGACGAGGAACGCGCGGTCATCGCCGACCCGATCCAGTAGGCCGGCGAGGTCGGCAGCGAAGAGTGCCGGACTGTAGGGGCCCGGCGGCTTGGCCGAGCGACCGGCGCCGCGAAGATCCCATCGGAGGACCCGGAAATGTCGCGCCAGGGCCTCGACGTGCGGTGCGAAGAACTCGAGCCGACCGCCAAGCCCATGCGTCAACACCACCAGCGGCCCACTCGTACCGGTGAGCTCGTAGTGGAGCTGCGTTCCGTCGACGTCGGCATCCATGCGTGCTGGGGACGGGGACCCTTAGCCCATGGCGGCGGCACGCGGAAGACGGCGTCGCCGCTGCGTCAGCCGTCGTCGCCGAAGACCAGCGGCTGCTTCCCGGCCATGAGGCGTCGCCGCGCCGCCGGACTGTGACCGGACGTCGCGACGCGCCAGCGCCACGCGAGCAGCGCGCGCCGGAGCGGTTCGTGAGCGATGCCGAGGGACTCGCAGACGTTCACGAACGAGAAGAGCCAACGACGGTCGTCGGACAGAATCCAGCGCTCGGCCTCGTTCGGGCGGAGTGGCGATCCTCCCGTACCGACGACGCGCCTCTGGAATACGACGATGGCGTCACAGAGGACCGCGAGCAGGAGTCGGCGTTCTGGTTCCGCGACCTCGAGCGCCCGGGTAGTCTCGGCAAACTGCTCGGGCAGGAGCGGGAACGCGTCGTCCCACTGATGGTCTCCACGACGATGGAGCAGGGCAGGGTTCGACATGGCGTTATCCTCTGCCGGGAATACGTTCGGCGAAGCCGAAAGTTTCGCGGAGGCGAGCGAATGTCGTCGGCGCGATGCGTCAGGCGGGGCGACGGCCGAGGGCGAAGAGGCCGATCGCGAAGACGTAGGTGCCGACGGCCGACATCCAGAGGAACCAATCGAGGTGACCCGTCACGGTCAGCACCACCAACAGGTACGCGAATTCCCGGCTCGCGAAGGCTTCGAAGAGCATCCGCTGCCGGGAGTTCGGCTCGCGGCGGACGATGCAGGCATAGACAGCCGCCATCGCGACACACACCCCGATCACGAGCGCGACGCCGAGGAGCGCGATCGTCGGATCGGCGCTCCGGCGATAGAGCCCGACCGCGATGCCGCCGAAGAGGAAGAGGTGCACGAGGTTGTCGCCGAGGATGTCGAGGCGGGCGCCGAACGTGCTTTCGCGGAACGTCAGACGGGCGATCTCTCCGTCGCAGCCGTCGATGATGGTGGAGGCGAGGAACAGGACGGCGCCGATCATCGCCATGGTCGGCGTGCTGGCGGCGAAGCAGCAGCCGCCGACGATGCCGATCGTCATGGACACGAGGGTGACCAGGTTGGGGGAGATGCCCGTTGGGAGGAGGATGCGGGTGAGCGTGCGCGAGAAGCGGCGGTCGACGTGGCGGGTGAACCAGCCGTCACCGCTCCGTCCGAGCCGGGCATAGAGTGCACGTTCGGCCTCGGCGCGGCTGGCGTCGTCCGTGGCGGGGATCAGGAGCGCACCCGGCGGTGGTTGCCACACGGTACCTGTGGTCGACTCGGTGTGCAGGGGCCGGCTCTGGGTGAGACGCGCTTCGAGCGTCGCGGCGTCGCATCGCCAAAGTGTGGCTGCGCCGGTCGCGACGAGGACTGGCATGCCCTGCGCTGCCGCAAGGGCCGTGATCGTGGGTGGGTCCACGACCGTCGTCGCCGGCGCCAGGACCACGTGCGGCGTCGCGGACGTCAGCCACGATCCGACGGTCGCGTCGGAGGGCTCTGCCCGCGTGATCGGGACATCCGGAACGCGACCGAGCCCCACCGCCGATGATCCTAGAAGGAGCAGACGTCGCGCACCGGCCCGCGCGAACGTGAACGCCGCGCGCTCGATCAGACGGAGGCCCCCGACGACGTGGTCCGCGCCCGGCTCGACGACGATCACGCCGTCGAACGCCGGGGCCCGTGCGTCAGGCACCGGCGACGGGCGGTGGCGCGGGCGGTGGAAGCGGATCGGCCAGCGCCAGGCGCGCGCCGGCGAGCTTGCTCGACTGATAGCCCCACTCGATCAGGCGGCAGCACGCCTCGGCTTCGCGCGCGTTCTCCCCGCGAACCGCGGGATCGTGCACCTCGGCGTGAAAATCGTCGAGCATCGCCGCGAACCAATCCGGGTGGTACGAGCCGCCCGAGAGCGGCTGCGCGAAATGCGTCTCGACTGGGGCGCGATCCCCGATCGTCGTGACGAGGGTGCGGTCGGCGATCGTGAGTGAGCCGAGGCTGCCGGTGACGGTGCCCGTGTTGCGACGCGCATCGCCCGCCCACGTGAGCAGGATCTCGGCCCGCGCCTTCGGAAACTCGATCGTGCACTCGGCGGTATCCTCGACGCCGGCCGTGACGAACTTCCGCTGCGACGTGATCGCCGAGATCGCGATCGGGTCGGCGTCGATCAGGTGGCGCGCGAGGTAGAACGCATGCCAGCCGTGGTCGACCATGATGCCGCCGCCAGCCTGCGCGGGATCGAGGCGCCACGTGCCGGTGTCGGCCGCGTCGCCGGGTGGGGTCGTGCGGATGGTTTCGAGTCGGACGGCGGACACCGCGCCGATGTCGCCGCGCCGGATGGTGCGCTTGGCGGTGCGAAAGATCGGCGCGTACTTCCAATTGTGGGTCGTGAACACGAGCGCCCGCCCGGCGTGCGCGGCGCTTTTGATCGCGCGGTATTCCTCCCAATGGGTCGTGAGGGGTTTCTCGCACAGGACGTGCACCCGCTTGGCGAGCACCGCGAGGACGATCGCCGTGTGCGTCGAGGGCGGCGTTGCGACGTCGACGAAGTCGAGCTTCTCGGACTGCAGGAGCGTGTCGAGCGCCGTGTAGCGCCGCGCGCTCGGGAGGAGCTCGGCGGCGAGTGCTAGCCGCTCCTCGCTCGCGTCGCAGACCGCGACGATCGAGAACTGTCGGTTCGATTGCCACGCCGGCAGGTGGCCTTCCACGGCCACGTTGCCGAACCCGACGATCGCTCCGCGCAGCGGCCGGGGACGCCGGGTCGTCACGGGGTCGGGTGCTCCCGAGCCGCGCGGGCAAACACCTGGTCGAGGATGTCGAGACCTTGATCGGCTTGCTCGCGCGTGGTGGTGAGCGGCGGGTTCAGGCGGATGCGCGGGAAGTATCCCATCATCAAGAGACCGTTCTGGAGGGCGTCGAGGAAGATGCGCTCGGTCTCCGGTCGTCCCAGGGGCTCGTTGGTTTCCCGGTCCGCGACGAGGTCGACGCCGATCATCATCCCGACGCCGCGCACGTCGCCGATGAACGGGTACTTTTCCTGCATGACCCGCAGGCGATCCAGCATGTGCGCCCCGAGGCGGGCCGCGTGCTCGACGAGGCCGTCGTCCACGATGGTCTCGATCGTGGCGAGGGCCGCCGTCGACGCGAGCGGGTTCCCGCCGTAGCTCGACGACGACGCGCTCGCACGCGAGAAGGGCTCGGCCTTCACGATCTCGTCGGACGAGATGACGCCGCTGATCGGAAAACCGTTCCCCATGCCTTTCCCGACCGTCATGATGTCGGGGACGACGTCCGAGTGGTTGCAGCCGAACCAGCGTCCGGTTCGCCCGAAGCCCGTGATCATCTCGTCGGCGATCAGGAGCGCGCCGATCTCTTTCGCGATGCTCTGGATCGCGGGCAGGAACTCCGGCGGGGGGATGACGTTGCCCGCCGTGCCCTGCATGGGCTCGATGATGATCGCCGCGACCGCGCCCGATGTCGTTTTCTTGATCGCCTGCCGTGCGAAATCCGCGCACGCGAGGCCGCAATCGGGGTAGCGGAGGCCGAACGGGCAGCGCGCGCAGTCGGCGTACGGGACGGAGAAGCGCCCACCGGGCAACGGACCCCAGCCGTGCTTGGACTCGTCGCCGATCAGTCCCATGACGCCCGCGGTCTTGCCGTGGAACCCGCCCCAGAAGCCGACGATCTCGTACTTGCCCGTGTACGACATCGCGAGGCGGAATGCCGCTTCGACGGCTTCGGCGCCCCCGCTGAAGAGCTGCGTCCGCCCGAGATTTCCCGGCGCCAGCTTCGCGATGAGCTTGAGCAGGCGGAGGCGATTCTCGGTGGTGAAGCTCCCGACCGAGATGCGGCGGAGCTGCGCCTCCACGGCGGCGATGTATCCGGGATGCGCGTGACCGAGGCTCGCGACCGCCACGCCGGCGAAGAAATCCAAGTAGGTGTTGCCGTCGAGGTCGGTGACGGTGGCGCCGCGACCCGACTGGAGCGCGAGCTCGGACAGGAGCGCGATCCGTTGCTGACCTGGAGCGACGACCGCTTGCTCCTCGGCGAACACCGCTCGCGATTTGGAACCTGGCTTCTTATCCATGCTGTCCTTCGTGTGGGAGTGTCGAGAAAGTGCCGAGTCGATCGGCGACATAGCCCGCGATGGCGTCGGCCGCCTCGTCGCGGCAGCGCGAGAAGCTCGGCCAGTCGTTGATGTCCACGAGCACGGGGCGACCATCGGCGCCGACCACCAGGTCGCCGCCGAAGACCTCGAGTCCGAGTGTCCGTGCACCGACCTGCGCAGCCTCCCAGAGCGTGGGAAGGGGCGCCGGCACGTCGTGGCCTTGCGTGAAGCAACGGAAGAAACGACCGTCGATGACGCCGTAGAACTTCACGACCACGCCCTCGACGTGTGCCTGGAGCGCCGCGCGCGCGATGCCGCGCGTCGCGAAATCGTCGAGTGCCCTCTCCACGTCGTGTGGCGTCGCCGCGAAGACGACGTCGTCCGCCGCCATCGCATGCACGTCGCCGCGTTTCACCCAGCACGGGGCAGCATCGGCGAACGGGCCTCGATCGGGTCCCGTCGCGACGATGCGCGTCGAAGGGAAGGGCGCCGCGGTTCCGGTGAGACGCCGGACGGTCTCGTGGCGGTAGCAGGCGCGGATCGCGTGGGGCGTATTCACGACCGGAACGTCCGCGGCGACGCAGCGATCGAGCGCGGCGAGCGACGCGGCGGACTGACACATTGCGATCACCGCCGCGGGTGTGGTGCGCGTCAGTAGATCGACGTCGCCGAAGCTCACGTCGATGCCGCGATCCGCGAGGGCGTCGCACGTCCGCTCCAGGATCGCGGCGTCGTCGTCGACGCGGCCCGGCGAATACTCGGGCTCCCGCAGGATGCCCACGACGTGCGTCACGACGCGGTCACGCCGAGCAGTCGCTCGGCCGCTGCGATGTCTTCCGGCCGGTCGACGTCGATGCTCGCGCCGACGTCGAAGCCGTACAGCGGGTGTCCGCGATCGAGCAGCGCTCCGAGCACCTTGCGAAAAGCCGGAAACGCACGCTCCGCGCCGACATTCGCGAGCGAATATACGAGGGGTTGCAGGAAGTAAACGCCGGCCGTGACGTGGCGCGCGCGGGTGGGATCGTCGAGGGAGCGGATGCGGCCGTCGGCGTCGAGCTCCGCCCACAGCGGTTTCTCGTCGTCGACCGTGGTCGTGACGCCGAGCACGCTGACGTCGGGTCCGAGCGCATGGGCGCGGGCGACGAGTGCGGCGAGGGCCCGCGGATCGCACACGGTGTCGACGGTCGTGAGCAGGAAGGGTGCGTCCGCGAGAAGCGGACGGAGCGTCAGAAAGCTCTCGGCTGAGCTCGCCGTCGTACGCTGGACGACCTCGACGCGGATCGGCCACGGCGTGTCGCGCAGGTAGTCGCGAACCGCGTTCGTCTCGGCGTTGACGATGCAGGCGACGCGCGTCGCGCCGGCGGCGCGGAGCGCATCGATCGTGCGTGCGATGAGGGGGCGTCCACCGATCTCGAGAAGCGGCTTCGGCGTCGTGATCCCCTGGGCGCGTAGGCGCTCGCCGAGTCCGGCGGCGATGATCCCGGCGTTCATACCAGCGCGCCGAGGTCGAGCAGCGAGTCGAGCCGCCACACATCGGCCGGCTCGTGTGGAGTCGCGGCGTCCTGCCGCGCGAGCCACGCCGTCCGCATGCCGATCGCGTGCGCGGGGACGACGTCGCGCTCCCAGGAGTCACCCACGTGGAGGATAGTTGCTGGCGACAGGCCCAACTGCGTCGCGGCAAGCCGATAGATTCCGGGGTCGGGCTTGGCGATGCCGGCGATCGCCGAGTCCACGACGACCGCGAACGGCGGGAAGCCGGCGTCGGAGAGCAGCGCCGGCATGTTACCGTACGAGTTGGAGACGACGCCCAATCGGAATCGGTGCGCAAGCGACGCGAGGAGCGGACGATTGCGATCCCAGGCCGCGCGCGTGTCGGCGATGAAGCCGTCGGCGAGACGCCTTGCGAGGGGCTCGTCGTCGATCCGAAGCTCGCGGAGCTGGAGGGCGACGTGCGTTCGCACCATGCGCTCGAGGTCGAACGCGGCGATCTCGGGGTCGCGGGGCAGCGCCGCATCGGCGGCGTAGAACGCGTCCTTCAGCGCCGCGTACGGCACGTCGGCTCCGGCATCGGCGTAAAGTGCGACGAAGTGGTCGAACCAATGCTGCGCGTCGCCGTCGAGCGTGCCGCCGTAGTCGAGGAGCACGGCCCGGAGCCCGGGCATGGCGGGGGAGGGGCGTGGCACGGCAGTGAGCTACCAGCCACGATCCGACCCGGCAATTGACGGGTCGGCGACGCGACGCTACGTGACGCCGGCTCGTGAGGGGAGTCGAGGATCAGGCCAGGCCGATCGGTATGCTGCGCGAGTCGGGCGCGCGAGCGGCCATGCGCTCCGCCACGATCTTCGTGACGCGTCCCTCGGTGGCCGAGCGCAGGGGTGCTCCGGGGGGGCTCGCCTTGCTCGACCGTCAGTGCAAGCAGCTACGGAAGCTCGCGGTCGACGAGGTCACGCTGCTCGTTCCCGAGCACGATCCCATTCCCGTCGTTGCGGCGAGCCTGTTCGTCCCGCGCATCGTGCGCGTCCCAGACGCGGCACGCGACCTGTGGGCAGCGCTCGCGTCCGCTGCCGATGCTCTTCCCCCCGCGGGATTGGCGCTCGGCGCGGATCACCTCGTCGACCTCCGCGTATTGCGCGCGCTCCTCGGGCGCGCTGACACGACCGTCGTCGGTGCCGAAGGGGCGCACGCGGAGCAGGTTGCTTGGGTGAACGCGAGCGACGTGCGGCGCGACGGGGCGGAGGTTCCGGTGCGTGCCGTGCGACTGCCGCTCGCGTCGCTCGATCCCTACAGCCCGGAGCTGCGCGGCGCCGCGACGCCCTACGCGTTCGGAGTCGTGACCCTGGCGGATCGCGAGCGGGCATGGAGGGTGTTGCTCGACGCCGTGCAAAAGCGGGCGCTGGATCTCCCCGGCCAGTATTTCGACACCCCGTTCGAGAACTTCCTCGTCCGCCGCTTCGCGCCGACCGACGT
>Ga0268299_1002298_pt1 | contig 24006 bp, 22 predicted proteins | sample NOBtaG_FD_193484 | JGI IMG/M metagenome (GOLD analysis project Ga0268299, IMG submission 193484) | Activated sludge microbial communities from bioreactor in Nijmegen, Gelderland, Netherland - NOB reactor | ecosystem: Engineered > Bioreactor > Aerobic > Activated sludge | place: Netherlands... | reverse complement strand
GCTCGCGCGCGGTCACCCGGTACTTGAAGGCCTTGCGGCCGTCGACCTCGAGGACCGGCACCTCCCAATCGTACAAACGGCGAAGATCCTCGTCCGAATCGATGTCCACCACCCGAAGCTCGAGGGGCACGGCGCGGGCCACCTCTTCCACCACCCTCTGCATGTCGTCACAGAGATGACAGCCCGCTCGCGTGTACATCACCAACTTCGCGCCCGCCACTACCCGGCCCCTACCTCGTTGACTTCCGCGGACCCGACCAGTAAGAAGTTGCGTTCCGAGAAACCCAACATGACTTACGCTGTCATCAGATCCGGCGGGAAGCAATACCGCGTCAGCCCGGGCGACGTCATCCACGTGGAGAAGGTCGAGGGCGACGTCGGCGGCGAGGTTCAGTTCAACGAGGTCCTGGCCGCGGCGAGCGATGGCTCGGTGCAGATCGGGCAGCCGCTGGTCGAAGGCGCGCGCGTCACCGCGCGCGTCCTGCGCCAGGGCAAGGCGAAGAAGATCCTCGTCTACAAGAAGAAGCGGCGCAAGAACTACCGGCGCCGCTACGGTCACCGCCAGCCGCTGACCACGGTCGAAGTGACGGCGATCGAAGCAGGAGCCACCCATGGCGCATAAAAAGGGTCAGGGCAGTACGCGCAATGGTCGGGACAGCCCCGGGCAGCGACGCGGCGTGAAACTCTACGCCGGACAGGTGGCGAAGGCCGGCAACATCCTGGTGCGGCAGTTGGGCACGAAGATCCACCCCGGACAGAACGTCGGGATGGGCCGTGACTACACGCTGTTCGCCCTGATCGACGGCATCGTGCGCTACGAGCGGGTCGGCAAGGACCGTCGTCGCGTGCACGTCTTCGGCCAGTAGCCGCCCTCGCGCCCGGCCTTCGGGCGGGCACTGCCGGGCGGCCCCCGGATCCGCGGCTCTCGCCCAGAGACTCGCCTTTCGCTCGCGGGCTGGTTTTCGGGCATAAGTCGTCCCATGCGATTCGTCGACGAGGCCGTCGTTCATGCGCGCGCCGGCAAGGGCGGTGCGGGGTGCGTCGCCTTCCTGCGCGAGAAGTACCGCCCCAAAGGCGGTCCCGCGGGCGGCGACGGCGGCAACGGCGGCGACGTGGTCTTCGTCGCCGACGGCAATCTGACCACCCTGCTCGACTTCAAGTTCCAGCCCCTCCTGTTTGCCGAGCCGGGCGAGAACGGCCGCGGCAAGAGCCAGCACGGCAAGTGTGCCGAGGACCTGCGCGTCCGGGTGCCAGCCGGCACCCGCATCCTCGACGACGAGACCGGCGAGATCATCGGCGACCTGGTGCGCCCGGGCGACGAGATCGTCGCCGCCCGCGGCGGCCGCGGCGGCCGCGGCAACGCCCGCTACGCCACCCCGACGAACCAGGCACCGCGCTACGCCCAACCCGGGCTGCCGGGCGAGGAGCGCATGCTGCGGCTGGAGTTGCTGCTGCTCGCCGACGTCGGCCTGGTCGGCTATCCCAACGTCGGCAAGTCGAGTCTGATCAGCGTGGTCTCGGCGGCGCGCCCGCGGGTCGCCGACTACCCGTTCACCACCCTCGTGCCGCACCTGGGCGTGGTTCGGGTCGACGATCGCGACTTCGTCCTGGCGGACATCCCCGGTCTGATCGAGGGGGCGCACCGCGGCGAGGGGCTGGGCACGCGTTTCCTGCGACACGTCTCGCGCACGCGACTGCTGATCCACCTGCTCGACGTCGGCGGGCTCAGCGGCCGCGATCCGGTGGAGGACTACGACCGGATCAATCGCGAGCTCGAGCTGTTCGACGCCGAGCTGGCGGGCAAGCCCCAGATCGTGGTGGCGAACAAGATCGACCTCGACGCGGCGCGCGAGAACGTCGCGCGGGTGCGCGCGGCCTTCGCCACCCGCGGCATCGAGCTGCGCGCGATCTCGACGGTGACGCGCGAAGGCGTTGCCGAGCTGATGCAGGAGATCGCGCTGCGGCTGCAGGAGATGGCGCGTGCGGCCCAAGCCGCGACGGGTGCCGCGGTCGCGGGCGCCGGCGAAGCATGAGCGCCGCCGAGCATCTCCGCCAGAAGGCCTCCCTCTTGCGCACCACCCGGCGGGTGGTGGTGAAGATCGGCAGCAGCTCGATCTCGGGCCACGGCGGCATCGACCGCGAGCGCATGCAGCGCCTGGTCGAGCAGGTGGCGGACCTGCACGACCGCGGCCTGGAGCTGATCGTGGTCACCTCGGGCGCGGTCGCGGCGGGCGTCGCGCGGCTCGGTCACAGGGAGCGCCCGAAGTCGATCCCGCAGCGACAGGCGGCGGCGGCGATCGGCCAGATCGACCTGATGGCGGCCTACGAGGAGTTCTTCGATCGCCGCGGCAAGCGCGTCGCGCAGATCCTGCTGACGCACGACGACCTCGCCGACCGCCAGCGCTACATCAACGCCAAGCACACCCTGCAGACGCTGCTGCAAGCCAGCGTCGTACCCATCGCCAACGAGAACGACACGGTCGCCATCGAGGAGCTCAACTTCGGCGACAACGACAACCTCTCGGCGCTGGTGGCGACGATGGCCGACGCCGACCTGCTGGTGATCCTGAGCGACGTCGCCGGCCTGTACGACAAGGATCCGCGCGACAATCCCGACGCCCAGCTCGTGCCGCTGCTGCAGGCCGAGAAGCGCGAGCTCGGCTTCGACGTCAGCGCCGTCACCGGCCCGCTCGGCCGCGGCGGCATGGCAGCCAAGATCAACGCGGCGCGCAAGGCGTCGGCAGCGGGCATCGCCACCGTCATCGCCGACAGCGCCAGCCCCGGCATCCTGGCGCAGATCCTCGACCCCGCGGTCCAGGCCGGCACGCTCATCCTCCCCGGCGGCGACCGGCTGCGCCGGCGCAAGCACTGGATCGCCCACACCCTGAAGCCGAGCGGCACGCTGGTCGTGGATCAGGGTGCCTACGACGCCCTGCGCCGCAGCGGCGGCAGCCTTCTACCCAAAGGCCTGGCCGAGGTTCGCGGGCGCTTTCCCAGCGGTGCCTGCGTGCGCTGCCTCGGTCCCGACGGCGTCGAGTTCGCCCGCGGCCTGGTCAGCTACCCGGCCGCGGATCTCGAGCGCATCCGGGGCGTGCACAGCAACCAGATCGAGGCCGTGCTCGGGTACCGGATCGGCGACGAGGTGATCCACCGCGACGACCTCGCCCTGCTCGGGGCGGAGGAATGAGCACGGCCCGGCGCCGCGTGGGCGTCTTCGGGGGCACGTTCAACCCGATCCATCTCGGCCACCTGCGCAGCGCCGAGGAACTCGCCGAGGACCTCGACCTCGACGAGGTCCTCTTCATCCCCTCCGCCCGCCCGCCGCACAAGCCCGCCACCCAGCTCGCGCCGGCGCGGCACCGGCTGGCCATGGTCCGCCTCGCCGTCGCCCGCAACCCCCGCTTCCGCGCCTCGGCGATCGAGGTCGAACGCGGCGGGCGCTCGTTCTCGGTCGACACCCTGCGATCGCTGCAGCGCCGCCTCGGCCCGGATGCGGCGCTGTATTTCTTCCTCGGCCTCGACGCCTTTCGCGATCTGGGCACCTGGCGGAGCTTCGCCGAGATCTTCGGGCTCGCCGACCTGGTGGTCACCTCGCGCCCGCCGGAGGTCCTGCCGCCGGTCGTGGAAGCGCTCCCCGTTGCCGTGCAACCGCACTTTTGCTACCGTCCGCGGCGAGGTTGGATCCATCGATCGGGACACAAGATTCTCTTCCGCTCGGTCACGCCGCTCGACATCTCGGCGTCGGACATTCGCGCCCGCCTCTCTCGGGGCCGATCCATCCGCTACCTCGTCCCTCCCGCCGTCGAGACCTATCTCGACCGTCACAGGCTCTACCGCAAACGGGGCTAGAACGACTTGAACACGCCTGACTCGCGCGAGACAGCGCTGCTGTGCGTGCGCTTCGCCCTCGAGAAGAAGGCCTACGACCTGGTCGTCCTCGACGTCGGCGAGCTGACCTCGCTGGCGGACTACTTCGTCATCTGTACCGGGCGCTCCGACACCCAGGTGCAGGCGATCGCCCAGTCGGTCGACGAGAACCTCTCGAAGATGGGGCGCCGGCCGCTGTCGCGCGAGGGTTACGGCACCGGCCACTGGACGCTGCTCGACTTCGGCGACGTGATCGTGCACATCTTCTACGAGCCGGTGCGCGAGTACTACGACCTCGAGCGCCTCTGGGCGCACGCGCCGCGCCTGCCTCTGCCCGAACCCTACCGCAGCCAGGCGGAGGAGTTCCGGCTGGTCGCCGAAGCCAACCGCCAGAGAGGTTGAAGCGCCTGCCGGCGCGACGGCTCTGAGCGATGCGCTTCGCGGGCTTCGTCCTGCTTCTCGCCGCCCTGCTCGGCGGGATGATCTACCTCTTCATCCACAACGGCCACAGCGTCGATCTGCGACTGGCCGAGGGCTGGCTCATCACCGCCCCCCTGGCGGGACAGCTCACCGCCGCCTTTCTGATCGGCTCGATCGGCATGTTCGCGGCGATCGCGCTGCGCGATAGCGGCCGTGCGCTCGCGCGCTGGCGCCGCCGCCGCGGCGAGCAGCAGGCCGCACGCGCGGGAGAACTGCTGGCCGAGGGCCGGCGGCTGCTCTGGCGCGGCGAGCCCGAGCGCGCCCGCACCATCCTGCAGCGCGCCTGGAAGGCGCGCCAGACACGCGAGACTCTGGCGATGCTGGTCGAGTCGTCCCTCGCCGCCGACAACGCCGGCGAGGCCCGCCGCGCGCTCGAGAACGCCCGCGAGCCGCTCGCCGACGACCCCGAGATGCTCTGCCTCCTGGCCGAGGTCTGCCGCCGCATCGGCGACCGCGCGGGCGCGATCGCCGCGCTCGAGCGCGCCCGCGCCCGTCACCCGCGCGCCGGCCGCATCCTGCTGTCGCTGCGCGACCTCTACCTCGAGGCGGAACGTTGGCCCGAAGCCGCCGCCGTGCAGGCCGCCTGGCTCGCCCTCCACCCCCGCGTGACCTCGCCCACCGAGCACACCCTGCTCGCCGGCACGCGCTACGAGGCCGCCATGCACGTGCCCGGCCCGGCGACGCGCCTGCAGGCGCTCGAACAGGTGCTGGCGCAGAGCCCGCGCTTCCTGCCGGCAGCGGTGAGCCTGGGCGACGAGCTCTTCGCCGCCGGCCGCGGCGAAGAAGCCATGCGCCGCTGGGAGACCACCCTGCGCCTCCAGCCGCGCGCCGTGCTGCTCGAGCGGCTGCGTTCGCACGCCGCCGATCGGCCGACGCGCGACCGGCTGCGCAACGTCCTGCGCAAGCTCCGCTTCGACGAGCTCGACTCCGACGCGGTGCACTTCCACGTCGCCCAGTTGTGGCTCGACGACGGCGACCTGACGCACGCGGCGGCCGAGATCGCCGCCGCCAGTGCGCGCTTCCAGTCGACGCCGGCGTTCCATCTCGTCCGCGCCCGCCTCGAGGAACACGAGGGCCAGTTCGAGCGCGCCGCCGCCGACTACCGCGCCGGCGTCGGACACCTGTCGCTCTGGACCTGCAACGTCTGCCAACGAGCCGACGAGGTGTGGCGGGCCCGCTGCCCGCGCTGCGATCGCTGGGACACCGCCCGCGCCGCCGTCGAGCTGACGAAGCAGGCATAACCTCCACTCACTCGCCGCCGCTCGTACTGGCGGGACAGCGGAGCCGCGACCGTCAGGGAGCGGTTGGCGTTCCAGCGCGTGGCGAACCGCTCCCTGACGGTCGCGGCTCCGATTGCCTGCCAGACTCAGGGAAACAGGAAGGGGTGCATGCGCCGCAACCCGTCGATGTCGTGCAGGTCGCTGTCGAAGTTGGGCACCTCGGCGGTGACCACGCGGCGCGGCAAGCGACTGCGGAAGTCCTCCATCCGCACCGCGTCGCCGCCGGCGAGGACCTCGTAGCGTTCGAAGTTGGCGAGCAGGCGCTCCGCCTCCGCCGCCTCGACCAGACCCCGCACCAGCCGCTCGCCGTCGGCGCGCGTCAGCTCGGCGCCACATTCGAAGTGGGCGCGGTTGAATACCACAGCCCGCAGCGGCATGCGCAGCTCGCCCATCTTGCGGCAGAAATACTCCGCCTCCGAGAGCACCTGCTCCTCGGGGCTGGCGACCAGCACGAAGGCGGTCTCCTTCGCCTGGAGCAACTGGTAGGTGCGCTGCACGCGCTCCTGGAAGCCGTCGAAGAGACCGCTCATGGAGTTGAAGAAGTCGCTCACCTCGACCAGCACCGAGATACCGGTGGCGTCCTCGAGGCGCTGCAGGAGGAAGCGCGCGGTGCGGTTCATCACCTGCATCGCCGACCAGCCGGCGGCGAAGTACGGCTTCACGAACCACTTGATGACCTGCCGGTCGAGGAAGTCCGCCAGCCGCCGCGGCGCCTCGAGGAAGTCGAGCGCGTGACGCGTCGGCGGTGTGTCCACCACGATCAGGTCGAAGCGGCCGCCGGCGTGCAGCTCGCAGAGCTGCTCGAGCGCCATGTACTCCTGCGAGCCGGCGAAGGTCTCGGACAGGTGCTGGTAGAAGCGATTGCCGAGAACGCGATCGCGCACCTCGGCGCTGGGAGCGTGGCGCCGGACGAGCGCGTCCCAGGCGCTCTTCTGATCCAGCATCATCACCGTCAGGCTGCCGGCGAAATCGCCCTCGACGCGCGACTCCTCGCCGCCGCGGATCTCGCCGATGCCGAGCGCGTCGGCGAGGCGACGCGCCGGATCGATGGTGAGGACCACCGCGCGTCGGCCTCGCTGCGCACCATACAGGCCGATCGTCGCCGCGGTCGTCGTCTTGCCGACACCGCCACTGCCGGCCGACACGATGACGCGATGCTCGTCGACCACGCGTGCGAGGCCGCGACTCACGATGCCCCCTTCCGCCGCGGCTTGCGGTTGCCACCCGGCGCCGGCGTCGCCACCAGCAGCCCGCTGAGCTGTCGGATCTGCGCCAAGCCGAACTCCTCGGAGAAGAGAAAGGGCAGAACCACCGTCGGCAGCGAGACGCCGGCGCGCAGCTTCTCGAGATAGCGGGAGTTGATCGCGATCCAGCCGGATTCCTCGCGCGCGGCGCGCAGGACGTCGCCCAGGAACACCCTCTCCGCTTCGCTCCGCGGCGCGCCACCGCGAGTGAGCGCGCCTGCCAGAGCGTCGGCGTCGGATGCCCGCACGCTCGGCTGGTGAACGCGATTGACGACCAACAGGGCGGGAGGAAGACGCAGGTCGCGGCGCAGGCGCCGGTTCATCTCGAGGGTCTCGTTGACCGGCATCTCCTCGGCGGTGGCGACCAGGACGATGCCGGTGCGGTCGGGATCCTGCAGCAGCTCGACGATGCGGCTGGCCTCGCGGTGCACCAGGCCGGTGGTGAAGGTGTCGAACGCCGCCTGCGGCATCGACAGGTACTGGAGCGAGTGGCCGGTGGCGGGCGAGTCGACGATGACGAAGTCCCAGGCGCGCCGACCGGTGGCCTCGTCGCTGCGATCGGCCTCGAACCAGATCTTGCCGATCGTCATCAACTCCTTCAGCCCCGGCGCCGCGGCGACGAAGTACTGGTAGATGCGGCTGTTGAGCACACCCTGGAGGACGCGCTTCACCGGCACCGTCATCATCAGGTACTCCGCCAGCGCGGCCGAGCCCTCGACGTTCATCAGGAAGAGCGAGGGCGCCACCGGCGCCAGTTCCCCCGCTGGGCGCAGCGGCACGCCGAAGAGCTGGGCGGCGCGACCGACGCCGTCGACCTCCACCAGGAGCGTGCGGGCCCCCCGCCGCGCGACCTCGAGCGCGAGCGCGGACGCGACCGTCGTCTTGCCGACACCGCCCTTCCCGACGACGAAGAGGAGCCGGCGCGAGAAGAGCGAGTCGAGGCTCACGCGCCGGTATCCGATTCGTCCCAGCGGCACAGCGCGATGCACGCGTTCGCGCCGCCGAAGCCGAACGAGTTGGACAGGGCGTGACGCAGGAGCGCCCGCCGGGGCGTATTGGGGACGTAGTCCAGGTCGCACTCCGGGTCGGGCTCGTCGTAGTTCATCGTCGCCGGTGCGACGCCGTGCTTGAGCGCGAGCGCGGTGTAGGCAGCCTCGACGCCACCCGCGGCGCCGAGCAGGTGCCCGGTCTGCGACTTCGTCGAGCTGACCAGCAGAGTCGGCGCGTGCGACCCGAAGACGCGCTTCAGCGCGAGGGTCTCGGTGGCGTCGTTCTGGGGCGTCGAGGTGCCGTGCGCGTTGACGTAGTCGATCTCCTCCGGCCGCAGACCGGCGTCGGCGAGCGCCTCGCGCATGCAGCGCACCGCGCCCTCGCCTTCCGGCGAGGGTGAGGTGATGTGGTAGGCGTCGGCGGTCGAGCCGTAGCCCACGACCTCGGCGTAGATGGTCGCGCCGCGCCGCACCGCGGCGCGCGCCTCCTCGAGCACGAGGATGCCGGCGCCCTCGCCGACCACGAAGCCGTCGCGGCCCTTGTCGAACGGCCGGCTGGCCCGCTGCGGCTCCTCGTTGCGGGTCGAGAGGGCGCGCATGGCGGCGAAACCGCCGACGGCGGTGGGCGAGACGCAGGCCTCGGCGCCGCCGCTGACCATCGCCTCGGCGAAGCCGAAGCGGATGGCGCGGAACGCCTCGCCGACGCCGTGCGTCCCCGAGGCGCAGGCACTGACCGCCGCGTAGTTCGTGCCGCGCAGTCCGAAGCGCATCGCCACCTGCCCGGGCGCCATGTTGGCGATCAGTCGCGGGATGAAGAACGGCGAGAGCTTCTTCGGCCCGCCCTCGAAGAAGACCTTCAACTGCTCCTCGATCGTCTCGATCCCGCCCATGCCGACGCCCAGCACCACCCCGATCCGGTCGCGGTTCGAATCGTCGATCGCAAGGCGGGCATCCTCGAGCGCGAGCTGCGCCGCCGCCAGCGCGAACTGGACGAATCGGTCGGTCCGCTTGACCTCCTTCCGGTCCATGAACTGAGCCGGGTCGAAGTCGCGCACCTCGGCGGCGATGCGCGTGGCGAAGGCCGAAGCATCGAAGCGCGAGATCGCGCCGATGCCGGAGCGCCCGTCCATCAGCGCCTCCCAGTTGCGGGCCGTGCCCAGCCCGAGCGGCGTGACGAGGCCCAGCCCCGTCACCACGACCCGACGCTCCTGTCGCGGCATGATGGCGGTATTACGCAACGGCCGGGCGGGGGTCAACGGGGTGTCGCCACGAGCAATCCCTCGACGCAGAGCAGGTCGGCGGCATCGACGCGGCCGTCGCGGTTGCAGTCGGAGCTGCAGCGGGCCCCGGCGTCGAAGATTCCCGCCCAGGTGGCCGAGACGTCGTCCGCGCCCAGACTTCCGTCGCAGTCCGAGTCGCCCGGAAAGCTCACGATCTGCGTCGGCGTCACCGTGGCGGTTGCGGAAGGCGTCGAGGATGGAGTCGGGGTACGCGTCGCCGTCGGCGTCGCCGTCGAGGTGGGGGTGGCGGACGGCGTCGGCGTGCGCAGCACGGGCGACACCTGCGCCAGCGCCGCGCCGACGTCGAGCTTGCCGAAGCCCCACTGATCGTTGGGCACGTCGCCGGTGAACGCGTCGCTGCGCGCCGACTGCGCCAGGGCGGCCCGGACCTGCTCGCCGGTCAGGGTCGGATTGCGTTCGAACAGGAGAGCGACGGCTCCGGAGACCTGCGGCGCGGAGAAGCTGGTACCGCGAGAGGCGACGTGAACCCCGTCCGAGGCGACCAGATCCGGCCGCGGCGGAACACCGGCAATGCCCGAGCCGGTGCCGCTGCCGATCGACCACGCCCCCAGGACGACCTGACCGCCGGTGACGAGATCGGGCTTGCCGCGGCCGTCGCGCGTCGGGCCCGGGCTCGAGAAGGAAGCAAGCGAGCCGACCTCGGTGTCGGCGCGCTGCTCGCCCGCCTGGCCCGGCCAACGGTTGCGGGCCACCAGGGCGCCGGCGGTGACCGCGCCGCGCGCGGTTCCGGGTTGCGACACCCGCATCGAGGGGTCGACGTCGGTCACGAAGCGCTGTTCGTTCGCCGACCAGCAGTCGAAGCGGCCGTTGGTGACGTCCTCGGCGAGCAGATGGAACTTCCAGCGGCCCGCCGAGATGGGCGAAAGGCCGGAGGTCGGCTCGACGATGAAGAGGATCTCGCGATCGCCGTTGATCGGATCGACGCCGCCGACACAGGCGGTGACCGCGTTGGGCGCGCGGCTCGAGCTGCCGCAGCTCTCCTCCTCCACCCGCAGATCGGGCACCCCCCTGCCGCTGGGATCGGTGAAGCCCACTCCCACCAGATCCTCGCCCGGGATCCAGCAGTCCACCACGATCACCTCGTCTTCGCCGGCCTGAAAGACCTCGACCGTATGGCCGCCGAGGGTCGAGCCGGAGGCGTGCACGTCCTTGTCGCCTTCGTTGCCGGCCGAGACCACCACGGCTCGGCCCGGACGTGCGACGAACGCGTCGATCGCCAGCTCCTCGGGCGAGGTGCCGTCGTGCGGACCGATGTGGCCGCCGAAGCTCATGTTGACCACCACCGGCAGTCCGAGCTCGGCGGCGCGCGCGTCGACCCACTCGAGCGCGGCGACCACGTCGCCGGGAAGCTGCAGATCGGTGGCCGACTCGCCCCCCAGCTTCACCACCAGCAGCTCCGCTTCCGGGGCGGCGCCGAGGTAGACTCCGGCCGGCTGCTCGTTGCCGGTCGCACGACCGTTGCCGGCCGCCGCCGAGGCGACCAGCGAGCCGTGCCCTGGCAGGTCGACGGTGGCCACCGAGCCCTCGCTCGCCAGCGCGGCATCGAGCTGTTGCGCGGTGTAGACCGTCCCCTCCCCGCCCGCGGGCGGCGGCGACCCGACCATCCCGCCGGAGCTCGCCCAGGAGTCGTCGAACTGGTCCCAGAGAAAGCGAACCCGGGTGGCGCCGGAAGCATCGCGGAAGTCGGCGTGGCGGAAGTCTATGCCCGAGTCCAGAATCGCGACCAGGACACCGGCGCCGCTGGCGCCCTCGGCGCGCGCGGCCGCGGCGCCGTTCTCGACCGCGTTGACGTCGAGGTTGAGCCGGAACGGCAGCGCCAGCGAGACCCGCCGGACGCCCTCGAGGGCGGCGAGAGCGTCGAGGGCGTCGCTCGCAACCGACGCGGAGGCGACACGGCCTACGACCCCGCGGAGATCGACCCCGGCCCTCGACAACCCCGGGAGGGCCGCCTCGGAATCGAGCGTCAGCAATACCGGCAGAGCCGCCACAGGGGGCCTCGCGGCACGTCCGGCGGCGATCGGCGGGCGCGCACGAACCTCTAGGAGCGGGGCAAGGCCCGACCGGATCGGGAAGCGCCCCACCACCGCGCCACCGTCCGCAGCCGCGGCGGGGCCGCAGGTGACGAGAAGCGCGAGGAGACCGAAGAGGCCTAGAACTTCACGCAGCTCGTGCCGGCGCCGAGCGCGTTCACTCCGCGCGTGATGTCGCCACCCGAGACGTTGCCGTCCTTGTTGGAATCCGCAGCGGTACACGTCGACAGCTCGGCCACTCGCCCAAGGATGTTCACGCAACGCGTGATCTCGCCTCCGGTCACACGACCATCGCCGTTGCAGTCGCAGGCGCAGGTCGTGCCACCGCCCTGCACCGTCACCGTACCGCCCTGCACGACGACCGAGCCGAGGCGCTGCCCGGCGGGATCACTGAGGATCACCTTCTCGTTCGCCAAGGCGTAATCGCCCACGGCGGTGCCGGGCTTGATCGTCACCTTGCAGGTGTAGAGCAACGGCAGGGAAATGGGGTCGACGTTGTCGGTCGAGAGGACGATGGCGCGCACGCCGTTGCAGGTCTCGGTCGTCGCGTTGCAGGCAACCCCTTCGCTCTCGCCCGACCCCTTCTTCAGGAAGCCGAAGCCAAAGGTGAGACTGCCGTCGATGCGCTTGTTGATGTCCGGGTTCACCGAGCAGTCGGGCTTGCCTTCACCGGTCGCCGCGATGGTGAACACGTTGGTGTCGAAGAAGAAGTCGTTCTGGGTGCCTGCGACACTCTCACCGGTCTCGGGCTGGAGCGTGACGCTGACGTCGATCGTCTGGCCCGCGCCGCCGACCGCGTCGTTGACCTTGACCGTCGCTCCGAACGCATTCGGGGCAGCCGACAAGAGCGCTGCCATGACTACCGCGGAGAGGGCCTCGCTCGCGAGCGACCTGCTCATCATTGAGAAAACTCCTTGCGTCCGACCCGGTGTTGAGAAGAGCGAGATCGGGGGATGCGCGATGGCGCATCCCCCGATCTACGACTCCAGCTAGGCTCGGTTGCGCGCCCGCAGGAGGGGCAGCGCGACCAGAGGCAGGAGCAGCCAGGCCGGGAACGAGCCGGCGTTGGGATTCATGTTGCAGCCATCGTCACCGCCGGGCGGGAACGTCGGCGTCACGGTGCGGGTGTTGGTCGGCACCGGGGTGTGCGTCCGCGTCGGGGTGTTGGTCGGCGGCGGGGTATTGGTCACCGCCAGCGTAGGAGTGGCGGTGTTCGTCGGCGGCGGAGCCACCACGACCAGGGCGCCGTACTCGGGGTCGGAATCGAGCGGGTCACCGACCGAGTCCGCCACCTCGAGGAACTCCGAGGTCAGGGCGTAGCTGCCCTCGGCCGCACCGGCCTTGGCCGAGAAGGTGCAGGTGAAGAGTGCGCCGTCGGTCAGGGTCGCGACCGGCGGGGTCGTGTCGACGACGCCGAAGATGATCGAGTCGCCGCCGCCAGGACGCGTCGCCTGGAGGATGTGCGTCGCCGAGAGCCGCGAGTCCAGCGCGCAGGAAGTGCCGACGCAGATGCCGCCCGGGCAGTCGATGTCGAGATTCTCGGCGTTGAATTGGATCTCGTCGCTGACCGTCGCCGCGTTGTTGCTGGTGCCCGCGATCGAGAAGGTCACGCCGGCGCTGCCGCCGATCTCGATTTCCGTCTCCGGCGAACCGACCGTGATCTGAGCCCGAGCCGCGCTCGGGAGGGCCAGGCCAACCACCATCAGACCCGCAACCAACGGGCGCTTCCAGTTTCCACTGCTCTTCATTCTTCCAACCTCCCTAGCTTCGTTCATCGAACATACCCTCACTCAGATTCTCGATCCGTATCCTAGAACTTCTCGCAGTCCATGCCAGCGCCCAGGGCCGTCACGCCGCGGGTGATGTCACCGCCCGTCACGCGACCGTCCTTGTTCGAATCCGCCGGCGGGCAACTGCTCAGCTCGGCGAGCTGGCCGAGGATGTTCACGCAACGCGTGATCTCGCCACCGGTGACGCGCATGTCGAGGTTGCAGTCGCAGGCGCAGGCCGCCTGCGCCGTCTCGACGTTCACGGTGCCGTCGGTGACCTTGACGTTGCTGGTGTTGGTCTCGCGGTTCACCGTGTCGTCGACCGCGTTCGAATCGCCGACCGAGAGGAAGGCGCCGAACTGCGGCTTGGGCGTGGTCGCCTGGTTGTCGGTCTCGTTGAACAGGTGCAGCGTCAGCGGCGAGGTCGTCGGCTGGTCCACCCGCAGCGTCAGGGTGAGCAGGGGGCCGTTCGGCAACAGCGGGAACTCGACCTCGCCGGAACCCGGCGCCGGCAGTTCCTTCGGGCCGAAGATGACGACGTTGGCGTAGTTCGCGCGCGGCTGCGTCTCGTTCGTCGGGCAGAGGCACGGCTTGGTGTCATCGGTGCACACCGTGTTCTCGATCACGACGCGGAAGTTCGAGGAGACCGCCTCCGGCACGCTGATGGCCGGTGTCAGACCGTCCGCGGTGGGATCGGTGCAATCCGCCAGCAGCAGCGAGGGCAGGGACAGGGTGAACGCGATCGCCGCCTGGTCGTCCAGGCCCTTGTCGGCCGGCCCCTGGACGAAACTGACCGTCGTCTCGAAGGTGCCTTCGTCCGGAATCGGCGGGGTCGCCGGCGGACTGCTCACGTTCACCTCGATGCACCCCTCCGTACAGGGCTGCACCTGGGCGTAGCTCACGCCGGTCGCGAGCAACAAGCCGAGGCCCGCCACCAGCACCGGAGCCATACGAATCCTCATGGGTCTCTCCTCCTCGCTCACAATCTCAACTACCCGAACCAGCGATGATTGCCGTGATCGCCACGACATCCGCCGCGCTAACGAACGTATCTCCATTGGCATCTGCTCCAGGCCCGGATGTCAGCACACCGCCCGCTACTTGAATCACGATTGAACCGTCTCCGTCAAACATTTCGTACGCCGCCTGGGTCACGTCGCCCTCCGTCACCGGAGCTCCGTCGCCCAGGGCGTCCCCGACCACCAAAATGCCGGAGTTGATCAACGAGGAGAGCGATTCCTCCTCCGTCGGGGCGTCGACGTTGGCGGTGACCACGTCGAACTTGAAATCCCCGTTGAGATCCCCGCTGGCGATGCTGACCGGGGACGTCCCCCCGACCACGAAGTCCTCCTGGGCCAGGAAGGACCCGTCGCCACCACCGCGCAGCACGGTCACCCCGTCGTTCTCGCCGAAGCTGTCGGTCACCGCGATGTCGGGCCGGCCGTCGAGGTTGTAGTCCCAGATGCCGATCGCCGACGGGAAGCTGCCCACCAGCGCCGAGACCGCCGTCTCGAACTGGCCGCCCCCCTGACCGAACAGCAGCGAGACCGCGAAGTCCTCTTCGTCGGCGGTGGCGATGTCCAGCTTGCCGTCGATGTTCAGGTCGCCCACGGCGATCGCAACCGGGGCGGCGCCGACCTCGAAGTTCGAGGGCACCGCGAAGGTGCCGTCGCCGTTGCCGAGCAGGAGGGCGACGTTGTTGCCGTCGGAGTTCGCCACCACCAGATCGTTCTTGCTGTCGTTGTTGATGTCGGCCGCGGCCAGCGCGATCGGACCGGTGAAGAGCTCCGAGTCCGGCGGCACGGTGAGATAGTTCACCGCCTCGGCGAAGTCGCCGTTGCCCAGCCCGCGCAGGTACGACACCGTGCCGTCGCTGGAGAAGAAGTTGGCGGTCGCCGCGTCGCGCGCGCCGTCGCCGTCGAAGTCGGCGAGCACCAGGCCCGTCGGCCCGTCGTCCGTCACGACCGCCGTGCCGAGCTCGAAGACGCGCGCCGGTCCCTGCTTCAGCGTCAGAACCTCGCTCGCGGTGTCGTGTGCGACGACGATGTCGGGGAGCGGGTCGCCCGTCATCTCGGCCACCTGCACCGCCGCCGGCCCCGTGCGCGTGACGATGTTCACCGGCGCGTCGAAGGTGCCGTCACCCAGCCCGTAGAGAATGCTGACGTCGTCGGACTCGTTGTTCGCGACCACCAGATCCTGGTTGCCGTCGAGGTCGACGTCGGCGATCACCACGGCCTGCGACGCCAGCCCGGCGGTGAGCTGGACGCTGTCCTCGAAACTCGTGGCCGTCGTGCTCGGAATCGCGGCGATGACGAGGCTCGATCCGAAGAGAATGCATCCCGCGGATGCAAGTAGCCCGAGTCGTCGCATCATTAGCTTTCCTTCCGTCACTGGGATTCGCACGTTCCCGCCTTCGCATCCACCACCGCGGCCCGGCATTCCGCGGGAGCAGGCCCGCATCTGGACTCGAGACGACGAACGCGGCTGCGATCCTGCTCCAACATCCGAAAACGTGGCGGAGTATTGTCCCACGCCTTTGTGATTGTCAAGGCGACTTTGCCCATGTGAGCCGGTCCACAAGCCGTTCACGCACGGCTTTCGCCCGCATGCTTGACAAAGGGCGGCACCTCGGGATTCCTGACGCGACTGTGGCCGTCTCGATCTCCCGCGCACGCGAGTTGCTGGGTGCGGATCTGCTCTCGCTGGAGCAGGTCTGCGGTGCCCTCGAACAGTCAGCGGACCGGCTGTCCCCCGAGGTTCGGAAGGCCGCCGCGGAAGTGCCGTTTTCGGACTCCGATCTCGAACGGGCCAAGGGCGCCGGCCAGGCGCTGGTCTTCCGCCTCGACCGCGACGAGCAGGGCCCGCTGACCATCCAGCGCCTGATCGACCGCTTTCCCGCCGCCTTCGAGCCGCGCCTGCTCACCAAGGTGGGCTACGCCCTGCGCGACGAGTGGGGGATCACGCTCGAGCCGCTGGCGAAGAGCGAGGTCTGCGCTCCGGGTTGGTACCTGGTGACCAAGCAGCCGTTGGCCGAGTCCTGCAACCTCTCCTACTACGAGCAGGACGACCCGCTGGCGCGCTTCGCCGAGCGCGCGCCTGGGGCGCGGCGCCGCACCGCGGTCGAGGCGACCTACGACCTCGTGCTGCATCATGCCGTCCACGGCGTGCGCCTGCTGGAGGATCACTTCGACTGGACCTCCTCGCGCACGGTCGATGCCGGCTACCTCTACGTCGGCGGCTTCGGCGACCAGGGCCTGTCGCTGGTCGGCTTCTCGGCGGCGGTGCGGCACGCCACCCTGGGCGTCTGTCCGACGCGAGGAGCGGTCTGAGCCATGTACTTCGTCACCACCAAGCACCCCGACTACGTCCTCTTCTGCATGACGCCGAGCGAGCGCGCGGCGGTCGGACTGACGGAGAAGAACGTCGTGCACCTGCTGCTGCGCAGCGGCGCCTCGTGGAAGGTGGCGCGCGAGTGGTCGGGCACCGACTGCTCGCACACCGACTTCATGGTGTCGCTCGGCGAGGTCGACGAACCCGCCGACCCGACCGAGCTGACGCGCTACCTGCCGCCCGCCCTGCGCGGCTGATCGTCCGAGGCCGCGACGACCTGCGCCGCCGATCGTCTACGGCCGCGACAGATTGTTCAGCAGGTTCTGCACCGACGGGCTGTTCAAGGCCTGCTGGTAGACGCGCGCGTTGATGTCGGCGACCGAGGTGCCGGTGGTGTTGGCCGAGATCGAGCGGATCAGCGCGTCGATCTCGGCGATGTCCTCGATGTTGTAGTCGCACAGCAGCACGCCCTCGTTCTCGGCGATGAAGTTGAGGATCGAGCGAACCGTCGCCTCGCTGACCGCGTCGATGTCCTGGTCGTCGGTGAAGACGAACGCCCGCGTCAGCAGCGAGCCGGTGCCGACCGAGAGCATCAGGCCGCACTCGCCGATCTCGCGACCGCCGAGCAGCGCCACCGTGAAGCGCCCGCCGTTGTCGGTGGGCTGCGGCGCCGATACCGCAAACGGGTTGGAGATCACCCCGTCGTCGGCATCCTCTTCCGAGACCGAGAACAGCGTCACCGGTTGGCCTGGCCCGATCGGCAGGACGTTCTCCGCCAGCGCGTGGGCGGTGGAGACGAACAGCTCGGCGAAGCGCCAGAGCCCGCTCGGAGCCGAGGCGAAGTCGCCGTTGGGAGCCAGGACGCCGCCGACGATCGTCGGCGGCTCCGGATCCAGATCGCCCGGGATGACGGCTCCGATGTTGCCGTCGTGGCCGCAGCTCGCGAGAAAACCCAACGCCCCGAGCACGGCGGCGCCCAGGCGGAATCGGTTGCAGATCATGGTGTACTCCCCTGCGGGAACGAACCATCATTGGCTGGTGAGTGTCAAGAAGGAAGTGGAGCGGGGCAGTCGCTTCTGCTAGAGCGCGCCCGTGCCCAGCGCCCTCTCCGGTCTGCGAGTCATCGAGCTCGGCGACCTCGTCTCCGCCCCCTACGCCGCCAAGCTGATGGCCGACCTCGGCGCCGACGTCATCAAGGTGGAACCGCCGAGCGGCGACCCGGCCCGCCAGCGCGGCCCCTTTCCCGGCGGCGAGCCCCATCCCGAGCGCAGCGGCCTGTTCCTCTACCTCAACTGCAACAAGCGCGGCGTCACCCTGGACACCAGCCAGGCGAGCGGCCGCGAGCTGTTGCACCGCCTCGCGGCCGAGGCCGACGTCGTGCTGCACAACCTCGCGCCCGAGGCGATGGCGGACCACGGCCTCGACTTCGAGGCACTCGCCGCGCGCAACCCGAGGCTCGTGCTGACGTCGATCACGCCGTTCGGGCTCGACGGTCCGCACTCCGGCTACCAGGCAACCGACCTGACGCTGTGGGCGGCCGGCGGCATCACCGCTCTCAACGGCGGCGGGCCGGGGACGGACGACATGCCCCCGCTCAAGGCCTTCGGCAGCCAGGCGAGCTTCCAGGGCGGCGTCAACGCCGCCCTCGCCACCCTCGCCGCGCTCTTCGAACGCCTCGCCTCGCAGCAGGGCCAGCACGTCGAGATCTCGATCCAGGAGTGCGTCGCCTCGATCCTCGAGCTCACCTTCGAGTACTGGCCCTACATGGGCCTGGTCGCGACCCGCCTCGGCCACAAGCCGATCCAGCCGCTGGACTTCCTCGAGTGCGCCGACGGCTGGATCTTCCTCTGCTGCGTCGAGGAGCACCAGTGGCAGAAGTGGGTCGAGCTGATGGGCAGCCCCGAGTGGGCGACGATGGAGCTGTTCGAGAACCGCCTGACGCGCGGCGCGAACTGGGATGCGCTCAGGATCTTCCTGTCGGAGTGGTGCGCCGACAAGAAGGTGGACGATCTCTACCGCTCCGCCCAGGCGCGCCGCATCCCGATCGCGCCGGTGTCGACCATGGGCGATCTGATGGCGTCGCCGCATCTGGCGCAGCGCGGCTTCTTCGCCACCGTCGCGCACGCGGAGATGGGCGAGGTGCGCATGCCGGGTGCGCCCTACCGCTTCTCGGCAACCCCCTGGCAGCTCGTCCGCCCCGCGCCCCTCCTGGGCGAACACAACGCCGAGGTGTTCGGCGGCCTGCTCGGCCTTTCGGACGCCGAACTGCGCGAGCTGCGCCGCCGGCAGATCGTCTGAAGAGGAGAGGAGTCGCTCGAGTGCCCCGCCGTCTGCCGCTCGAAGGGATCCGCGTCGCCGACTTCACCTGGGTCTGGGCCGGGCCCTTCTGCACCCTGCAGCTCGCCCACCTCGGAGCCGAGGTGATCCGCGTCGAGACCGAGACGCACACCTGCGTCACGCGCCTCCTGCCGCCCTGGGCCAACGGCGAGTTCGGCCCGAACCGCAGCGGCTACTTCAACCAGTACAACCAGGGGAAGCTCAGCCTGGCACTCGACCTGAAGCAGAGCGGCGCGGTCGAGATCGCCAAGGAGCTGGTGGCCAAGTGCGACGTCGTCTGCGAGAACTTCGCCGCCGGTGTGATGGACCGGCTCGGCCTGGGCTACGACGTCCTGCGCCAGGTGCGGCCCGACGTGATCATGATCGCGCTCTCGGGCTACGGCGCCACCGGCCCCGAGAGCGAGTTCGTGTCCTACGGTCCGGCACAGGTGCCGCTCTCGGGCATGTCGTCGCTCACCGGCTACGCCGACTGGCCGCCGATGCACGTCGGCATCTCCTACGGCGATCCCAACGGCGGCCTGCACGGTGCGTTCGCGGTGCTCGCCGCCCTCCTCCACCGGGCGCGCACCGGCGAGGGGCAGTACATCGACCTGTCACAGCAGGAGACCACCATCGCCGTGCTGGCCGAGGGCGTGCTCGAACAGACCATGCGGGGGCGCCAGCCCGAGCGCGCCGGCAATCGCGACCCGCACATGGCGCCGCACGGCGTCTTCCGCTGCGCCGGCGAGGATCGCTGGATCAGCGTGGCGGTGCGCTGCGACGAGGAGTGGCAGCGCCTGGCGACCGTCCTCGGCAGGCCCGAGATCGGCGCCGACCCGCGCTACGCGACGCTGGCGGCGCGCAAGGCCAACGAGGACGAGGTCGAGGCGCTGCTGTCGGCCTGGACCGCCGAACGCAGCCCCGAGGATGCGACGCGCCTGCTGCAGCAGGCGGGCATCCCGGCCTTCACCAGCATGACCAATCGCGACCTGGCGACCGACCCGCACCTGCTGCAACGCGGTCTGTTCGTCGAGCTGGAGCACCCCGAGGTGGGCGCCCGCCAGCACGTCGGCATCCCCTGGAAGCTGCACGGCAGTCCGGTGCGGGTCCGCCGGCCCGCGCCCTGCCTGGGCGAGCACACCGACTACGTCCTGCGCGAGATCCTCGGCCGCGGCCCGGACGACGTCGCCCGGCTGCGCGCCGCCGGAATCCTGCGCTGAACGGCTTTACTAGCCCCCGGCCTTCCGTTACCCAGTTCAGAGGCCGATGGATCCACACTCCGACCAGGTGCGCATCTACCAGCTCGTGCTTCTCAACGTCGCGCTGCAGATCTTCGATGGCATCGCGACGTACGAGGGTCTCAAGCTGGGCTGGCACGAGGGCAACCCTCTCCTGGTCGCAGCCTTCGCCTACCTCGGTACGGGACCGGCGCTGCTCCTGTTCAAGGCCAAGGCCTGCGCCCTGCTGATGGTGCTGCACCGCTTCTCGCACCGGCCAGGCGTCCCGGCGGTGCTGGGACTGCTCGCGGGGGCCTACGGGATGTTCTCGCTGCTTCCCTGGACCGCGAAGTTCGTCGGCCTGCTGATCTGAGGCCGCCGGTAGCGAGTCGGCTGCCACCTGGGTGGCGGCCGGCCCCGCCGGAGACGCCGGAGCGGCGCGCCCCACCGTACTTGGGGGGGAGGTGGGAGCGCGCGCCCCGCGCGTACCCGACGCCGCCGGAGCGGCGCCGGGACGTTCGGAAGGAACTAAGCGACTGCGAGCTGCTGCGGCTGGCCGGGCTTGCGGCGCCGACGCTCGCGGAACGGAAGGATGCGGTGCCGGCGAGCGGCGCGCAGGCGCACGCGCGAGAAGCGCGGCGTGTCGACCGCCCCCGAAGCGAGGTGACGCGTGCGCCAGCGGCGCAGCCCCTCGCGCAGGAAGTCCGGATTGATGTTCAGGGCGTGGCAGATGGACTCGAAGGAGAAGACCCAGGGGGACCCCTCCTCGAACACCCACTCCTCCGCCTCCTCGAACAGACGCAGGGCGCGGCCGCGGTTGGCGCTGGCGTACTTCTGGTAGCAGGACACCGCGTCCTCCAGGATCGCCAGCATCAGCCGCTTCTCACCTTCGAGAATGCTCTTCCCGGCGAGCAGCTCGAAATACTGGCCCGGCAAAAGGATCTCGGGCTCCACCAGACGCGGGACGTGGCGTTCGGCGGGCGTATCCGTGCTTCCCCAAGTGTTGCCCTGCTCGGCAGCTTGCATCGGTTTGCTTCCTTCCTTGTTGTTGAAACGGAGTTCAAGAAAATGAAGCAGAGGCCGTGCCAAATTGGGGTGGGGCCGCCGGATCGAGCGGTCAGCTCTCGAATCAGGGATTTCCCGTAGTTTCGGGACTGCGCCACGGGAATTTGGTGGTGAAACGCGACCGCGCCGCTGACGTGAAATGCGACAGGAGGCGTCGCCGTCGCCGGCGTGTTCCGCGCCTAGCCCAGCGCGCCGGGGCGCCGACGTAGGAGCAGGGCTGCGGCGGCCAGACCGAGCAGCGGCAGCGTGGAGCCGCCCTCACCGGTGGCGCAGCCGCCGCCCGAGAGTCCGAAGGCCACGACCGGCGTCAGCGTGGGGGTCAGCGTTTGCGTCACCGTGGGGGTGAGGGTCAACGTCGTCGTCCGGGTGGGGGTGTTCGTCACCGTCGGGGTCAACGTCACCGTCAACGTCGGCGTCGCCGTGTTCGCCGCGCACGATCCCATCGTACCGCTGGTGATGCAGGCAGCGTCGTAGCGCGCCTGGCAGCCGATCGGGCAGGCGGAGCCGGACGGCTGGGTACAAGTGTTGTTGGCGCAGACGCAGCAGTCGCTCCCCCCGAGCGTGGGAGTGGGAGTCACCGTCGGCGTGTTGGCGACGCACGAGCCGCTCGAGCAGGCGGCGTCGAACACCACCGCGCAGCCGTCGGGGCAGGCATCGTCGATCGGAATGCTGCACAGGTTCTGGCACCGACAGCAATCGTCCGAGCTCGGCGGCGGGGTCGGTGTCGCCGTCGGTGTCGCCGTCGAAGTCGGCGTCTCCGTCACGCTCGGAGTCGGCGTCCAGGTCGGTGTCTCCGTGTTGACGGGAGTCGCCGTGGCGGTGTTGGCGAAGCAGGCGCTGGAGCTCGAGGAGCCCGGAACCGGAAGACAGGACGAATCGTAGCGCGGCGTGCATCCCTCGCGACAGCCGGCGCCGACCGGCTGCTCGCAGGCGTTGGCATCGCAGGAGCAGCAGTCGTTGGCGCCGCCGAAGGTCGGCGTCGACGTCGGCACGGACGTCAGCGTTCTCGTCTGGGTGGGCGTCTGGGTCGGCGTCGGCGTCTGCGTCGGCGTGCCGGTGATCGCCGACGTCGGCGTCTGCGTCGGCGGGTTGCTGCTGAGGAAGAAGCTGATCTGGCTGGTGTTCGTCATGGTGGCGACGTCGAGCCGGCCGTCGCCGTCGAAATCCGCCAGCGCCAGACCGCGCGGCTCGGGCAGAGTGGCCCGGGTCTGGTCCGCCAGCAGGCCGCCATCACCGTCGCCGAGGTAGAAGCGCACCTGGCTTCCGGCCTGGTCGGAGGAGACCACGTCGAGGGTGGTGTCGCCGTTGAAGTCGCCGATCGCCAGCGCCGCGGGGCTGCCGGCGCACAGATTGCTGGTCTCCTCGAAGCGCAGCAGCTCGCCCGAGAGCACGCCGACGAACGCCGTCACCCTCCCCCGACCATCCATCTCGCAGTCGTTCCCCGGATCATCCTTGCGGACGAAGGCCAGGTCGGGGATGTCGTCGCGATTGAAGTTGAACATGTTCGCCGCGGCGTTGGTGACCGCCACGCCGAGGTCGGCCGGCGTGCCGTCGACCGCGATCACGTCGGCGCGGAGGAAGCTGCCATCGGCTTTCTGCAGAAAGATGGCGGCGTTGCCGACGTCGGTGAGGGCGACGACATCGGTGCGGCCGTCGACGTTGAAGTCGGCCGAGCCGACGCGAATAACCGGCCCGCCCGGGTCGAGGGGGGTCGCGACGGTGAAGCCGCTGCCCTCGTTGATGAGAAGCGCGACGTTGGCGCGGCTGCCGACGATCAGATCGGGGAAGACGTCGCGGTTGAGGTTGGCGGCGGCGATGTCGGTCGCGCCCGAGATCCCCGGCGTCGGCGCCGGCGGCGCCGGCGTGCCGGCGCCGAAGCCGCCGGAGCCGTCGTTGCTGAGGATGATCACGCCGTCGCGATTGGCGATCGCCAGGTCGAGCCGGCCGTTCTGGTCGAAGTCGGCGCTGGTGATGCCGACAGGGCTGTTCCCGGCGCCGATGTTGCCGACCGTGAGAGCGGCGGTGCAGGCGCCCTGGGCGAAGAGGTCGCGATTGGTCAGCAGGGTGAAGCCGATGCTGCCGCTGGTGAGCACGGCGAGGTCGGGGGTACCGTTGCGGTCGTAGTCGCCGACCGCGGCGCGCGTCGTCGCGTTGCCGAGGGAGACGTCGCAGCGCAGGTAGTTCGGCAGCGCCTGGGCGCGCACCGCGCTCGGAAGCAGAAGCGCGGCCACGACCAGCAGCACCGCTGCAGCACGACGCCGCAGCAGCAGGCCGAGGGCGAGGAGGGCCGCCGGCCAGGCCAGCGAGGAGGATCCGTCCGCCGCGCTCGCCTGGCAGCCCGGACCGGAGAGCTGCACGAAGCCGCCGGCCCGGGTGTTCGTGGGCGTGGCGCTGTTGAGCGGCGTCGGGCTGTTGGTGAAGGTACGGGTCGCCGTCGCCGTCGGCGTGGGCGTGAGCGTCATCGCCAGGCTGGGCGTGAAGGTCGGCGTGATGGAGCCGGTGGTGGTCGGCGTCGGCGTGATCGTCGGGGTGAGGGTCAGCGTCGGCGTCGGCGTCGGTGGCGGGCGGCTGCTGAGGAGGATCGAGACCGAGCCCGCGATGGCGTCGTCCCCTTTGTTGGCGACCACCACGTCGGTCTTGCCGTCGCCGTCGATGTCGACCACGGTCAGCGCGACCGGCGCGCGGCCGACCGGGAACGGAATCAGGGTCTGCGGGAAGCCGCCGTTGCCGTCGCCCATGGCGAAGATCAGGCTGTCGGAATCGGCGTTGGCGACCACCAGGTCGAGGCGCCCGTCGCGGTTGAAGTCGGCGGTGCCCTCCGCTTGCGGACCGACCTCGACCGGGAAGGAGAAGGTGAAGTCGTAGGTGACGTCGCCGGAGGTGAGGATGACGCCGTCGTAGGTCTGCGAGACGCCGTTGCCGGAGCCGGCCGGACGGGTGACGGCGAGGTCGACGACGCCGTCGCGGTTGAAGTCGCCGCTCACCAGGGCGGTGATCGACGAGCCGGAGGCGAACGAGCCGATGGACCGGAAGCCGAGGCTGGCGTTGGGATCCTGCAGCAGCACGGTGACGTCGCCGACGGTGCTGCTGGAGGCGGCGAGATCCATGAAGCCGTCGC
>Ga0268299_1002297_pt1 | contig 24015 bp, 21 predicted proteins | sample NOBtaG_FD_193484 | JGI IMG/M metagenome (GOLD analysis project Ga0268299, IMG submission 193484) | Activated sludge microbial communities from bioreactor in Nijmegen, Gelderland, Netherland - NOB reactor | ecosystem: Engineered > Bioreactor > Aerobic > Activated sludge | place: Netherlands... | reverse complement strand
CCAATGCCCGGCGATAGCTCCACGTCAATAGTCGGCTTATCAATGCACCGACTGTCAAGATAGCTGCCGTCTGATACAGGCCCACGGCCAAGCCCACGAGACAGACAGCCGCTGCAGTCGCAACCGAGACCTGTCTCCAGGAAAGATGAGCAAGAAACGGTGCGGCCAGGCCACCCTCGGCCCTCGCATGTGTGGCTCCGTAGGCTCCGACAACCATGGCCCACCGTCCCATCACGGGCATGCAGAGCAATGTGGAAAAGCGCCCGGCTTCGGGCAATGTCGCCACCGCGGCACAGCGCAGAATCAACGAGAGGGTAAGTCCAGTCGCGCCGAGCGCTCCGATGCGGGGATCCTTCATGATCGCCAATCGGTCGGATGGCGTACGGCCGCCCGCAAGGCCGTCCAGCGTGTCGGCAAGACCATCCTGGTGCAATCCCCGCGTCAGCATGACCAATAGCCCGACACCTATCACCGCGGATACCTCGCTGGAAAGCCACTGTCTCAAAAGGAGGTCCCAAATGGCCAGGATCGCGCCCAGAACAACCCCGACAAAGGGATACCACACCATCGAGCCAGCCAGTTCGGCCGGACTGGGGTCATGATGGCGTTTGCACAACGGAACTGACGTCAGGAAGTGCCACGCGACGATCACGGATCGCAGGCCTGCCGTCATGAACCTCGCTCCGAGACACCCGCCTCTCCGAACGTTGCCATCTCCGCAAGGATCTTCACACTTGCCTGAACGAGACCCATCCCCAGACAGGCGCCGGTCCCTTCACCGAGTCTCAGTTCCAGATCAAGAAGCGGCTTCAGCTGCAGATGCTCGAGCAACACGTCATGCCCGCGCTCGACCGAGCGATGAGCCGCGATGAGATATTGCCGGCACCGCGGCTGCAAGGCGCAAGCAATGAGTGCGGCAGCGCCGGCGATGAACCCGTCCAGCACAATCGGGATGCGCGCTGCCGCGGAACCGACGATCAGTCCGGCCAAGCCCGCGATCTCGAGCCCTCCAATTTTTGAAAGCACCCCTACGGCATCGGCCGGATCGGGATGGTGGCGCGCCAAGGTCCGTTCGATCACTTCTACCTTGGCTTTGCGGCCTTGCTCGTCGATTCCCGTCCCCATGCCGGTCACATGATCCACCGTAGCCCCGGTCATGACCGCCGTGATCGCCGCGCTCGCCGTGGTATTCCCGATCCCCATTTCACCCGTCCCGATCAATCCGATTCCTTCGTTGGCTGCGGCAACGGCCAGATCCACGCCGATCGCGCAAGCCCGTTCCGCAATGGCTCTCGGCATCGCTTCTTCTCTCGCCATGTTCCGAGTGGACATCATGAGTTTTCGATCGACAAGTCCCGGGAGCGATCCGAAATCGTGCGCGACACCGATGTCGATGACCCGAACCTCTATGCCTTCGTGTCGTGCGAGCACGTTGACCCCGGCTCCGCCTCGGAGAAAGTTTCGGACCATCTGAGCGGTGACGTCGCGCGGATAGGCGCTCACGCCTTCATCCACGACTCCATGGTCCGCCGCCAAGGTAAAGAGCACTCCGCGAGGCACGGACGGCTTGCGTTCCCCGGTCATCGCACAATAACGGACAGCCAATTCTTCCAGCCGACCGAGACTTCCTTGAGGCTTCGTCAATCGATCCAGCCGGCGCTGCGTATCGATAGCTACCGAAGCATCTGCATTTCGCACCAGGCCTATGGCTTCTTCAAGCGTCATGTCATCCCTTTATTTCAGTTGAAGGCTGAGTCCGCTTACCACCAGATGCGTTTCGTCGGCCTCTTGCGCAATCAATTGATTGATGGTGCCGGCCAATTCCCGGAAACGGCGCGTCCCCGCGTCACCAGGGACGATCCCCATCCCCAACTCGTTCGCCACCAGCACGATCCGCGCCTTCGTGCGCCGGGCGGCGCCGAGAACGCGCTGCATGTCTCGAACGATCCCGGCATCCTCTCTCCCTCGTCCGAATTGATTCGACAGCCACATGGTTACACAATCCACCACGATCACTCGGTGCTTCCCGCCATGCCTCTCGATCCATCCGGTCAAATCCAAGGGCACCTCGGCCGTAACCCACGACGCCGGTCTTGAAGACCGATGACGGACAATCCGTTCCGCCATTTCTCTATCCAAGGCTTGACCGGTTGCGACGAACGCACGCGCCGCAGTCGGGCTGATTCCCTTCACGGCAAGCCGGAGGGCTGCATCACTCTTTCCGGAAGAGGCCCCGCCCAGGACGAATAGCACCCGAGAGGATGGTTGTTTTTGCCGCCGTCTAGTCATTTCCATCGACCAGGCTGTCGATCACCGTCATCGACACATGTTCCTCGACGAAGTCGGCCCATCGGTCCAGCCTGGCGTCGAGCGAGACAGTCGGACCATTGGAAATGGAAGCCCATCCCTTTGCGGTCCGCAACCCATTCAACCACCAACGTCGAAACGGATCCGACTCGAACAGCCCATGGAGATAGGTCCCAAACAAACGACCCCCGCAAATTGAAATTCCGTCTCCCTGTAATTTCAACTCCTTACTATCATGGAGCTCAACAAAATATGGAGGTGTATTGCTGCTGAGCGTTCGCCCCATTCTCACCTGATATCCAGACACCGGAAGCCCACTTTCCACATGACGTCCAGATACAGCCCGCACGATCTTCGTAGAGGCAAACACCGTGTCCACCGGCAAGAGCCCGAGACCGGACACCTCCACGTCATATGATTCAACATGATTTGGATCGCAGATGACTCGGCCGAGCAACTGGTAGCCAGCACAGATCCCACCAACGGTCCCGCCTCCACTCAAGACCCGATGCGCGAGCCGATCGAACCCATTCGCTTGGACAAACCGGAGTGCGTGGACTGTCTGCTTGGAACCAGGGAACAGCAACGCGTCCAAAGGACGATCAGCGACCTGGGCCAGCCGAACCACTTCTACGTCCGCCTCATCCGCCAAGGGCTCAAAGTCCGTGACATTTGAAATAGCAGGCACATCCACAATACCAATGATAATCCGGTCCGTACTGTTGGATGGTCGAGACCGACTGTCTTTCCAGCCGCATGAATCTTCTTCCGGAATCTTCAGGTCACTCCAATAGGGCAGCACCCCGGCACACTGCATCTGCGTATCCCGCACAACGCGGTCAATCCCGCCGGCAAGCAGGCGGGACTCTCCTCGAAACTTGTTGAGCACGAAGGCTTTCAGTAGACGGCGGTCCGCTGCGTCGAGCAACGCCCATGTCCCTACCAGTGAGGCAAACGCCCCGCCCCTGTCGATATCGGCGACTAGCAGGACTCGAGCGTCAGCGTGCCGGGCCATTGCCATGTTGACGACATCACACTCTCGAAGATTCACTTCGGCTGGACTGCCCGCACCTTCGAGCACGATCAGATCAAAGTCCTCACTCAGACGAGAGAAGGCCCGTTGGATGTTCCCCCAATGTTTGTGCCGTATCAAGCCGAAATCTTCGGCACAGAGCGTCCCCGCAACTTCCCCATCTACAACAAGCTGCGCGAACGTCTCTCCGCCAGGCTTGATCAGTATGGGATTGAAGTCCGCACGCGGAGCCACCCGGCACGCTGCCGCCTGAACCGCTTGAGCACGGCCGATTTCTTTTCCGTCCGGGGTGACGAAGGAGTTGTTCGACATGTTCTGTGCCTTGAACGGCGCAACCCGGAATCCCCGGCGTTGGTACAAGCGGCACAAACCGGCGGCAAGAACAGACTTACCCACATGGGAGGCCGTCCCTTGCACCATGAGTTTGCGCGTCGCCATGCCGGAATATCTCTAAGCGGATTCCTTCGGTTGCCGTTCCCAGAGGAATTCCGGTTCTCCTCGGTGTTTGGCCGTCCATCGGGCCCACACGAACAAGGCATCGCTCAGGCGGTTCAAGAACTTGTTGATGTGCGGATCGACAGATTCTTCTCTTGCCAAGCGAACACAGATCGTTCGAGCCTGATGCAGCGTCGCCGAGACTTTCCCCCCTCCCGGCAGGATAAACTCCTTGAGCGGAGCCAAGTCTTTTTGACACCGGTCGATCACCCGCTCAAGCTTGACGACATCCTGTGCGGTGATGGTTGGCATGTTCTTGAATGACTGACCGGGCATGGTCGCCAAAATGCTGCCGAGATCGAACAGTTTGTTCTGTACCCAACGGAGGTCTTCCTCAAGCTGCGTCGCGGCATCTTGAGAATTTGCATGACCAACCGACTCGTCGTTCATCGCTCTGACGAGTCCAACCGATGCGTTCAACTCATCCGCGGTGCCGTAGGCTTCCACGCGGAGGCTGTCCTTCCAAACCAGTTGTCCGCCCGCCAGTCTGGTCCGTCCCGCATCACCGGTTCTCGTATAGACCTTTGTAATTCGCATCGGATTTCCTTGTGATTGTTTTAGATGGCAGGACCAGATGCCGGCCCCGCCTCACCGTTGACGACCTTCGTCAGGCAATCAGGACAGAGGCAGTCGGAGAATGACTGCTCGATCCAGTCCATCTGCCGTTCGGTAATTCCAATCGTGCCGCACCAGCAGCCATACTGACCGCATTCGAAGGACCGGCCGCAGCACTCGCAGACTTTCTCAATGGAGCCGCGCACGTCGCCAGACTCCCCTAGAGTGGAACGTCAAAATTCACCCTGACCCCTCCGAAGATCGAACGGATCGGGGTGCCGAAGAATAGCACTTCTTCGTACTTCTGATTGAAGATGTTATCGGCACGCCCATAAATTTGAATGGTCTTGTTGACATTATAGGTCGCCGAAGCATTGAAGACGTAGAAGGAGGGTACGGACTGCTGATTGCTTACGTCATTGAATCGCTGCCCCGCGTACCGGCCTTCAAGATTGGCCCTGAACGATTCGACCGGCTGATAGCTCAAAATTGTCGACCATTGATGCAAGGGCCACTGCGGCAAGCGCGTATCGGCATTGCTCGAGAGGTTTTCCGTGCTCGTGTAGGTATATTGGAACTGCAGGTCCAGGCTCTTGACCCAAGGTTTGTCCCTGACAAGTTGGAGCTTGGCGCTCGCTTCGATTCCCTCGGCCCGTGACGCCCCGATGTTCTGCGCGCAGAATCCGAACGTCGTAAAGCCACACCCGACCGGATCAAAGACCGATAAGATCAGATTTTGATAGCGGTTCCAAAAATACCCCACGCTGAGAAAGACGCGATCGTTGAACAGGTACTGCTCAAGCGCCACATCCATGCTTTTGCTCTTCTCCGGCTTGAGATTGGGGTTCCCGAAATCCGGAAAGAACAATTGGTTGATCGTTGGCGCGCGGAATCCGGTCCCGTAGCTGCCGCGCAGCTTGGTGCCGGTTTCCTTGTGCAGGTAGCCTCCCGTCAGACGATAGGTCGTTGCACTGCCGAACACATTGTATTCGTCCTGCCGGATACCGGCCGTTCCGAACAGCCGGTCCCAGAGATTCAATTTGGCTTCGGCAAATCCCGCGTTGCTGCTGATGACCTTGCTGGGGACTGTCGTAGTTCCGGTAAGTGTATCGAAGTTCTCCCCGATCTGTTCCCGAAACTGGTACCCCGCAGTCACCGCCAACGGCTTGGCAATCTGAAAATCGTGCTGCCATTCAATGCGGTTGCTTGTCGTGTTGATTTCAGAGTTGAACGCAAAGGGAACACCTACCGCCCCAGTCACGAGATTGCGTTCGACCGTCCCTGACGCCGTGATAAGGCTCTCCGTGGCGCGCGCCAGAGTCAGCTTTTGAGACCACCAATTGGTGATCGGCTGCATGTAGCTGCCCGAGTAGACATACTGTTGACTTTGTGTCCTGGCGCCGAGGATGTCGGCGGGATCGGAGCCGAACGTGAGCGGGTTGAACGCAAATCCGTCGAGATTGGTGATTCCGTTCATCCACCGAAAGTTGAACTCCAACCGTCCGTCCTTGGGAAGATCTACACCGAGCCTGACCGAGCCTTGCCAATTGTGAAATCCGTCACGCTCGCTTGCTCCGCGCCGGTAGTTGATGGCGGAAAAGTTCGCGGTATCCCAGCGTGTAAGCGCCGCCGCGGCATCGAATATTCCCTTCTTCCCGGAAAGAGTGGCCCCCTCCCGAATCGTCGTAAAGGACCCGTACTCGACAAAAGCCCCGATGTTCGGGGTCTCGCGCCCTCGCTTCGTGATGATGTTGATCACGCCGCCCATGGCATCGGATCCCCACATCATGCCCTGGCTACCCCGTAGGATCTCAATCCGCTCGATGTTGTCGCTCGTCAGGTTGGCGAAATCGTAGGAGCCGATCGTTGCGCTGTTGACGATGGCTCCGTCGATCAACACCAGCGTCTGTTCCGGTGTTCCTCCTCGCATGCGTACACCAACCGTTGTCCCTGGACCTCCGCTTTGGAACACCGCAAGTCCCTGCGCCCAGCGCAGTGCTTCTGGGACAGTCCTCACCCTCCGTTGTTCCATCTGTTCGCCGGTCATGACTTCCACCGCACTGGTGACATGCTTGACGGGAATCTCCGTCTTCGTGGCACTGATCACCACTGCCGGAGTTTCAAGAACCTCGGATCGATCGTTCGGCACAGTTTTCGGCGAGGCAACCGCTGTATCTGTCTCTTGATTTACTGTTGCCGCTTCCTCGGCGGAAGCCCCATAGATTGGAACGGAAATCCCCAGCGCGAAGACCAGCGCTCGAAGGACGAACGAAACGGAAAACAGCGACATGAAAACCTCCCTTTGGCTCGAAGGGTGCTACTTCTTCCGTCAGTTGGGTCTCCTGACTCGCGGCTCGACGCTTCCCTGCGCCTTCCCATGGACAACGTCCACAGTGGCATTACTGCAGGGTCACTCCCCGCTTACAGTGGCGGCACCGTGATGGTTTTGCACCATCTTCCCCGGCGCTGACGGCGTATTCTTTGTGAACCCCTTCCTAATGAACGTTGTGCACCCACAAGCACAACAAGAGGAGCGGGTGCGGCTTCCCTCTTGCTCGCACGCAAACAGATGCCTTTCGAGATCGTTGAGTCCTTCATGGATCAGTCTCGAAGGTAGTCTGCTTGGTATGCGGCTGACAGCGGTCTCATCGTGACAAAGTTCCAATCAAACGACAGCACGGCGGACCGATCCGATGTATGGGACAGCACCCGGTTTCCATCTATCACCACGAGACTCGGAGCCTTCCAGAAATCGAGCGTCCTTTCCACACCGGTGCGGTTACAGACGATCAAGGGGAGACCGGTCTCCTCAGTCCGAGCTTCCCACTCGCCGTTCGGACCATGGATCCCCGGCCCCCACGATGCGGGAGAAATAATCATTTGGGCCCCTACGGCCTTGAGGTCATCTGTGAGATGTCTCGTATACACGTCGCTACAGATCAGGAGACCCACTTTGATCCCGTCGCACTCCACTGGAGTAACGCTGCCACCCGACGTCGACCAGTACAAGGAATCGCTCTTGACGTTGACTTTGCGATGTTTGCCGACGATCTCACCGCTCGGGGCAATGACAAACACGGTGTTGTAGAGCTTCCCGCCTTCCCGCTCCGGACAAGAGAGAAACACCGTGCATTGGAGTTGTTTCACGAGCCGACGGAACCGGCGCATCCATGGGTCCGGCTGCGATTGAATCCACTCGGTCCCGGCGACTTGTGGAAACTGAAGCCCGCACACGGCAAGTTCAGGCGTCACGATCCACTGCGCGCCGATCCCGGCTGCATGTTGAACGGCCTCCACAGTGACGCGCCGATTTCGCTCGATGTCACCAGGCGTAAGATGGAGATGGAGCAATGCGATCCTCCCATAGTTCATCTCAATCCCCTACATCACCCTATTGCGGCCCGGCAGCGTCACCCGGGGCAATCCTGAATGCGGATGGCAGTCCACAAGGACTCGACATCGATAGGCGGTCTCCAGCACGTCCTGTCGAATCACGTCGGCCGGTGAACCTAGCCGAACAACCCGGCCCTGATCCAAGAGCAGCACTCTGTCGCAATATTGGCTCGCTAAATTCAAGTCATGGGACACAAGGACAATCGCCAGACCACGCTCCTCTTTCAGTCGATGCAGCAGGGCGCAGATCTCAACCTGGTGCTGCAAATCTAGAAACGCGGTCGGCTCATCCAGCAAGAGCACACGCGGATCTTGCGCGAGGGATCGAGCAATCATCACGCGCTGTCGCTCGCCCCCCGAAAGCTCAGTCACCGAGCGGGCTGCCAGTCTCCAGACATCCATGGTTGCCATTGTCCGCTGCGCGATGGCGCGATCGGCCCGGCTATCCCAACCAAATCCCAAGTCCCACGAAGTCCGATGCCGATGGGGAAATCGTCCCATAAGCACCGTCTCGGCCACCGTAAAGGGGAAGGTCTGCGAGACATCCTGCGGAACGAATCCGATGTCCCGTGCCACATCTTCCTGCCTCAACACGGACAGTGGCTTTCCAAAGAGCCTGATCACCCCTTGTTGCTCCGGCACAATCTTCGCCAGCAATCTCAATAGCGACGTCTTCCCGGATCCGTTCGGCCCGACGATCCCAAGCATCTCGCCGGACTCCAGGAAGAAACTAACGTCCTGCAATACCCACGGCACAGCGTTCGGCGCCGAATGCGGGTAGTGAAACCTCACTTCCTGAACGTCATACGCGCGCCGTTGATTTTTTAGATTTGCAGGAGTGGTCACGACATCCGATCCTTCCGCCACACCAAAAGGTAGACGAAAAAGGGCCCGCCGACCAACGCCGTCATAATTCCAACCGGCAACTCGGAGGGTGAGACGACGGTCCGAGCGAACGTATCGGTCACCATCAAAAACGTCCCGCCGATCAATGCAGAAGCCGGCATCACAAGGCGATGATCCGCGCCGACGATCAGACGCACGGCGTGAGGCACGACCATGCCGATGAAACCTACCATTCCGCTGACGGAGACGACGGCCCCGGTTGCCAGCGCCGAAACCAGGAATATGTGCCGCTTCGCACATTCCGTATCGATGCCCAATGATCGCGCCGCCTCCTCTCCGAATGCCATGATGTTGAGCACCTTGACCTGCCTGAACAGGAGACCGAGACAAACAAGGGCGTAGAGTGAAAACACCAGCAGCGTCGGATAGGTCGGAGCTGTCAGCGACCCCATCAGCCAGGTCATCATCCCAAAAGAACGGCTCGGATCCATGATCGACGTGATAAACATGATGAGGGCCGAACAAATCGCATTGAGAATGACGCCGGCCAGCAATACACTGTAAATGGGCAGGCGGTCATAGCTCGCCGCCATTCGATAGAGCACCACGAGCGCCACCAGACTGCCGATAAACCCGCAGATCGGCAAGGCGGTCACGGTGAGCGCCGTCGTGCCCACGCCGAACAGGACGGCGATGGACACGCCCAGCGCGGCGCCACTCGAAACGCCGAGCACATAGGGGTCGGCCAAAGGATTGCGCAGCAATGCCTGCAGTGCGACGCCCACGGCCGCCAGACAAGAGCCCACCAGAAATCCAAGAACGACTCTCGGCAAACGCACATGCAGCAGGATCGTCGCCATCGTAGAGACATCGCTCTCCGAACCGCCGGGCGCTCCGACCATCTGGTTGAGCATGCGCACCGCTTCCTTGATCCCCACAAATTGTGCGCCGAACTGGAGACAGAGCACTGCCAAGAGCAGGGCCACAGCTGACAAGATGCCGATGACCGTCATCCAACGGCCGACACCCAACGTTGACTTTCGAAAGACTGCGTCTTCGACAAGCCCGGCTTCGGACATCTCCGGTTCTCGTGAAGAAGGAGGAATGTCGACCGATGTTGAAGATGAAGAAGGATCCGACGGCGACATCATGGCGAGTGAGGTGCTTCGCCTGAGAGATAGGCTTCCGGGTGAATCGCTCGCGCCAGCAGCTCCAAACCTTCGACGACTCGAGGTCCTGGACGGTTCAGCGCATCCGATGATACCTCCCGGAGTTGTCGGTGCCGAACGGCCGATAGATTGCTCCAGCGCTTCCATTCCTCCTGTTCACTTTTCGGGATGCTTTCGAGAGATCCGACGGGAAAAATGATCACTTCCGGATCTTCCTGCAACACCGTTTCCAGGCTCAGTCTGGGATAGGCGGAGGCGCTGTGGCGCGCCACATTGATCCCTCCAGCCAATTCGATCATATGATGGATGTAGCTTCCCGGACCGACCGTGATCAGCGGATGACTATTGAGCACGTAAAGCACCCGCTTCCTCTTGGAAGTCATAATCCTCTTGGTCACGCCGGCAATACGGTCCCGCATGGCGCCCGTCACGGTGTCGGAGACTTTCGTCTTGTTGAAAATTTTCCCCAAGCTCTGTAGCTGCATCAAGACATCATCCACCGACTTTGCCTCGATCAGGAACACCGGGATCTTCAGTTCTTCCAACTTTGCAAGAAGGTCGGCTCGGAGAAATTCCTGCGGCGCGACGATCATGTCTGGCCGCAAGGCGACGACCGATTCGAGATTTGGTCTGGCATAACCGATCTTCGGCTTCGACAACGCGGCGGCCGGGTAGTTGCAAAGCTCCGTGACGCCGACAATTTGCTCATCGAGTCCCAGAGCGAACAGCATCTCCGTAATGCTGGGCGCCAACGACACCACTCTCGTCGGCGCCTTGGCAATATAGAGCTTCCTTCCGGCATCATCCACGAACGTCCGCGGAGTGATATTGGCCATGAACGGCATCCCGGTCAGAATGCCCTGTTGTCGACGTTTCACGACGAGACTCCCATGGCCTTGGCCGAGACAGCTGTCCGCAACGGATACTGCGACGAGAACGCTCAGGCATCCCAGAAGGTAGCCTCGAAACGAGCCGGAGCAATTGCCCCACACACCTCGCCCCAAACTCAATACCCAACGGCGAGCCGAACGGGGCCACCGAAGTGAGAGAAGCGAGAAGACTGGTTCGAGGACACTGAGCACTGTACGAAAAATAAAAAATCCTCAAGGTCCGGTGACGACCCTGAGGATTGCACCCGCTTCTTCATCCTCGCCGTTCCCCAACCCACGAGGGAACAGTTGGTATTCCTCCAAGCAGGTCTTCTGGCTCATGGTTCATCCTACTCCCCGCGCCTTCCCGTCCAATGAGCTTGGACAGTGGTTTTTGCGGGTTTCGTCCCCATTGACAGCGGCGGGACCGCGAGGGATTTGCACCCTCTTCCCTTACCTGAAGGTTATGTGACGGGGCACTCTAGGAGAGAGGGACAAAACTTGTCAAGTTCATTATTGTCCGTTTGTGAGCGGCAATTCTCCCGCTGTTGCTGCCGCGAAGAAACCCTCACGAAAATCGCCAACAACCGGCGCATTTCCAGTGAAATATCGTCAGGCATGGGCTTTGCTGTTCCCGATATAACTCTGGAATTGGTTAAGAACCCCTTTCTCAGCAGGTTGCCATGAAACATCTCATGATTGCGCTTGCGATCCTTTGGATCCTGTTCCAAGTCACGTCCTTGATCGGTCTCTCAAACAATGCATCCGGTGTTACGCCGTTGGCCCACTTGGCCGAACCTCCGGTGGTCCGGCTCACCGATCCCTACCACAACGCCTACTTCTATCTGTTGGGACTGGCCTCAGCCGCCACACTCGATCCGGCAAGAGTCGGCTATGAGATCTGGGTCGAAGGACGTGAGACATCCGACGGACGCCGATTTGATTACGACAAACCTGGGCGACTCGACTTGCAGGTTTCACTTCCTCTTGGCCAAGCATTTCCTCTCTGGGACGCAGGAGACCCAGCCAGCGTCTTCCGCGACAAAGCCGCTTCAGTCAAGACATCGGCGTCCCAACACGGCGTCCTCCTTGAACGCTACGATCACTGTCTGGAAATGGCCTTTGAAGATCGTGGGTTCGGCCAGCGTGCGACACCGCGGTTTACCGAAACGATGCTCGTCCATCGATTGTACATTGCCGACGGATTCTCACGGTCAACCGGAACCGGATTGGACCGCTTGACCAAGGAATTGACCTTCTGGCGAATGGTGCTTCGCGAGGCGACGACACCCGACATGGAAGTCGCCGCGCAGTTCGTGATGCAGGACGATACGAAGCTGATTTCGAGAATGGTCTCACAACCTGTCGTGGACAAAAGGCTTCTCGTCACCGCTTTGCAACTTATGGTTCCGCTGACCTCATCCGAGTACTCTCTGCGATGGCCAATTCAACATCAGTTGGCCGTCGCGGGCGCCGACATGCGAAGCCGTCCCTCACAAGCAAAGGATTCGCCGGTCACGAGCAATCCTGAGCGTGATTGGCTCATTGTCGCGACACAGCTTCCGGACAATGCCTTTGCAAAGATCGAACATCCCCGGCCACCATCGCTTCTCGGCCATTCATTGGGTGGTCGAGAGACGGACAACATGTACGCAGGGTACTACGAAGCGATTATGAAGGCCTCGGGAACCGGAGAGGGATCGCTGCCGTCTTTGCATCAAGTTTCCGGCAATGTACACCGAGGATTTCTGGAGAGTATGTTGAATCCCACGCCGTTCGAGCCCGACTGGAACATTTTTCGCCATCAGTTGATGGAAACCGACGCCCGCCTCCGTCTCGCTTCACTACAGATCCAATTGCGACGGCCGAGCGGCACGACCGCGGTCCCAACCAGGTTGGCCGAGGTTGGTTCTCAGTACTTCGATCCGTTTACCGGATTGCCGATGCTCTGGAGTCAGACTCAGCAAAAAATCTACAGTGTGGGGAAAGACCGGCTCGACGACGGGGGGGACGCGTCATTTGACATTACCGCTCCTGCGCTCGTCGGTCCGACTCCGAGGAGTCCGGCGAGTAAGGGCGACCGCCTGTAACGACGCCGATCGCCCAATCGGTCACACAGTTCGATCCTGCCGCCAGTGCGATTGCCGACTCCAGCCTCAGCCCTACCCGGACTTGTCACCTCCATGGACCCTGTGGTACATTTCAGCGTTGCTCATTCACTTCGACTTAGCGTAAGGAGCCTCCCGTGGCATTTGCATGCGATATCTGCCTGAAGCGGCATCAGACCGGTCACAACGTCAGCCATGCCAACAATAAGACCAAGCGGTCGTTCAATCCCAACCTGCAACGGGTGCGCGCCGTCGTCGATGGATCGACGAAGCGAATTCGCGTTTGCACGCGCTGCCTGCGGAGTGGTCTGGTCAAGAAGGCCGTCTAGCTACCGGCTTTTGGTGAAGATCCTCCCGAGCACGAGTCCTAAACCTCAGAGTGCTCCCCTCTTTGCTCAAGCCAACTTTGCACTGACTCTCTTGGGCCCTCTTCACGTTAAGGCGCAGACCAGAGCACGCGGCCGGAACGGTCGCTGAGCTTAATAGCAAGAGGCTCATCCGGCGAGAGTGCAAGTTTCTTGCTCCCATCCTTGCTGGTGAGGATGAAGCCCACTTCCCCTTGAGGATCGAGCCCCAAACCAGCCCGTGCTTTTCCGTTCTGATCCAACAAGAGAAATTCTTCGGCATTGATCCCCTTTGCCTTCTCGGCGCCGGCGCTGCTTGTCTGGAACAGAAGGCCCCCCAACGTAGCTCCCATCGCATTTCCAAAAAACACGACCGCAAGAAAAAGAATGTATTGACCTCGAGTCACGGAAGATCCTTTCTGTAGAGAATTGGTTCCTGGCGCTGGAGAATCACTGATGTAGTCGTTGGGACAGAACGGGGCATGAGAGGGCGAGAGAGTCCGCCACAAGCCACAGGAGGTGTTTATTCGCTCGTCACAGTTACAATAGATAGAAAATAGGCTGCCGGTCGATCAAGCAACGGCCACGGCCTACCACTTGCGGATTCTATCCGACGGAAGCAATTGCGATAAACCTCAGAAGAGCCGTCAGCTCGCACGAAGTCTCATTTGGAGCGGGTCAAAATCCTTCAGGACACTGGAACATGCTTGGAGCGGGCGATGGGATTTGAACCCACGACAACTAGCTTGGGAAGCTAGGACTCTACCACTGAGCTACGCCCGCCCTTGGAGAGGAATCCTACGCCGCTCCGGCGATTCAAGTCAAGGAAGCTGCCTCTAAGGCAGGACCTCGATCAGCGCAAATTTCCTCTTTCCCACTTTGATCCGGTACTGGTTTCCCGGATTAAGCGTCAACACGGCGTTCGCATCGCTCTGCTTGAGCCCCTCGACTTCGATCCCCCCCTGAATGACAAGCCGGCGTACTTCGCTCTTGCTCGCCAGCAACCGCGTCATGGACACCAGATCGACGAGGCCGATCGTCCCGTTCGCACTCAGATCATTCTTGGTCACCTTTAGACGCACATCCGGCTCGCTGGGAAACTCCCGATCCTGAAATTTCAACTGGAAGGATTCCCGAGCGGCGCGGCCTGCTTCCTGTCCATGATAGAGCGCGACGATGTGCTGCGCCAGCTTCTGCTTGGCCTCCATGGGATGCGACATCTTCACGGCGGCTAGATCTTCCGTGCTCAGCAACTCATAGTACCGGAGCATGAGTTCGTCGCTGATCGACATGATTTTTCCGAACATCTCCCCAGGCGGATCCTCCAGCCCTACGTAATTGCCGAGACTCTTGCTCATCTTCTTGCCGCCAAAGATTCCCTCGAGCAGCGGCATCGTCAGTACGGCTTGCGGCTCCTGACCATAGTCACGCTGCAGGTCGCGACCGACGAGCAGATTGAATTTCTGATCAGTTCCTCCCAATTCCACGTCCGCCTTCAGGACGACAGAATCGTACCCTTGGACGAGCGGATAAAGAAATTCATGAACGCTGATGGGCTTCTGCTCTTGGTAGCGCTTCTGAAAATCGTCCCGCTCCATCATGCGAGCGACGCGGTAATGGGCGGCGAGTTCCACCAATTCCCCAGCCGTCATGGTACTCATCCATCGACTGTTGAATTCGATGGTCGTCTTCCGAGGATCCAAGAGCTTGAAGATCTGTCTTTCGTAGGTCGCCGCATTGGCCAGAACCTGGTCCTTGGTGAGCGCCTTTCTGGTTTCAGAGACGCCGGTGGGATCTCCGATCATCCCCGTAAAGTCACCGATCAAAAAAACGACTTGGTGGCCGAGATCCTGAAAATGCTTCAGCTTGTGAATTAGAACGGTGTGACCGAGATGCAAATCGGGCGCGGTCGGATCGAAGCCGGCCTTGACTTTCAATGGCCGATTGGCTGCCAATGCGCGGCTGAGCTTGGATTCCAATTCGGCCTGCTGAATGACTTCGACCGTCCCGCGAAGAATCAGATCGAGCTGTCTCGCCAATTCACTCATGCAGAATTCTCTCCGTCCTGCGCCGATCTCCGTACTGTCACCCGGACCAGATCCTTGATCTTATCGAACTTCTTCTTCCCGATGCCTTTGACTTCGCGCAAGTCTTCGATGCGAGTGAACGACCCGATGTCCTGGCGGTGCTTCACAATCCGGCCTGCGAGAACAGCTCCGATTCCGGGAAGCATTTCTAAATCCCTCTCGGTCGCCTGGTTCAGGTCCAGTTTTCCAACTTCCTTCCCTACCGAAGACCGCTCGACTGGTTTGACGGCCTGTCGAATCGGGCTCGGAATCGGAGCCGCGACGACCGGTTCTTCGGCATGCGGCGTCCGGGGAGGCTGTTCAGAAACGGCAAGCACAGTGTCGAGTTCCGGCTGCGGGACAGTCCACCCGATCCAAAAGATCACGCCCATGGTGAGCGCAACCATTGCCAGCTTGATCAACAATGAGACGATCATCAATTTGTCCGCTTTCGAGCCTGATGAATGGCCCGACGCACCGGATTTTCCGGCGCTGCGATCAGTCCCGATCCCGACGGCACCGAGCCCATGCGTCCGAGCCTGTTCCCATGCCCGCCGAGCGCCTGGCGTCCATACCACTCACACGAGCGCCGGGCCGCCCGTATCGCGGCACATGCCTGCCCAGGCCGGCGCCGAGAATCACGATGCGCTTGGACATGAGAGAAAACTTAGTGCTTCTGGCTTGCGAGATACGATTCGTACTGGGACGATGTCATCAGCTTTTCCGCATCGTCCGAGTTCGAGAGGTGCACGACGACCATCCACCCTTTGCCGTACGGATCGCTGTTGATCACTTCGGGATGATCCTTCAGGTCGGCGTTGACCTGGGCGATGGTCCCGCTCACCGGGGTGTAAATCGTCGACGTTGTCTTGGTCGACTCGACTTCTCCGATCTGTTGGCCGGCTGTGATCACTGCTCCGACTTTCGGCAAATCGACGAACACGATGTCGCCGAGGGCATCCTGCGCGAAATGACTGATCCCGACCGTGGCCTCAGTCCCTTTCACGCGAACCCACTCGTGCTCTTTGTGATATCGAAGATCAGAGGGTATCATTGGCGCGCAATCCTGTTATTCCACCACGTTCATTTCCGGAAAGAAGTAGGCGATTTCGACACGGGCCGTTTCCGGTGAATCCGACCCATGCACCGCGTTGTACTCAATGTTGGCCCCGTGCTTCGCGCGTATCGTTCCCTTTTCGGCCTTCGCGGGATCCGTCGCCCCCATGATTTCGCGGTTCTTCTTGATCGCATTCTCACCCTTCAGCACCAGCACGACGACGGGACCGGACGACATGAACGTGCATAGGCTGTCGTAGAAGGGTCTGGACCGGTGCACCGCATAGAATCCTTCAGCGGTTCCCTTGCTCATGACCAGCATCCGCATGGCGACGGGCCGCAATCCGGCTTGCTCGTAATGCGAGATGATATCGCCGATGACATACTTTTTCACCGCGTCGGGCTTGATGATCGCCAGTGTTCGCTCGCTCATTGTGGAACGTCTTCCTCCAGCTTGATATGTGGGAAGTCAGAAAAATGCTGCGCCATTATAGGGGCGCCTCCGGTGAGTTGCAAGACGTGCACGCGCTTATCCAGAGAATTGACGGAGCACGTCGGCGGGTTTGAAGACTCCTCGCTCGGTGATGAGGCCGGTAATGAATTCCGCCGGCGTCACATCGAACGCAGGATTATAGACGGACACGCCGCTGGGAGCGATGATGTGGCCCCCGTGCATGGTCGTCACCTCTTGAGGGTTCCGCTGTTCGATGGCGATGTCGTTCCCGGATGCCGTCTTGAGGTCGATGGTCGAATAGGGCGCGGCGACATAAAACGGGATGCCATGCGCCCGAGCCAGCACTGCGACCGAATAGGTTCCGATCTTGTTGGCCACGTCTCCGTTGGCCGCGATCCGATCTGCGCCGACGATGCACAACTGGACCTTTCCTTGCCGCATCAGGGTGCCCGCCATGCTGTCGGTAATGAGCGTGACCGGAATACCGTCCTGCATCAATTCCCATGCGGTAAGTCTCGCCCCTTGCAGCACGGGTCTGGTCTCGTCGGCAATCACCTGAATCCGCTTCCCCTCTTCCCACGCCGCCCGAATGACACCCAAGGCCGTCCCGTATCCGGCCGTCGCCAATGCGCCCGCGTTGCAATGAGTCAGAATGGTTTGCCCATCGCTCACTAAACGAGAGCCCTGTCGCCCCATGGCCTTGCAGAGCGCAATATCCTCTTCAAGAATGCTCTGAGATTCGTGAACCAACTGCGCCTTGATGGAGGAAATGGGCTGAGCCCGAAGCTCGTTGAGCTTTCGCTTCATTCGCTCGATGGCCCAGAATAAATTCACGGCGGTGGGCCTGGTTGCCGCCAGCTGATTGCAGATCTCAGCACAATCCTGTTCCAGGCTGCGATAGTCCTGGGCGGCACTCAATTGAGCGCCGAGCGCGATCCCCATGGCGGCCGTCACCCCGATGGCCGGCGCTCCGCGCACCTTCAATTCGCGGATGGCCCGAGCAACCGATTCCACATCGCGGCATTCCAGAACCTCGACATGCTCAGGCAATCGACTTTGATCGAGCAATCGGATAGCACCCTCGTGCCACATCACCGTAGGAACCATGACCTCTTGTAGCGAGAACGAGTCGTGAGTGCAAGGGGAGCGAACGGCCGACGATACGTGGCTTCAGGTGCAGGATTGACTGGTCTGGGACTGCAATAAACCAGGCGGGAAGCTAAGAAGGGACACCTTGAGACCTAGCGACTATTGGCGCTCCTGACCATGGGAAGGACATTGCTCGCCTCTTCCTCCGACTTGGCCAACTCGCGCTCCAGCATGGCCCGAATAAAGCCGCTCGTGGTATACCCCTGCTGCTTGAGGGCGTCGAGCTGTGACTTCAATTCGACCGGCAATTGAATGACGATACGTACAAGTTTCGGCATTGCTCACTCCTTAAAAGAGACGCGGCCGTCGGAAAATCATCCCCCGGAGTGCACGCGCTATGCCTTGGCAAACTCAATGTGGCCACGAATGAAATTGAGGACTTATGGCCAATGGCCGTTTTTTGTCCTCAAACAAGGCAGCCAATTTCGTCAAGTAGACCACGGAAGTGTACGGCGATGTACGTGACGCCGCAGGTCATTCCTTCACATTCGTTGACTCCACTGGTCCCACAGATGGTTCCAGTTCGATTTTTCAGAGTCCCATAAGACGTTGAGTATCGCGGGTCGGATTCGACTATCCCTCGTCGTTCGCACGACAAGAGCGGTCTCCGGACGGCTGCCCGTAATCCACACGCCCCCGTCCCGATCAGTGCGAAAGACCGAAATCCCTTGTGACTGGTAGGCGTCAAGCACAGCGGCGGACGGGTGACCATAGGGGTTATACCGTCCTACGGAAATCACGGCATATCTGGGGTGCAATGACACGATCCACTCCCGGTTCAACGAGCTCGGCGCTCCATGGTGCGGCACCTTCAATACCTCCACGGGCTCCTGATAGCCAGCCTGCATTCTGAACAACGCATCCTGCTCGATATCGGCGGCAAACAGCACGGAATGACCTCTGCAGTCTAATCGCGCAACCACTGAACTGTTATTGAGGCTTTGCCCTTCTTTCCGTACGTGATACATCGAAGGCTGCTGCGGCATTGCTTCGGGAGGATTTTCAATCATGATCCGGCATCCTTGTGAGAACGACAATTCGTCCCCTGTCCGAGCACTGAGTTCAGACAATCCTTGAATGGCCAGCGCCTGTTCCAGGCGCCGATAGAACGCCTCCCTGCGAACGATTCCCGTACCCCAATAGCGTCGGACGAAAAAGTGCCGAAGCACCCACGTCAAGCCTCCTACGTGATCCAATTGTGGGTGTGTGGCGATGACATGGTCGATCGTTCTGATTCCCCTGTTCCACAGGTATGGACCCACGATCGCTCTTCCCATGTCGAACCGGTCAAAGCTGGCCCCCCCGTCAATCAACACGACTTCGCCGCCGGGAAGCTCGACCACAGCACTGTCCCCCTGCGCCACATCCAGGAACATGACCCGAAACCCATCGGCCTTCCATGTGAGACGCGGAGACCATCCCCACCATAGAACGAGCGACACCATCGTCAAACACACCGATCGCCGCACAAAGGCGGATCTGCATCTCCAAAGCAGCACCGCCGCACACCCGTAAAACAGCAGCATGGATGGGCCAGAAGGAGCCGCAACGTGCCAGTCGGCAAACGGCACGACGGCCATTCGTCGCAGCCCTTCGACAAACACTCCCACCAGCCACTGGAGGAACGACGCTAGCGGCAACTCATTGCTGCCCACGAGCAACTGTCCGATCGCTGCGACCAAAGCGACGGGAACAAGAATGAATCCCATCAATGGAACTGCGAGGAGGTTCGTGACAATCCCCAGCCATGGCAACTGATTGAAATAGAATGCGACGAGAGGAAGCGTGACAACAGTCACTACCGCGCTCATCGCGATGGCGTCTCGTCCCCAGCGCAGCCCCGCTCGTATCGGTGTCCGGCCAATCTCGCCGGCGAGATCATCGGACTCCGATCCTGTCAGCCACCAAGCGATTGCCAGAACGGACAGAAACGACAGCTGGAACGAAATGTCGTAAATCGTTTGCGGATCATGCAGGACAATCAGCAGAGCCGCGACAGCCAGAGCGTGAAAAATCTTTTGGTCGTACGCCAGCCATCTGGACAACAACGCCACGAGCACCATCACCAGCGATCGCACAGTGGCGAGTTCGGCACCGGCAAGACAGGCATACCAGACCACGGGAGGCACTGTTACCATGGCTGCAAGGCGCGTGGGAGTGAAATGACGCGACAACCTCAACAGCCACTCGCCAGGGAGGCGTAGCAGCACCCGCCTCACTGAGACCAGCATCAGAAGGGCGACCAGCCCGAGATGACTGCCGGAAATGGAAAGCAGATGCACCGTTCCGGTGGCCATGAATTGATCACGAAGATCCTCTTCGATATAACCGCGATCGCCAAGAACGATTCCTAAGAAGATTCCCAACTCCGGCTGAATAAGACTGTGGATCGCCGCCATCCGTATGTCCGTGCGCCAGCGATCAAACCGATTCCAAACTCCCCACCAGCCGTGAGCGTTTCCTGATTCCAGTAGGACGACACCTCCGGACCCTGTCACCGAGGCAACCGCTTGGATCCGGTGCCGCTCCAGATAGGCGCCATAGTCAAACCCTCCGGGATTGAGCGTTCCATGCGGGGGCCGAAGCTTGGCGAGGAAACGGACCCGGTCTCCGTGAAACACCATCCGGTCAGGTCCGCGCCAGGTGATCCGGATTCGCGTCGGAGTCCTGTCCCCAGACGACAAGGGATCGGGCTCTACGACAAACACCAGCCGGTCGGGACCCTGTTGAACGGGGGCAACGATTCTACCCACTGTCGCCTGCATATGATCATCCAGTCTGGGAACGCGGCCGGTGGGCGCCGTGCCTTCCACCATCACCGACCAATACACCATGCCGGCCAGCATCGCCGCGAAGAGACTGGTCGTCCACCGTCTGAGGGCGGGATCAGCTCGGTCATTTAATGAGGCGGCAATTGCCAGCAGGATCAAGAGGCAGGAGATGGAAAGTGGGAAATAGGAAACAACCGATCCAAGGACAAGACCGGCGATCAACGCGGCGGTCAGTTCTGGCAGCATGAACTCCCGTCAGGGACAGGGACACCCTGCCCGGCAAGAGCGATTACCCGATGTGCGTCTTCACCACTTGTGCCAATCGATCGGCTTCTTGACGGATGAACCCGTCGTGTTCGCCTTCGATCATGATTCTCAGCAGCGGCTCCGTCCCAGAGTATCTGACGACCACCCGACCGTTTCCGTTGAGCTTGCGCTCGCTTTCTCCGATTGCGCGCTGCAGATCAGGCACCGATTCCAAATTCGGCTTTTTCGAAACCTTGACATTGAGCAACACTTGAGGGACTGCCGTCATCGCCTTGGCCAGTTCAGACAGGGGCCGCTGCGTGCGCTTCATCAGGGAAAGCACTTGCAAGGCCGAAATGAGACCGTCTCCGGTGGTGTTATGGTCTAGGAAAATGAAGTGGCCCGATTGCTCCCCGCCGAAATTATACCCATCAGCCAACATCCGTTCGAGAAGATACCGGTCACCTACGGCCGTGCGGATCAGGGTGATGCCCGCTTGAGCCATGGCCTTCTCCAGGCCGAAGTTGCTCATGACCGTTCCAACCACGGTCTCTTTGGTCAGCGTTCCGTTTCGGTGAAGATCCAGGCTGAGGGCGGCCATGATGTGATCGCCATCGACGACCGTACCTTGCTCGCAGACGAAAATGGCACGGTCAGCATCTCCATCCAGCGCCACCCCGATATCCGCCCCATACTGCAGCACCGCTTGTCTGAGCGGTTCCGGATGAACGGCCCCGCACCCGGCGTTGATATTCATCCCGTCCGGCTTGTTGCCGATCACCTCCACCTTCGCGCCGAGTTCGCGGAGCACCGTCGGAGCCACTTTGTAGGCCGCCCCATTGGCACAATCGACGACCAACTTGATGCCTTGAAAATCCAATTCCTTGGGCAACGACCGTTTGACGAACTCGATATAGCGCCCCTCGGCGTCGTCTATTCGAAAGGCTTTGCCGATCGCGTCGGCGGTCGGTCGAAGATGGGCGATTTCGTTGGAGACGATCAATTTCTCGATTCGGGCTTCCATATCATCCGGCAACTTCAATCCATCGTTGGAGAAGAACTTGATGCCGTTGTCCTGATAAGGATTGTGCGACGCGGAGATCATCACTCCGGCATCCGCCCGCAAGCTCCGGGTCAAGAATGCGATCGCCGGGGTCGGCATCGGCCCAACCAGCAGGACATCCACGCCCATGGAGCAGATGCCGGACGTCAAGGCCGATTCCAACATGTAACCCGATACTCTTGTATCCTTGCCGATGACGATTTGATGGCGGCCGGCGCGGCGCATGAACAGGTGGGCGGCCGCCCGTCCCAGCTGCATAGCCGTTTCGCTGGTCATCGGTTCGAGGTTGGCGACCCCGCGTACTCCGTCTGTACCGAAAAGTTTACGCATGTTGTTCCCGCAATGACAATGATAAGTGCTGTCGTCTGGCGATCGCGGTGGCGACTTTCACCACATCCCGCATAGCTCCAACGTCGTGAACACGAAGGATCTGCGCGCCATGCTCCACCGCCAGAGCCACCGCCGCCGCCGTCCCCCACACACGATCTTCCACGGGACGATCGGTGAGCTTGCCGAGGAAGGCTTTCCGGGAGACGCCGACGAGCACCGGACACTCAAACTTCGCAAAAGTCCCCAGCCCGGCCACCAGATCCAGATTATCCAAGAGGAGCTTACCAAATCCGATGCCTGGATCAAGAATGATGCGGCATCTTGATATCTGTTTGTCGGCTGCAAACTGCAGCCGGTCGGCAAAAAATGAGGAAACGTCCTCGACCACGTCCCGGTAACAGGGAGCCTGCTGCATGGTCCGAGGTATCCCCTGCATGTGCATGAGGACCAAGCCGGATCGACTCCGCGCAATCACATCCGGCATGGCCGGATCCCCGCGCAAAGCAGTCACATCATTGACGATCACCGCTCCGACATCGATCGCAGCCTGCGCAACCGCTGCCTTCGATGTATCAATCGAGATCGGAATCGTCACCGCCTTGGCCACCGCGGCAACGACAGGAATGAGTCGGCGACGTTCTTCTGCCTCTTCAATGGGACTGGAGCCAGGCCTGGTCGATTCGGCTCCAATGTCCAACAGATCGGCCCCTTCCTCCACCAACTGCAGGGCATGCGACACCGCAGCCTGGGGATCGATGTACCGGCCTCCATCAAAGAACGAGTCCGGTGTGACATTGAGAATCCCCATGATGAGGGGATGCTCTCGCCATCTGATCACCCGATCTCTCGCGTGCAATTCCATCGGTTGCTTACCGGCGACGGTCGAACGACACCCCCCGTGCAAGCCGGCCAGAAGCACAGCCTTGCACATTGGATCATGAAATACAATCGTACGTAATAGGTGGTGGACATGAACCGCAGCCCACCAGCTCCGTTGGTTCCGCCGGATGATCGCCGTTCGGCCGCTCCAGTGCCCGTGAAGCAGCCGAAAGACTCGGCGGAGCTTAGGCAGGAACCGTCTGCGAGGAAGATTGCATCAGAATATGATCGATCTCCGGCGCATCAAGCACCTCCTTTTCCAGGAGGGCTTCTGCCAACGCTTTGAGACTCGACATATGCTCGGTCAAGAGCCGCTTAGCCCGTTCGTAGTTTTCCGTGACGAGCCGCTTGATCTCCAGGTCGATTTCGAAGGCGACTTGATCGCTGAAATCCCGTTTCGTGGTCAGTTCTCGGCCCAGGAAGATTTCCTCTTCCTTGCGGCCAAAGGTCAGAGGACCGAGCTTTTCACTCATCCCCCACTCACAGACCATTTTCCGGGCCAAATCGGTCGCCCGCTCGATGTCGTTGCCGGCGCCGGTCGTCACGTGCTTCAAGATCAACTCCTCTGCGACCCGGCCGCCCATGAGAATGGCCAGATTGTTGTACAAAAACTCCTTGGAGTAGTTGTGCCGGTCGTCGGTGGGCAATTGCATGGTGACGCCCAACGCCCGGCCGCGCGGAATGATCGTCACTTTATGCACCGGATCCGTGCCCGGCAGGAGCTTGGCCATCAGCGCGTGGCCTGCTTCATGATAGGCCGTTGTGCGCTTTTCTTCGTCGCTTAAAATCATGCTCTTCCGCTCCGCGCCCATGAGCACTTTGTCCTTCGCCATCTCGAAATCGACCGTGGCGACTTCTTTCTTGTTCTGGCGGGCTGCCCAA
>Ga0268299_1002296_pt1 | contig 24037 bp, 16 predicted proteins | sample NOBtaG_FD_193484 | JGI IMG/M metagenome (GOLD analysis project Ga0268299, IMG submission 193484) | Activated sludge microbial communities from bioreactor in Nijmegen, Gelderland, Netherland - NOB reactor | ecosystem: Engineered > Bioreactor > Aerobic > Activated sludge | place: Netherlands... | reverse complement strand
TCTTCGCGGCGACGAACCGCCGCTTCGACGTGATCGTGTCGGAACCGTCGAATCCTTGGGTGAGCGGCGTGTCGGCGCTGTTCACCGAAGAGTTCTACGCGCGGGCCGCGCGGCAGCTCGCGCCGGGCGGCGTGTTCGGGCAGTGGCTGCACCTGTACGAGATCGAGGACGCGCTGGTGCTGGGCATCCTCAAGGCGCTCTCGACCCAGTTCCGGTCGTACGAGCTGTATCTCACGAACGACGTCGACGTGCTGGTGGTCGCGTCGAATGCCGATTCACTGCCCACGCCCGACTGGTCGGTGTTCCGCGCGGAGGACGTCGCGCTCGACCTCGCGCGCTTCCGTCCGCTCAGCGACGCCGCGCTCCGCGCGACCTGGCTCGTCGGTCATCGCCAGCTCGGGCCCGCACTCGCGCGCGACTCGGCGTCGAACAGCGATTTCTATCCGCAGCTCGATCTGCGCGCCGAGCGGGCGCGGTTCCTCGGCGTGGAGGCCGATGCCTTCGCCTCGATGCACAGCGATCGCTTTGCGCTCGCCGATGCGATGGCCGAGCGGGTGATTGCGCCGTTGGGACTGGCCCGCGCGCCGCTCTCGCATGCGCGCTTCGATGCGCAGGCCAAGGCGGTGCAGATGCGGCAGCGCGTCTCCGGCAACGACACCAGCGCGGTGCTGATCGGCGTGCGCGCCGCGCAGCTGCGCGATGCGCGGCTCTCGCTCGAGCTCGCGAGCGATCGTCCGCCGCCGGATTGGCCGCTTTGGTTCGCCGAGTTGTTGCAGGTGGAGCGCGACCGGCACCAAGGCACGATGGGCGTGGTCGACGCGGCCTGGTATGCGCAGGTCGAGCGCTATCTCACGCGGCAGCGGGCGCCGGAAGGCGCGCAGTCGGCGTGGCGCTTCCTGCGCGCGGCGCTGACCTACGACTGGCCAGCCGCGGCAGCGGAGGTGCGCACGCAGATCGCCGAGCGCGACCGCGGCCGCGCGTGGTTGCCGCCGGCGCTGCTGCTGGACGCCGCGGTGCTCGCGCGCCTGCGCACCGGCGATGTGACCGGTGCGCAGGCGGCGTTCGCGCGGCTGAGTGATGCCGCGGGGCGCAGGCCCGAAGACCTGCGCACCCGCATGCTCGACGCCCTGGTGAACTAGGGGCGCGTCGGCGGCGCGACCGGCGGCTTGTTCTTGAAGTCGCCGGCCTTCACGGTGGAGATGCGCGCCAGGCTGATGTGCCGACGCATGGCCGCGTTGACGTCGTTCACCGTGAGCGCACGCACCTTGTCGTCGAGCTGCTGCTCGAAGGCCATGGTGCGTCCCGTGATGTACTGCGCGGCGAACATCGACGCGACGAAGCCATCGTTGGCCCGCATCTGCACGCGCTGCTGGAGCCAGGCATTGCGCGCGGCCTCGAGCTCCTCGGCCGTGATGCCCTCGTTGAGAATGCGGCCGATTTCCTCGCCGAAGGCCGTCTCGAGCCGCAGCACGTTCTCCGGCGCGTAGATGGCGTTGGCCGTGAACGAGCCGACCTCGTCGAGCGACTGCGCACCGAGCCCGGAACCGACGCCGTAACTGATGCCGTCGCGCTGGCGGATGCGCGTGGCGAGCCGCGAGTTGAGGAATCCGCCGCCGAGGATGAAGTTGCCGATCGTCAGCGCCGCATAGTCCGGCGAATCGTCACGGAGCCGCAGGTTCTGCCCGGCGATGAAGAACGCGTTGGCCTTGTCCGGCGTCTCGATCGAGACGTTGAACTGCGGAACGTCGAAGAACTGGCGCTCGGCGCGTGCGAAGGGCTTCGGGCTGCGCCAGCCCTCGAAGGTCTCCTTCGCCCAGGCTTCGACCTCGGCGCGGTCGAAGTCGCCGACGATCGCGAGGTCACCGTAGCTCGCGCCGACGAGCTCGGTGTAGATGCCACGCACCTGCTCGACGGTCATGGCCTGCAGGTTCGCGATGTCTTCCTCGAAGGACGTGACGGCGAGCGGGTGGCCCTTGGGGTACGGGCTCATGCGCCGCTGGTACTCGGTGGCGGCGAGCGCCACCGGTTCCGACTTGTTGGACTCGATGGCCGCGAGTTGCTGGCGGCGCAGTTCCTCGAACTCTTCCGCCGGGAAGGTCGGCGTCTTGAGGATCTCACCGACCAGCCGCAGGGTCGGCATGAGGTTCTCGCGCGTGGTCGTCACCGAGGCCTGGATGTTGTTGCCCGCGCCGGCGAAGGACACCTGTGCCTTCAGGCGGTCGAACTCCTCGCGGATCTGCTGGCGCGAGCGGGTCCGCGTGCCCTTGTCGAGCATCGACGGCATGAAGGCCGCGATGTGGTTGCGGCCGCTGAGCGTCTCGAGGTTGCCGTGGCGCAGCGAGATGCGCGCGACGACTTGGTTGCCGCGCGTCTGCTTGGGCAGCAGCGCGAGCTTGAATCCGTTGGCGGGCTTCGCCGGCGGCCATCGCCGCGCGGCCGCGGTAGGCGCGCGCGACGGAGTCCACGGTGGCCTGCGCGATCGTCGGGATGGTGACGCGCGCCGGTGCGTCCGTCGGGATGAACGTGCCGACGGTGCGGTTGTCGGGCTTGAAGTAGGTGGCGGCGACGCGCTGCACGTCCGCCGGCGTGACGGCTTCGATGCGGTCGCGGTGGATGAACAACAGGCGCCAATCGCCCATCGACGCCCATTCGGAGAGGTCGAGGGCGATGTTCTGCGAGTTATTCATCGAGAGCTCGATCTGCCGGGTCAGCGCCGCCTTGGCCTGCGTCACCTCATCGGCCGTGACGGGGCGGGCGGCGAAGCCCTCCATCGTTGCGAGCAGCACGCGTCGTGCCGAGTCGACCGACTGCTCCTTGCGGAGCAGGGCGAGACCGAAGAGCAGGCCGGGCTCGGCGAGCTGGAAGGCCTGGCTGCCCGCCTGCGCCACGAGCCCGGGCTGGACCAACGCCGAGTGCAGACGACCGCCCGGCGTGCGGGTGAGGACCTGGGCGAGCACGTCGATGGCGGCGAAATCCGGATGCGTGCCCGCCGGCACCTTGTATGCGGCGATCACGGCCTGCTGGTCGCCGACGCGGCGCACGGTGACCTCGCGCTCGCCGTCCTGATCGGGATCGCGCGTGTACGTCGGGAACAGCAGGTTGCCGCGCTCGAGCGAGCGCTGCGGCCGCGGGATGCTGCCGAACTTGGTCGCGATGAGGCGCAGCGCCGCCGCTTCGTCGAACTTGCCGGCGACGACGAGGATGGCGTTGTCCGGCTGGTAGTACCGGCGGTAGAAGGCCTGCAGGCGCTCGATCGGCACGTTCTCGATGTCGGCGCGCGCGCCGATCGTGCTCTTGCCGTAGTTGTGCCAGTCGAAGGCCGCGGCCATGGTGCGCTGCAGCGTGACGTTCACCGGGCTGTTCTCGCCCGACTCGAACTCGTTGCGCACCACCGTGAACTCGCTTTCGAGGTCCTTCTTCGCGATGTACGAGTTCACCATGCGGTCGGCCTCGAGATCCAACGCCCACTCGAGGTTGGCGTCGGACGCCGGCATGGTCTCGAAGTAGTTCGTGCGGTCGTACCAGGTGGTGCCGTTCGGGAACGCGCCGCGCTCGGTGAGTTCCTGCGGGATGTTCGGATGCTTCGGCGTGCCCTTGAACACGAGGTGCTCGAGCAGGTGCGCCATGCCAGTCTCGCCGTAGCCTTCGTGCCGCGAGCCCACGAGGTAGGTGATGTTCACCGTGACGGTCGGCTTGGACTGGTCGGGGAAGAGCAGGACCTTGAGTCCGTTGGCGAGCGCGTACTCGGTGATGCCTTCGACGCTCGCGCCGCGGGTGATGCCGGCGGGGAGGGCAGCGGGGCGGGCGGCAGCGGCAGGCTGCTGCGCGACCGCGATGCGCGGGAGACTGGAGACTGCGAGTGCCGCCGCGAAAACGCCGACGGCGAGACGGGACTTCAGGAACGCATGCTGCACGGGATTCCTCGCGAGTGATGATCCAAGGATTCAAGACCGTAGGACGCCCACTATGGTAGCGCCGGGGACGGCGCGCCGCAGTAGCGGCAGGGCTCGCGTCCTAGGCCATCCGACTAGCCGTATTGCCCCCGAAGCCGAACAAGTCCTAGCGTAGCGCAGCCCCTTCTCCATCCCGGAGTCTCCGTGCGCATCGCCGTCCTCGCCGTGGCCGTCCTGCTTCCTCTTGTTCCATCCCGCGCTCCGCTCGCAGCCCAAGAGCCGGGACGGACGGTTTTCTATATCGAGCTGCTCGGCAGCGGCGGCCTCTGGTCCGCGAATCTCGAGCGCGCCGTCGGGCCGTTACGCCTGCGCGGGGGATTCGCGAGGTGGACCGCGACCGACTGGTGGAGCGGCAGCGAGACGCCGTACACGACGCTGCCGTTCACGGTGAGCCACGTGCGCGGCGAGGGTAACCATCACCTGGAGATCGGGGGCGGAGTCACGGTCGGCGGTCGCTCGGCGAGTTCGTCGTCGGGCTTCTACGCGTCCGAGGGGAGCTCACAGTTCGTGACTCTCACGGCGATCCTCGGCTATCGCTACCAGAAACCCGGCCCGGGATTCGTGTTCCGCGCGGGACTGATCCCGATGTACGGCCTTGGGAGCCTCGAGACGGCGTATCCGGACAAGGGGTTATTCCCCACGATTGGCATCAGCCTCGGCGGCGCGTTCTAGGAATCGAACGAAACCGAGGCAGCCCGAGCGGTGTTCGTGAAGGATGCGTCTTCTTCTCGCGCTCCTCGCACTACCCCTCGCCACGGCTCTCGCCCAGCCAAGCGGCACGATCACCGGCACCGTCGTGGCGACGGGCACGGAGCAGCCCATCGCGGGCGCCCAGCTGGTCGTCGAAGGTGCCGATCGCCGCGCCGTCGCCGACGACCAAGGTCGCTTCGTCATCCTCGGCGTGGCCCCGGGCGTGTGGCGGCTGCAGGTGCGGGCCATCGGCTACCGGCCGGTCATCATCCCGGACGTGGTCGTCGGCAGCGGCAAGCCGACGACGCTGGCCATCCGGTTGCTGCCTGCGCCGATCGACGTCGCCGCCGTGGAGGTGCGCGCCGCGTACTTCACCCCGGCCGTCGAAGGCACGACCTCAACACAGACGCTGACCGCCGAGGCGATCCGCCGCGCACCGGGTGTGCAGGAAGACGTGGTGCGTGCGGTCGCGCTGCTGCCCGGCGTCGGCGTGACGCAGCCGGGTCGCAACGACTTGGTCGTGCGCGGCGGCGCACCGTTCGAGAACCTGTTCCTGGTGGATGGCATCGAGGTGCCGAACATCAATCACTTCGGCACGCAGGGCTCGACCGGCGGTCCGCTCTCGCTCATCAACGTGGACGCCGTCGAGCAGGCGTCGTTCTCGGCGGGCGGCTTCGCGGCCAAGTACGGCGATCGCACGGCGTCGGTCACGAGCATCACGCTGCGCGAGGGCAATCGCCGGCAGTTCGGCGGTGAGTTCAACATCTCCGCCACGGGCGGATTCGCGATTGCCGAAGGCCCGCTGGGTGAGCGTGGCTCCTTCTATATCAGTGCGCGCCGCAGCTATCTCGACCTGCTCTTCAAGGCGGCGGGCTTCGGTTTCGTCCCGGCGTACAGCGACCTGCAAGTAAAGGCGGTGCAGGATCTCGGCACGCGCGACAAGCTCTCGTTCCTGTTCATCGGCGCGGACGGCACGGTCACGTTCTTCAACGACGACGAGGACCAGCGCTACGACAACTCGCGCGTCGCCGCACCGACGCAGCAACAGTACTTCTCGGGTCTCACGTGGCGGCGCCTCGTGCCGCGCGGGATCTTCGACCTCACGCTCGGCCGCACGTGGACGTCGTTCCAGACGATCCAGAATGATTCGCTGAACCCGCCGAACACGATCTTCCGCGCGTTCAGCACGGAAGGCGAACAGTCGCTGCGCGCCGATCTCACGCTGCAGACGTCGACGCGCACCGAACTCAACGTGGGCGCCGTCGCGCGCTACGCCAGCGACCTCTCGTACGACCTGCTGCTGCCGGGCCCGCTCCGCACCGACGCGACGGGCACGCCGCAGCCGCTCAGCGTCGACACGACGTTTACGGCAGATCGGCAGGCCCTGTACGGGTCGATCGCCTACCAGGCCACGCCGAAGCTGCGCGCCACGCTCGGCCTGCGCGGCGATCGCTACGGTTTCCTTGAGGGCACGCTGCGCGCCAGCCCGCGCCTCGGCCTGCGCTACGCGCTCAACGATCGCACCGCGCTCACGGCGAGCGCCGGCCGCTACTGGCAGACGCCGAGCTTCATCTGGCTCGTGGGCGATCCGTCGAACGCGCAGCTCGATCCGTTCCGTGCGGACCAAGCGGTGGCGGGCATCGAGCACTTGCTGCGCGACGACGTGAAGCTGCAATTCGAGGTGTACGCCAAGGGGTATGCGCAGTATCCGCGGCGGCTGTTCCGTCCCCAGGCGGTGCTCAGCCCAAGCGGCTTCGACGACGTGACCAGCGACATCCCGTTCGGGCTCGAGCCGCTGGCCGCCACGGCCAAGGGCCGTTCGATCGGTGCGGAGCTGTTCGTGCAGAAGCAGTTGAGCGAGATCCCGCTGTTCGGGCTCGCGAGCGTGAGCGTGGCGCGGACCACCTTCGACGGCGCCGACGGCGTCGCGCGGCCGGGCAGCTTCGATACGCGCGCGATCGGCAACGCCGTCCTCGGCTGGCGTCCCAACGCGAAGTGGGAGCTCTCGTGCAAGTTCCGCATCGCGAGCGGATTGCCGACGACGCCATTCATCACGACGGGGGCGGACGCGGGCCGCCAAGACTTCTCGCAGTGGAATGAAGGCGAGCGGCTGCCGGTGTTCCATGCGCTCGACGTCCGCGTGGACCGGCGCTGGAGCCTGCGCAGCGTGCAGCTGGTGGGCTACATCGACATCCAGAACGTGTACGGCCGCGAGAACGTCTCGGGCCTGCAGTGGGACCAGCGTGAGCAGTCCGTCCTGCGGAATACGTCGATCGGCCTGTTGCCGAGCATCGGGTTCAGCATCGACTTCTGACCGAACGGGGCGAGGGCTTGCCGCGTATCTTGGAGCGGACCCCTCACCACGGAGTACGCGTTCGTGTCCGTCCTCACGCAGCGTCTGTCCCTGATCGGCCTTCTCGTCGCGATCGCTTCGCCGCTGGTCGCGCAGCAAGGCTATCAACAGCCCCCGTCGAACGTCGCGCAGATCCTCGATGCGCCGGCGCGTCCGCAGATCCTCACGAGCCCGGATAAGTCGTTGCTCGTGCTGCTCGATCGGCCCGGCCTGCCGAGCATCGCAACGATCTCCGAGCCGGAGTATCGGCTCGCCGGCATCCGGTTGAACCCCCGCACCAGCGGGCCCTCGCGGCAGAACCCGTCGCGCGGCATGCGCGTGATGCCGATGCGCGGCGGCGAGGCGCAGCCGATCGCGATGCAGCTGCCGGCGGGCGGCGGGATCAGCTATCCGAGCTGGTCGCCGAGCGGCAAGCTCGTGGCGTTCGTCGTGAGCACGGACGATGCCCTTACGCTGTGGGTCGCCGACCCGACGGCCCGTACGGCGCGGCAGGTCAGCGCCCGCAAGCTCAACGCCGTGCTCGGCGCGCCTTGCAGTTGGATGACCGACGCGGCGCTGGTATGCACGACGATTCCCGCCAACCGCGGCGCGGAGCCGACGGCGCCCTCGGTGCCGAGCGGACCGATCGTGCAGGAAGCTTTGTCGGGACGCGCGGACCGGGTGGCGACGTACCAGGACCTGCTCAAGAGCCCGCACGACGAGGCACTGTTCGAGCACTACGCGACGAGCCAGCTCGTGCGCTTCTCGCTCGACGGCCAGGCGACGAACATCGGCGCGGCCGCGATGCTCAGCGATGTGAATCCGAGTCCGGACGGCCAGTGGATCCTCGTGACGTCGCTGGCGCGGCCGTTCAGCTACTCCGTACCGCTCAACTATTTCCCCACGACGATCTCCATCTGGCGTCCTGATGGCAGCGTGGCGCGTACGCTGGCGTCGCGGCCGTTGATCGAGCGCGTGCCGTGGGGCGGTGACGCGGCGCAGGTGGGCCCGCGCAGTCCGTCGTGGCGCGCGGACGTGCCGGCGACGCTGACGTGGCTGGAGGCGTTGGACGGCGGCGATCCGACGCGTGAAGCGGCGAAGCGGGATCGCCTGCTCGCGCTCGATGCGCCGTTCGCCGGCGAGGCGCGCACGTTGCTGGAAACCGAGTGGCGCGCGCGCGGCGTGACCTGGGCGCGCGCGGACCTAGCGATCGCGCGCGAGGGACAGTCGCGGCAGCGCAAGGCGCGCGTGTGGGTGTTCGATCCCAGCGGCCGCACCGCGCCGCGCATGCTGTGGGAGCGCTCGAGCGAGGACCGCTACGGCGACCCCGGCAACTTCCTGACGACGCGCAACGCGCTGGGCCAGAACGTGCTGCGCTTCACGCCGGACGGACGCTCGGTGTTCCTCGTCGGCGCGGGTGCGTCGGATGAAGGCGATCGTCCGTTCATCGACCGCTACGATCTGGCGACGGGCCGCTCGGAGCGGCTGTTCCGCTCGACGGCGCCGTACTACGAAAGTGTCGTGGACGTGCTCGACCCGCGCGGCACGGAGTTGCTGACCAGCCGCGAGTCGCAGACGGAGCCGGCCAACTACTGGATCCGGAACCTGGTACGGCGAATCGCACCGATCCAGGTGACGAAGTTCGAAGATCCGGCGCCGGCCTTCGCCAACGTGCGCCGCGAAGTCGTGCGCTACACGCGCCGCGATGGCGTGCAGTTGCAGGCCACGGTGTACCTGCCGCCCAACTACGACAAGGCCCGTGACGGCGCGATTCCCTTCCTGCTCTGGGCGTATCCGCTGGAGTTCGGCAGCGCCGAGGCGGCGTCGCAGGTGACGGGTTCGCCGTATCGCTTCACGCGGCCCGGGGGGTCGTCGCACCTGTTTGCGCTGCTGCAGGGCTACGGCGTGATGGACGATCCGACCATGCCGATCGTTGCGATGGACGGCAAGGAATCAAACGACACGTATGTGGAGCAGTTGACGGCGAGCGCGCAGGCGGCGGTGGACAAGATCGTCGAGATGGGCGTCGCGGACCGCAATCGCATCGCGGTGGGCGGCCATTCGTACGGCGCGTTCATGACGGCGAACCTGCTCGCGCATACCACGCTGTTCCGCGCCGGCATCGCGCGCAGCGGCGCGTACAACCGCACGCTCACGCCGTTCGGCTTCCAGGGCGAGGAACGCAGCTACTGGCAGGCGCCGGATCTCTACGAGCGCATGTCGCCGTTCACGTATGCGGACAAGATCAAGACGCCGATCCTGCTGATCCACGGCATGGCGGACAACAATACGGGTACGTATCCGATCCAGTCCGAGCGCATGTTCGCGGCGCTCAAGGGCAACGGCGGGACGGCGCGGTACATCCAGCTGCCGGCGGAGTCGCACGGGTATGCGGCGCGCGAGAGCGTGGGGCACACCCTGTTCGAAATGCTCAACTGGCTCGATCAGTACGTGAAGCCGCAGCGGCCGCGGATGTAACTGCATGCACCACGAAGGCACGAAGACACGAAGGACATAGATCCTTCGTGTCTTCGTGCCTTCGTGGTGAAGCTTTGTGCATGTCCTACAGAAAACCCCCGACGGCTCGGTCGGGGGTTGTTCCATTGCGGGGGACGCGGAGTGGGTGAGTATTCGAGTTGCATTCACGCGGCGGCTGGTGCGTGAATGGATTCCTCTCGCGGGACGCCGTCGGAGGAAACGCAACAGGGCCGTTCGAACCCGGTTGCCGGTCGTGAGGTCGCTGGAGACGACCGTAGATGTCCGACAGGGCAGCACCCGTGGCGGTCCGTCACGACACGGGAAGAAGCGGTGGATCCGGCTGTTTCGGCAGCGACGAACCGGACCCCACACTTCACCAGCGAGTTGAGGGCCCCCGATGCCAATCTGACGTCGGGGGCTCTCCTATTGCGGTCCGCCGTCGCTCAGCGTCGCGGCCGCCGCAGCGCGCGGCCCGGCCGCGCGTCCGTGAACACACCGGCATCCACCACGGGCACGCCATTCACGATCACGAACGGAATCCCCGTCGCGTACTGATGCGGCTGCTCGAACGTCGCCGGACTGCCCACGGTCGCGGCATCGAAGATCGCGATGTCGGCAAAGCAGCCCGCCGCGAGGCAGCCACGCTGGCCGTCGAGTCCGAGGCGCCTGGCCGGCATGCCGGTCATCTTGTGCACGGCCGTCTCGAGCGAGATCACCTGCTCCTCACGCACATAGTGCCCGAGCACGCGCGGGAACGTGCCGTACGCTCTCGGATGCGGCACACCCTGCCCCGGCCGCGTCAGTCGCCCGTCGCTGGCGACCATCGACTGCGGGTGCTGCATCACGCGGCGCACGTCGCCTTCGTCGATGATGTGATACACCATCGACGCGCCGCCATTGAGTTCGCCCTCCAGCACGAGCGCCGCCGCCGCCTCGAGACTCGGCCCCACGCCGCGGCGCATCTGCCAGTCGTAGAGCGTCTTGCCCTCGAGGCTGCGGTCCCAGCTCACCGACCCGAACTGCACGCGGCGCGTGTCGCCGCCGCCGCGGTCCGTGCGCAGCAGCTCGACGATGCCGCGGAGAATGCTGTCGCGCAGCGCCGGCTGGTCGGCGCGCGCACGCAGGCCCTCGCGCCCGCCGGCCAACGCCCACGGCGGCAACAGCACGCTCAGCGACGTCTGGCTCGCCGTGTACGGATACTGGTCGACCATCACGTCGAGCCCCGCCGCGCGCGCCGAATCCACCATCGCGAGCGTGACGCTCGTCTTGCCCCACATCAGCGCGCCGACCGCCTTGTGGTGCGTGAGCACCACGGGAATCCGCGCATCGCGCGCAATGGTGATTGCCTCGGCGACGCCCTCGAGGAGCCCAAGCCCTTCTTCGCGCAGGTGCGACGTATAGATGCCGCCGGAGTCCGCGGCCGCGCGGCTCAGCGCGACGACTTCATCGGTCTTGGAGTAGTAGCCGGGCACATAGCGCAGTCCGGTGCTGATGCCGAAGGCGCCGTCGCCCATGCCGCGGCGAATGAGCGTGACCATGCGCGCAAGTTCATCGGCCGTCGGCGCACGGTTCTCGGTGCCCATCACCATCCGGCGCACCGTGTTGTGCCCGACGAGATACGCCACGTTCATGCCGAGTCCGGCACGCTGCGCCGAGTCGAGATAGGCGGCGAGCGGAAACGGACCGGAACCGTCGGGGCCGCCGAGCGCCAGCGTGACGCCCTGCGTGACGGCGCTCTTGGCGTCGGGCTGGTCGAGCAGCGGCTCGAGGTGCGCGTGGAGGTCGATGAATCCCGGCGCGACGATCAGCCCGCGGGCATCGATCACCCGCGCCGCGCGCGTGCGATCGAGCGGCGTTCGCGAGAGCAGCACCACGCGGTCTCCCGCGATGGCGACGTCGCCCGTGTACCGCGCCGCGCCGCTGCCGTCCACGATCGTTCCGCCGGCGATGAGCAACGACCACTCCGGCCGCGCCTGCGCCGCCGCGGGAGACGCGACGCTCAGCATCGCGAGCAGCAGCGGGATGGCGTGACGCATCAGCGTAGCGCCCCCAGCACCATCCCCAGGAACTCGTCGATTGCCCGATTCTCGATCCACCGCACCACGATGACGAGGTCCTGCTCCGGTGCCACGAACACCAGGTTCGTCCCGTTGCCCACGTGTCCGAACGCCGACGCCGGCGCGCTCGGCATCCACTTCCTGTCTGTATTCAGGAACCAGTTCATGTAGCCGTACGTCGGCTGCGCGGGCGTCGGCGTGAGCGAGCGCGTCACCCACTCCTCGGAGAGGATGCGCTGCGTGCCCCACATGCCCCGCCGCTGCGTGAGCAGGCCGAAGCGCGCCATGTCCCAGGCGTTGATGAACATGCCGCCGCCCCAGTGCCCGCCGCCGCTCACCACCTGCACGGCGCGGCCATCGAGCGTGATCCAGGCGTTGTCGTAGCCGTTCCAGCGCCAGGTCCGCGACGCGCCGATCGGCGACATCACGAGTTCGTCCAGCACTTCCGGCAGCGGACGTCGCCACACATTCGTCGCGGCGAGCGCGAGCACGTTCACGCGCACGTCGTTGTACTCGTAGACGCTGCCCGGCGCGTTGCGCGCGCGCGTCGTCCAGGTGCTGGCATCCTGCGCCGGACGGTCGGCCCACTCCGGCTTGCCCCAGAGCGTGCCTTCCCAGTCGCTCACCTGCCGCAACATGTGATCCCAGGTGATGGAGCGGTTGTGCGGCGTGTTCCAGGGATCGATGAACATCGGGCGCCCGTAGGTCGAGCCGGGCTCCGACGGCGCTTGCAGGCGCAGCGCGTACGTCGGCGCCTGCGACAGATGGACGGGCTCGTCGACGCTGCGGACCAAGCCGCGGTCGAACGCGAGCCCCGTCACGACGGAGAGGAAGCTCTTCGTCACGCTGTGCGTCATGTCCACGCGGTCGGGCTCACCCCAGCTCGCGACGACGTAGCCCCCGCGCAGGATGACACCCGTGGGTTCACCGCGCGGCTTGAACGGCCCGATCCCCTGGCCGAAGGGCTCGCGCCCGAAGCTGCGGTAGTGGCTTTCCTCCATGTCGCGCGGCGCGCGCGCCTCGTTCTGCACGGCGAAGGCGATCGCCGCGGCGAGCTTCGCGCTATCGACGTTCATCGCCGAGGGCGCGCGACGCTCCCAGCTGGCAGCGGGCACGTACGGCGTGGCGGCCGCGCCGCGCGGCGTGCGCGGCGCGTTCTGCGCGTCGAGCGCCACCGGCAGCACGAGGGCCAAGAGGCTCGCCGCCGCCTTGAGACGTGCGCGCTTTCGCTTGGTCAGCATGGGCAGGAAGAAGAGGTAGAGACCGGTGAGCCACAGCGCGAACACCACGAGGCCCGACGGCAGGAAGATCCACAGCTTGGTCGCGTCGCCGAAGAACGAGCCGTCGTGGAGCTGCTCGATCAAGTCCGACCGTCGGTACGCCGTCTGCAGCACGGCGCCGTCGGCGAGCGCGAGCTGCAGCTCCCAGCGCGACTTGGTGATCACCTTCAGGATACCCTTCGACGGCCGGACGTCGAGACGATCGATGTCCTCCCAGCCGGTCACCGCGGCCTGCGGGACGGCCTGCGCCGCGGCGAGGATCGTCTCCCACGCGAGCCCCGGCACGGGCACGTCGGTGCGCTGCTCCGCCGGCTGCACCCAGGGGACCTGCTTCTTCACCTGCAGGAGGAGCCCGGAGGCGATCACCACGAGAAACGGCAGGCCGACGGCAATCGCGCCCCAGCGGTGGAGGCGGCGAGACAGGATGGACAGTTTCATCTTATAGGTACGTGGGGAGCGGATGCCGCGTTGCCCTGACATTCGCCTCCCGCCCCCCTGCGCTCAACCCCGCGGCGCGCTGCTGCGTAGCTCGGGGAGTCCCACCCCACCCAGGAGCCCGTAGATGTCACTGTTCCGCCGCGCGACGCTCGCCGCCGCCTTGCTCGCCCTGGCCCCAGCCGTGGCCGCGCCGTTGGCCGCGCAAGCCGCCGCCGACTCCGCGCGCCTCGAGCGCCTCAAGGCCGAGGCGCTGACCCGCGTCGAAGGCCGCGCCAAGCTCGTGCAGGAGATCATCGACCATCTGTTCTCGTTCTCCGAGCTCGGCTTCCAGGAGTTCGAGACGCAGCGCTACCTCACCGGATTGCTCGAGCAGAACGGCTTCCAGATCACGCGCGGTTACGCGGGGATGCCCAGCGCGTGGGTGGCCCGCTGGGTGAGCCCGGCCGGCGCGCGACCCGTCATCACGATGGGCTCGGACGTGGACGGCATCCCGCAGTCGAACAACAAGCCGGGTGTCGCGTATCTCGATCCGCAGGTGCAGGGCGCGCCGGGCCACGGCGAAGGCCACAACACCGGCCAGGCGGTGAACATCGCCGCCGCGCTCTCGGTAAAGGAACTCATGATCCGCGACCGCATCCCGGGCACGATCGTGATCTGGCCGGGCATCGCGGAGGAGCAGATGGCGGGCAAGGCCTTCCTCGTGCGCGAGGGCCTGTTCCGCGACGCCGACGTGGCGTTGTTCACGCACGTGGGCAACTCGCTCGGCGTGAGCTGGGGCCAGAGCGGCCAGACCGCGCTCGTCTCGGCCATCTTCCGCTTCAAGGGCACCAGCGCGCACGCCGCCGGTGCCCCGTGGCGCGGCCGCTCAGCGCTCGACGCCGCGATGCTCATGGGCACGGGCTGGGAATACCAGCGCGAGCACAACGAGCTGCCGACGCGCTCGCACTACGTGATCTTGGATGGCGGCGACCAGCCGAACGTCGTGCCGCCAACGGCGAGCATCTGGTTTTACTTCCGCGAGCGCGACTACCCGCGGACGATGGCGCTGTTCGAGGCCGGCAAGCGCATCGCGCGCGGCGCGGCGATGATGGCGAACGTGGAGCTCGACACGGTGATGGTCGTCGGCTCCGGCTGGAGCGGGCACTTCAACAAGACGATCGCCGAAGTCACGTACGCGAACATCCAGCGCGTCGGCATGCCGACCTGGAGCGACGAGGACCAGGCCTTGGCCCGCGCGTTGCAGCAGGAGCTGGGCGGGCAGCCGCGCGGACTCTCGACGGCCGTGGAGTTCACGCTGCAGGGCCCGACGCCGGAGAGCCAGCGCATGGGCGGCGGCTCGGACGACATCGGCGACGTGAGCTGGAACGTGCCGACGGTGACGCTGCGCTATCCGAGCAACATCCCGGGCCTGCCGGGCCACAACTGGTCGAGCTCGATCGCCTCGGCCACGCCGATCGCCCACAAGGGTGCCGTGCAGGGCGCCAAGGTGCAGGCGCTGACGATGCTCGACATCCTGCTGCGCCCGCAGGTGGTGGCGGATGCGTGGACGTACTTCCGCGAGGTGCAGACGGCGGAGACGAAGTACACGCCGTTCATCTCGCCGACGGACCAGCCGCCGATCTGGATGAACGCCGACATCATGGCGCGCTACAAGCCGGAGCTGCAGAAGTACTACTATGACGCGCGGCGCTACCGCACGTACCTCGAGCAGCTGGGTATTCGCTACCCGACCACGCGCGCAACGCCGCGTCCGAACATGGACGAGAACGACGCTCCGTGACGGTTGTCCTCTGTGCCTCCGCGCGATGGACGGCAGCCACAGAGGCACAGAGACACAGAGGATTGCGCTGGTTCGATAACTGCACGTGCTTGGGGGCCCGCACCGAGATGTCGGCGCGGGCCCCCAAAGTATTTCAGTCGATTTCACGGAGCTCATCGCGAGGCAAGCAAAGCTCCGCGCCTCCGTGCCTCTGTGGCAAAGCCTTTTCGGATCAGTACCGGAAGTAGTGCGTGTACTTCACCACCAGCGCCCCGCGCTGCGGCTGCGTCAGCTGGAACGCCCGCTCCGGCACCGTCGGCCACACGGAGTTCCACACCACGAACAGGTCCGAGCCCGGCGACGGCGTCCAGCGCAGGCGCGCGTTCAGCGCCGCGCGGTCCGACTGGTCGTCGTACTGCACGAAGCCCGTGAGCGTGAGCCGCGGGTTCACCGCGTAGTCGCTGCGCAAACGCCCCGTGTGCGCGACGAAGTCCCCCGTCGGCAGCGACACGTCGTTGCGCTCGAACTCCACGAAGAACTCGTAGTGCGGCTGCAGGCGCAGGCGCAGCGAGGTCTCGAAGTCGAAGCGGCGGCCGGCATAGAACTCACCGATCGACGTCTCGATGCGCGGCACCACTTGCCGGAGGTTTGCGCCCTGCAGCACCAGCTCGGCGCGGCTCCACCAGTATTCCCCCGCCGGCACCGTCGTGCCCGGCACGAGCGTGAACGTCGTGCCCGGGGCGTCGAAGATGCGATACAGGTTCAGCTCGACGCGGTCGCCGCTCTGGAACTGTGCGCCGATCGGCCGGATGTTGAGGTTTGCGTTGTCGAGCTGGCCGCTGTCGGCCCAGACGGCATTGTAGCCGAGCAGGTTGAACTCCCAGCGCCGAATGACACGCGCGTCCTTGGGGCGCGGCGTGATCGCCGTGTTGCCGGCCAGTCGGTGGATGCCGCGTTGGATCACGAACCCGAGCGCGGGGTCGTACGCCTGCTCCACGCGATCGTAGCGCATCACGATGTCCGCGTGGTCGTTCGGATAGTCGACCATGAAGCGGTAGTGCGCGCCGACGTCCCCGCCGATGCTATCGCGGCTCCAGGCGGCGTTGCCGAGGAAGACGAGGTTGTCGCCCTTGCCGACGATGTACGGGAGCTGGAAGTCCACGCCGCCCGCCACCGAGCCGGGACGCGATGCCCGGTCGCTGTACGTGCCCATCGCGCCGATGAAGCCGCGGCCGAGCACGTCGCGGCGCACGCGCAGCACCCCGTCGCTGACGGATTCGGCGCCCTCCGTGCGCGCCGCGATCGCGCCCACTTGGTAGCGCCCGAAGCGGCCCTGCATACGCGCGCCATAGGGAATCGTCTGCGGCAGACCGCCGGCGCCCAAGCCGATGCGCCGCGAGTAGAACATCTGCGTCTGCTGTTCGCGGCCGAACGCGAAGATGCCCGCCCCTTCCGTGAAGAACGGCCGCCGCTCGGGGAAGAACAGCGGGAAGCGCGTGAGGTTCACGATCTGGCGGTCGACGTCGGCCTGCGCGAAGTCCGGGTTCGCCGTGAGGTCCACGGTGAGCGTGCGCGTGAGCGGCAGCTTCATGTCGAGACCCGTGCGGCCGAACGCCGTCTCCTGCTTGACGACCGTCGACGAGCCGTCAGGAGAGAACTGGCGCTCGACGGGCGCGGCTTGACCGAGCACGTAGGGCCGGAACTCGGCGCGGGCGCGCGGCGGCAGGCCCGAGAAGCCGGCGATGGTGCCCTCGCGTTCGAGGAAGCGCAGGCCTTCCGTGCGCCGCCAGGCGCGCCAGAGGAGTTCCTCGTTGGTGCGCGGCATGAAGCGACGGAAGTTCATGCCCATCTGCGTCACGTCGTCGGGATAGCGGAGCGTCGCCCACGGAATGAGCATCTCGGCGGTCCAGCCGTCCGTGTTGATCTGCGTCCGCACATCCCAGACGCCGTCCCATTCCTCGTTGCCGTCCTCGAGGGTGACGTGTTCGCCGTCCCACATCGCACCGTTGGAGTTGGTGCGGAAATAGAACCCGCTGCGCCGGTCGGACAGCCCGTCAATGACCATCGAGACGTAATCGTCCGCACGCAGCTCGGCGTCGCGGCGCAGCTGGGTGCGCCGCACATTGCCGATGTCGCGGTCGTAGATCCACCAGCCGACGACCAAGCCCTGCGGCGTGGCGAGGAGCCGCACCACCGTGCGTTCGCTGGGTACGCCGCCCTCGACGGGTTCCTTCTGCCGGAACTCCCAGATCGAGTCCGCTTGGGCGTAGGCGGGTTCGTCGAGGAAACCGTCGAGCGTGATGTTGTCGGGCGTCGTGAAGACGCGGGGCACGCGCTCAGCGGCGGCCGAAGCCTGGGCGCCTGACGCGAGCGGGAGCAAGAGCGAGAGCGCCAGGGCGGCGAGCGGGCGGAGCATCGTGCGGAAACTACGCGGGGTGGGAAGGGAGTGCTGGGCGTGCGACAGCCGGCACGAGTCCCTCACGGCATTGGGGGAGGATTCCCGACGGCATTTGCTGACGCCGGCGGGTAGAATTCAGGGCAGACCCGCGGGTATTCCGAGTCCACTCGCCCCTTTCCAGAGCCTCGTCATGCGCACCCTCCGTCTTCTCGCCGCCGCCGCCGGCGCTGCCCTTCTTGCCTCGCCGATGCAGGCCCAGGACGCCACCGCGAACGGTGAGCTCACCTATCGCGTCGTCTGCGCCGCCTGCCACACCCTGAACCCGCCGTACGAGAAGGCTCCGCCGATGACGCACGTCGCGCGGCATTACCGCCAGGCCTTCGCGACGGAAGCCGAGGGCGTCGAGGCCATCGTGCAGTGGGTGACGAAGCCCGAGGTGGCGCGCTCGAAGATGCCGGCGCATGCCATCGAGCGCTTCGGCCTCATGCCCGCCTTCCCGCTGCCGGAAGCGCAGCTCCGCGAGGTCGCGAAGTACGTGTGGAGCCTGGGCGCGCCCGCGCCGGCCACCACGGCGCCGGCCGCCGGCGCCGCGACGCATCAGCACAATCCCCTGCGCTGAGGAGTTCCCGATGATCCGAGTCCGACTGGCCGCCGCCCTCGGCGGCCTTGTCCTTGCTGCGCCCATGCTCGAGGCGCAGGAGATCAAAGAGCGCGAGATCCGCGCGCATCTGGAGTTCCTCTCCAGCGACCTGCTCGAAGGCCGCGCCCCCGCGTCGCGCGGCGGTGCGCTCACCGAGGCGTACCTCGCGGCGCAGATGCGCTACCTCGGGCTCGAGCCGGCCGTGAATGGGTCGTACCTGCAGCGCGTGCCGATCGACGTGGTCGCGGCCGACCGCAGCTCGATGCGCGCCGTCGCGAGCGGCAGGGCCACGGCGACCTTCCGCGCGCCCGAGGATGTGGTGCTGTGGGCGGGCTCATCCACCGAGACGAGTGCGGCGAAGGCCGAGGTCGTGTTTGTCGGCTACGGCGTGACCGCGCCGGAGTTCCGCTGGGACGACTTCAAGAACGTCGACGTGCGCGGCAAGATCCTGCTCGTGCTCGTGAACGATCCCCCGGCACCGAGTGCCGAACCGCAGCTCTTCGGCGGCAACGCGATGACGTACTATGGCCGCTGGACGTACAAGTTCGAGGAAGCCGAGCGCCGCGGCGCGGCGGGCATGCTGATCGTGCACAACACCGAGCGCGCCGGCTACGGCTGGGCGACGGTGGTCGGCAGCTGGGCGAAGGAGCAGCGCATGCTGCCGCGCGACCCGCAGCTGCCCGCGCCGCTGGGCTTCCGCGGCTGGATCACCGAGGACGCGACGACGGCGCTGCTGCGGCAGGCCGGTCTCGACCTCACGCGCCTCCGTCGCGACGCGGAGTCGCGCAGCTTCCGGCCGGTGGCCACGGGCATCACACTGGACGTGGGCTTCCGCAACACGGTGCAGCACCTCGAGAGCCACAACGTGATCGGCCGCATCGCCGGCTCGGATGCGAACGCCGCGCAGGAGCACATCCTGCTCTCGGCGCATTGGGATCACCTCGGCATCGGGCCGGCGGTGAACGGCGACAGCATCTACAACGGCGCGCTGGACAACGCCTCGGGCACGGCGAACCTGCTCGCGCTGGCGCATGCGCTGGCGCACGGGCCGAAGACCAAGCGGTCGGTGCTGGTGGCCTTCGTCACGGCGGAAGAGAGCGGACTCCTCGGCTCGGAGTTCCTCTCGTTGAACCCCGTGGTGCCGACAGAGCAGATCGTCGCCAACCTGAACGTGGACGGCGGCAACGTGCTCGGCGAGACGCGCGACCTCACCGTGCTCGGCGACACGAAGAGTTCACTCGGGCCGCAGATCGCGGCGTTGATCCAGCCGAAGGGCATGCGCATCTCGCCGGACGCGCATCCGGAGCGCGGGTATTTCTATCGCTCGGACCACTTCGCGTTCGCCAAGGTCGGCGTGCCGGCGGTGAGCATCGGCGAAGGCGATGACTTCGTGGGGCGGCCGCGGGAGTGGGGGCAGCAGCAGGCGGAGGATTACACGACGCATCGGTATCACCAGCCTGGGGATGAGTATCGCGCGGATTGGGATCTGCGAGGGGCGGTGCAGTTGACGACGATCGTGTTGGAGCTGACGCGGGAGCTGGCGAACTCGGGCGCTTGGCCGACTTGGGCACCCACTGCCGAGTTTCGGCGGGCGCCGAGGATGTAGCGGACAACCGCAGTTGGAAGTCGTGAGTTGGGAGTTGGGAGGTTACCTGAGAGAGGGGATGTGGGAGATGGGAACGGCGACTGCTGGGCGGACAGCTCGTCAATTGCGCGTTGGCTTGCTCGCTCTGCTGCGAGTGGGGCAATGCTTGGGCGCGGCGCTGCTCCTCGTGGCTGGGGGCTCTCCCCTCGCGGCGCAGACGGTCAATCGGGATTCGCTGCGTGGCGCCATTGAGCGCGCGGTGATCGGGTCTGATTGGGCGGCAATCGATCGGGCGGTGATCGCGCTGCGCGCGGCGACGCAGTCGGCGGCGGGGCGCAGTGATGCGTGGCTGCACTATGACTTGGCGTATGCGCTGCATCGGCGGGCCAGCGGGTTGATCGTCGAGGACCGTGCGAGTGCGGCGAAGACGATGCTCGAAGAAGCCGTGGCGGCGGCGGGGCGTGCGCGCACGCTGGGCGCAGGGGCGGCGGCGCAGGGGCTCGAGGGCGGCGTGACCGGTCAGCTTGCGGGTGCGGCCGGCGGGCTCGCGATGATGCGCTTCGGGCGGCAGTCATTGCGACTGCTCGACGAGGCGGTCGCGGCGGCGCCGAACGATCCGCGCGTCGCATTGCTCAATGGCATCACGCGGGTGAACGCACCGGCCTTCGCGGGTGGCGGGGCGGCGCGCGGCGAGGCGGAGTTACGGCGCGCCGTCGCGCTCTACGCGAATGACCGCAGTGCGAGCCCGCAGCCCACCTGGGGGCGTGCGGACGCGCACATCTGGTTGGCGATCGCGCTGGAGAAGCAGGACAAGCTCGCCGAGGCGCGGGCGGAGCTGACCCGGGCGCTGGAGTTCGCGCCCGGTCATCGCTGGGTCGTGGAGACGCTGCAGCCGCAGCTGGCTCGGCGTCGCTGACGGCTACTGCGGGAACACCGCCCGGATCCCCGCCCGCGCAATCTGCGCATCCTGCTGCGACGTCACGCCGCTGACGCCGACGGCGCCGATGACGCGTCCCTCGACGATGATTGGCACGCCACCTTCGAGCGGCAGCATGCCCTCGACCGCCATCAGGACCGTGCGGCCGCCGGCGACGGCGTCCTCGAGCGCCTTGGTCTCGCGGCGCCAGCGCGCGGCAGTGCGGGCCTTGGCGCGCGCGATGTCGACGCTCTGCTGGTGCGCGCCGTCGAGGCGGGCGAAGAACAGCAGCTCGCCATGGTCGTCGACGACGGCGATCGACACGCCCCAGCTGTTGCGCTGGGCTTCCTCGGCCGCCGCGGCGGCGATGCGGCGGGCACCCTCGAAGGTGAGCGCGGGCTGCGGCGCGACGGCGGGCGCCTGGGCCGCGAGGGCGACGGGAGCGAGGGCCAGCGCGACGAAGGCGGCAGTCGCCGCGGCGAACACGAGAGAGCGAGCAACGCGGGCGGGCATGGGAATCGTGACGGAGGTGGACGTGCGCAGCGGGCGCTTCTGCTGTAGCATATACGCAACCCTTACGGAGTGGGTGGAATGTCCGGACTCGACGACAAGTCGATCGCGAACCTCGTCAAGAAGATGCAGAAGCAGGCCAAGCCGCGGAACATCGAGGCCAAGACCTACGATGCCACCGCGCCGCAACGCGTGACGGACGAGAAGGATCAGGAGCGAGACCGGATGTTCAAAGAAATGAAGCGCCGCGAGTTCTAGACTCGCGGCGCTTCGCGCCATCGGGCGTACGCGGACGCGGTGCCCGCGTCCGCCGGTCGCTCATTCCCAGTTCATAGGCCGGCCGCCAGGCGCTCAAGCAGGTCAGCGATGTGCGGCGGCACCTTCTTGCCGCGCTGCGCCCGCAGGTGGTTCCGGAACGCGCGTGCGCTGCCGCGCAGCTGCGCGCACAGCGGCGTCGCGTGGCCGGGCACGAGCTCGCGCACCAGCGCGCAGAGATCGGCTGCCGCCACGCGCACCGTGAAGCTCGTCGTCGCCGTCGCGGTGTTGCCGGCCACGTCGGTGGCCGTGGCCGTCAGCGTGGTCGTTCCCAACGGGAGCGTCCACGCACGGGCGCTGATCGTCGGGCAGACGCTCTCGGCGATGCCGCTGCCGGCGTCCGTCGCGGTGCAGCCGATCGAGATGAAGTCGCGCAGCCGGTACGTGCCCGCGTTGCCCGAGAAGGTGATCGTCGGGGCCTCCGTGTCGGCCTCGTCGCCGCCCCCGTTGCCGTCGTCGCCGTTGCCGTCGTCGCCACCGTTGCCGTCGTCGTCACCGCCACCGCTCGGCGGCACAACGCTGAGGGTGTCCGTGCGCGTCGGAGGAGCCGTCGGCGGACTCAGCGTGGGCGCGGTTCCACCGCTGCCGGCATTGACGTTGCCAACCTCGACCAGGAACAGGGCGCGCCGCTCGTTCGCGCGGAGCCGCTGGAAGCCCTGCGCTTCCCACTGCGGATCCGAGAGGTCCGCCGTGCGGAAGTCGTCGAAGATGAAGCGGCCTGGCTCGTTCAGCGACGTCCCACCGGCCAGGCAAATCGGCGGCGAAGACGTGGGCAGCTCGTTGCTGACCGGGTAGCCGGTGATGACGCCGCAGTGCATAGTCGCACCCGACGGCGAGTTCACGATGAGCACCTGCAGGTCACCGGCGCCGAGGACGGCGTCCCCGTTGTCAATGAAGAAGCGCACGTACATCTGCGTGACGTCTGCGATTGGCTGCCCGCCATGCTCGACAGCGCCCAAGAAGTCGAGCTGGCCACCGAACTGCGTGATGATCAATCGCCAATCGGACACGCCCGGCGGAAGCGCACCGAGCGCCGGATTGTACGCGTACACGGTACTGCTGAACACGCTGCAGATCGGGTCGCTGGGATCCGCGCACAGCTTAGGCTCGATGGCCTTCGACATGCGCAGCGACGCGCCGGGTGCTGTGACTTCGCCGCACGAGGCCACGGTGAACGCGACGGCGAGAACCGTCAACAGGGATTGCAGACGAGCGCGCATGCCGGAGGAGATATAGGAGATGCTGGATAAATCCTTAACACCGATAAACTGCGATACGGTGCAATCCGGCACAAGAGACCTATGTCACAATTCCGGCTATACCCCCCCCCCTCGTACCTACCCTCAGCGAAGCGCGGCGCGCAGCGAGTCCAGCGCCCCGTCGCTCGGCGCGGCACGAAGGCTAAGTATCTGGGCCATAAGCGGATACACATGCACATTGCGGAACGGCGGCAGCTCGCGCCCCACCGCGAAACTCGGCCCAGCCGCAACAAACGTCGCGCCCATGCTGATCAGGTCGGGGTCGAAGCCGTGATTCCCGCCCCCGCGCCAGTCGTTCTCGCGCCAGCGGGCCACCTGCGCGCGCGTCGTGATTGTCCACCCATCGGCCGCGACTAGGACCAGACTCGTGATGCGCGGATGCGCGTTGAAGTGGAAGTGCGCCGGCACTTCGCCCTTTCTATAGACTTGCAGCGCCGGGTGCGCGCCGCGCAGCCGCGTGTACACGCGCTCCATCGCGCCGGGCTTCGGCTCGATTGCGCCGACCGGATTCCAGTCGATCACATCCACGTCGGCCATGTCGATCAGCTCGTCGAGCACGATGACGCGTTCCGGAGCGACTGGCGTCATCCCGTGGTCACTGACGATGACGATATCCACGCGATCCGTCATCCCGCGCGCGGCGATGCCGTCCATGAGGGCGCCGAGCGCGGAGTCGACTTGGGCGATGGCCGAATCGACTTGCGGCGACGACGGTCCGAAGCTGTGCCCCGCTCCATCCACTTCATGGAAGTAGGCAACCAGCAGCGACGGCGCCTGGGCAGGCGGCAGCGACAGCCAGTCGAGCAGCATCTGCACCTTCTCGGCGCGCGGTTGCTCGTGGTTGTACCGGCTCCACCACGAGGCGCGCGTGCCCTTGATGGCCGCTTCCGAGCCCGGCCATCCCACGATGGCCGCGCGCTTGCCTTGCTGCTCGGCCGTCACCCAGATCGGCTCGCCGCCCCACCAACGTGACTCCGACTGCGCGAGCGTGTCGCGCAGCGTGAAGGTGCCGAGCTCGGAGTCGCGCATGGCGTTCGCGACGATGCCGTGGTGCTCCGGCGTGAGGCCCGTGACGATCGTGTAGTGGTTGGGGAAGGTCTTCGACGGAAAGCTCGGCAGCATCCGCTCGGCACGCACGCCGCGGGCGGCGAGTTCACGCAAGCGCGTCGCCGCCGGGCGATGGATGTAGTCGTAGCGGAAGCCGTCGAAGGAGATGAGGATGAGGTGTCGCGTCGGCGCGTACGCCACGCGCGCGGCCGGCGGTGCGGGCGCTTGCGACGTACAGGCCGCGATGCCCAACGCCGCGAGCCACCGCGCAGCGCGATGCGCGAGCGCCCTCACGCCTTGGCGGGCTGGGGCTCGTCCTCGGTAAGGAAACGGCGCAGGATCTTGCCGATCATGCTCTTCGGCAACTCCGTCTTGAACAC
>Ga0268299_1002295_pt1 | contig 24043 bp, 23 predicted proteins | sample NOBtaG_FD_193484 | JGI IMG/M metagenome (GOLD analysis project Ga0268299, IMG submission 193484) | Activated sludge microbial communities from bioreactor in Nijmegen, Gelderland, Netherland - NOB reactor | ecosystem: Engineered > Bioreactor > Aerobic > Activated sludge | place: Netherlands... | reverse complement strand
AGATCGTGCTTCATTTCCCGTTTCATGGGCCACCTTCGCTGACCTGATCTGCCATCCTCACGCTTGGTTTCTTTGTACCTTGTTCATGAGCATCAGTCGTGCCGGACTTCTCTGCGCGTCCCGAACCTCCTGAACCAGTTGATTCGAGGAACAATTCCGTTTCTGCCCCTAGATTCGGTGCCTTGAAATTCGACAGTTGGTACGGCACAAGCGGAATAGAAACAGATGCGGAAGGAATCAAATTGGATTCACCCAACAAGGAACCACCACCCAAACAAGGGACCTGCATGAGACCTGCAACTCACTGACATTGCGCTCCGCCTGCCGTGGACCGACTGCACCCGAGGACAACGTCCTCTCGCTGTGGGAAAAGCCGAAAGAATAGGGCATAGTATTAGCATTGAGAACTCTGACGCCCGGTCTGGTGGACCACTCTGGAAGCGTTGGTACTGTCCTGAGGTTCTGGACCATTATCTGCTCCGACTGACATGCTGAATGAGCTGGAACTCAAAGTACCCCCAGTTGCGCTCTTCTGCGTGTTCGGGGTTCTGATGTGGCTCGTCTCAGGCGATTCCCTGTTCGCCATGGCACTGCCATGGCGCTCGGTACTCGCCCTTATTCTTCTCATCACGGGATTCGTCATCGCTTTGGCCGGTGTCTTGGCATTCCGCCGAGCAAAGACCACCGTGAATCCGCTCACACCGGAAGCGACCACGACCATGGTCACTGCAGGCATCTACCGCTTCACCCGCAACCCCATGTACCTGGGCCTTCTCTTTGTTCTTGCCGGATGGGCGATCTATCTCTCCAACTTACTGGCTCTTGTACCTCTTCCTCTCTTCGTCTGGTATATGAATCGGTTTCAGATCCTGCCCGAGGAACGAGCCTTGAGCGCCAAATTCTCAGAGGCATTTACTGAGTACAGCCGTTCTGTTCGCCGATGGCTATGATCGCCGCGGCCGGCACTGCACCCCATCCTCCCAGCACATGCCGAAGCTACGTCTGCCGACAGAATTAACCGACTGTTTGTCACCACTAGATACGCGTCCTGCCTTGCAGTAGACTTGCCAAGTGGTTCCGGCAGGTGGCGAATGAACGGACAGCCCACCTCTCTGCTGCGGTCAACGGCCACACCGCCGCTGCGTTTGACTCGCTAGTGCGACTCAAAGAGCTTTCAGCTTGGCATCGGTTCACCTACACACAGCTGTATCCAGCTGTGCTGGGATCGATGCTCTATGACGTACTCCACGTCACGGAGGGCTGGGGACCACTCCAGGTTGTCGAAATATCCATCACGCTTCTCTTCTGTATCGATTTCTTCTACTTGCAGAGCGACCTGGGTTCGGACCAACTCCCTCAGGGCAATTGGCGTGATACCATGCTGGACGCAGGCATCGCCCTGGCTTTCGGCGCTGCCTACTGGCAGGCGTCGGATCGAAAGTTGTTCATGTGCTACGCCCTACTCGCGCTGGTCGGCGCCTTGATTGTCGCTTATCACTTCACGCCGAACCGCCGCATCCTCTGGGCAATACTTCCGCACTTGGTGCTGACGATTCTCTTCATGAGCCTGGCCTGGCTTGCTCGCGGCTTGGAGAACGTGACATGGACGTTTGCCGTTGTCTCTTGGCTCCCGACAATCTGGTATGGTTCATACGTGTTCTGGCTGGCGAACCGCATACTGCCGAGGGGGAAGTAGCGTGCAGGAGCCATCCACCTACGATTTGCTGATTCGCACCGACCACTCGGTGCAGCGGCGTATGATCGCTTGGGTCTCACAACAGCATGGTAACAGTGCTTCCAGCCCTTGCTCTGCTCCTTATCACGGCATGCTCGGGCAAGCCATACGTTGTGCAACCACAATCGCAGACTGACGCCATTCGGTCACACACGGTCTATATCGTCAGTCACGGATGGCATGTGGGGCTTGTGATTCCTGGCAGTGCGGTGAATCAAGTGCTGCCGGCGATTGAGGCGCGCTTCGGAGATGTCGCGTTTTACGAACTCGGCTGGGGCGATAAGGGCTTTTATCAATCCCAAGAGATCACGACCGGGCTTACCCTCCAAGCTATGTTTTGGTCTGAGGGAGCAGTCATACACGTGGTGGCCCTGCCCTATTCACCAATCACATACTTTGCTGGCGAGGACGTGATTGACACGTGTTTGTCCGACCATGACCTCTCCTCCTTGCAGACGTTCCTCGCCAAGAGTTTTGCTCGCGACAGAACTGACCACGTCGTCCCCCTGAAGGCAGGAATCTACGGAGACAGTCAGTTTTACGATGGCGAAGGCCGGTACTATTTGCTGAACACCTGCAATAAGTGGACTGCTAAGGCGTTACGCAGCGCCGGACTTGATATCGCGCCGGCAGTGAAGCTGACGGCGGGAAGCGTGATGAATTACTTGGCTGCGCACCGCAAGACCTGCACGCTAATGTCCCACAGCGCACAATCCCCTTGATACGTCCTATGCGCCGGTCCCTTTCAATGCGGGATGGGAATTCGACACGACAGCCCGCCTTCCGTTTGCCATTTGAAAATGCCACAGTGCCTCCTCTAGACTCTCTTGTATGCGGAGACAGTACACGCCTTCCGAGTGGATGAAAGCCATCGAGCAAGATCCTGGATTGCGGGGTCATTCTCCGGCCGATGCCGCGAAACGCCTCAATATTTCCGATCAGGAGATTCAAGAACTGATGCAGAGCGGCGCACTCAATGTATCGGACATCTGTGAAGACGGTGAAGTCGTGAACAGAGTGATTCCGGAACGCGATATCCAGCGATATGCCGCGAGACCGGATACGACGAGCACACCCTAAATGAACAGGAACTTTTCCGAGGCCTTCGGTGGTCGTCCCTCACGGTGAGCCATGTTGGTGCAGATCAATCCTCTATAAGCCTCTCTTGACATTGACAACCAGTTCTATACACTCCGCCGTATCCATAGGAGTGAAGATCGAGTCACGACGGCCTTTCTTTTCTTTACATTCCACGAGCGGGAGGTCTCTATGCCTGACAAGACAGTTCGTGCCGTAGATCCTGCCGGTCTGATTGCTCTGGCCAACGTCCTCCGATTTCATGGGAACACGGAGTGCTCATGTGAATTGAAGTGCGTCTGTGACAATCAGTGTTCGTGTGAACTGAAGTGCGTATCGGAGTGCTCATGTGAAATGAAGTGCGTCTGCGACCTCAAGGATGGAACCAATATCCTCGACTTGATATCCAATCCTGTATTTCGAGAGGTGGTGAAGGGCCTGGACGTCAGCAAGATGAAAACCATAGACGATTTTATTGGGATTGTGGACGATATACGCCTGAAAATGAACTCCGCCAAGACGGCGACCCGGTCCACCAAGCAACCCAAGACATGAAGAGAGGGTTCGATCATGCCACCAACCTTGCTCATGCCGCACAAAATCAAGCGCAACGATCTTCAGTCTCCAGAGCTTTTCATTGAGGAACGCATCGAAGGAGCGGGAGATACCTTTCTGATCTCATATCTCGACGGGTATTTGTATTATGGTCCGCTGGCGAATGTGAGCATGCTTCTTGACGAATTTGGCGCCTCGACCGTCAAAAAGTATTTCCGTCGGGACGTCCTGTCCCCCGATGAGCAATCGCTGGTCGATGAGTTCACACGGCGGGGAGTGTTCCATATCCCTGAACGCCGTGAGCACGTGAACCCTCAGGCTTTGGCTCCATGGGCGCCCACCAGCGTCACCTTCTCCAATACGCAGAAGTGCACGTTGCGGTGCAAGTATTGTTATGCCGAAGGAGGACGGTTGGACGATTTGGATATCCCTTGGCCTGTGGCAAAAGCGGCGATGGATTTCATCCTGAAGAATGCCGTGCTTCACCGAGTCAATCCGTCTCTCAGCTTTCTCGGAGAGGGCGAGGCCACGGCCAGTTGGAACTTGTTTCAGCACATCATCGAGTATTTCAAGACTCAATGCAGCCTGCATCGTATGACGCCCGCTGTTTCATTGAGCACCAACGGCGTGTTCCCGGAAACTCGGCTGGATTACATTGCGGAGAATTGCACTCACCTGACATTTTCTCTGGACGGTGTGCGGGACGCGCATAATGAGAACCGGGTTCTGCCGAATGGGGGCGGGTCATTTGATCGCATTATCTACACCATGAAGGGGCTTGAGAAGCGCGGAAAAAGCTACGATATCCGATCGACAGTGACCGAAGCGGGCTGCCACACATTGGCGGACTTTGTCCAATTCATCGGAGAGAATCTGCAGTGTAAGAGCATCCATTTTGAGCCGGTATTTGATGTCACCGCGCTCACGAATCTTCAACACCACATAGACCATATCGATGCACAGCTCTTTATCGACAACTTCCGTAAGGCACGACAAGTGGCCGCAGGGTTTGGCATAGAACTCTATTACTCGGGTGCGGCGACCAAGCACCGTGAGACGTTCTGCGGGGCCAGTCATGCCAGCACCTTCTTGGTTACTTCGAGGGGAATGGTCACCTCATGCAACGAAGTCCTTCAACCGTCAGACCCGCGAGCAGCTTTATTTCACTATGGCGAGTGGAATCAGGAGCTGAGGACATTCGCTGTGGACCAGGAGGCGATCAAACGGCTGGGAAAACTCACGGTGCACAACATGCCGAAATGCCAGGGTTGCATCGCCAAATATAATTGTGCTGGAGACTGCTATGCCAAGAGCGCATCCCTATCTCCAAATGGGGATCCGGCGTCAACAGGATACACTGACCGCTGTTACATCACACGCGCCTTGCTCAAGGATAATTTGCTGATCGGATTGATCGCCAAACTGGCGGGTTCCGAAAGCCCGGATCACGCCCTTCATTCGTGTTGAAGATCAGATCTTCCACGAAGTTCCCGTGCCTTTTGGAAGGAAGCTACACCAGACACACGCGGGAGGGGCAGCGCTCACGCAAGTAAGCACGCCTCTCTCCACGGTTTTCGCCGTGTCAGGCCTCATTGGCACGATTGGTTTCCAATGGATGTCAGTGTCTGCTTACGCAACTGAACGGGCAAAGGACCGCAGAGAGGCACGGGATACGCGTCAGGATGATCGCGATCCTACCGTCTGAGCGGTCCCTCCTGCTGCCTCTAATTCCAATTATCAATCTTTATGTCGTTCGGCGAAGGCTTGCCTTTCCCTGTTTCAACAAGCGCTCTGAGGCTCAACAGAAATGTCGCCCATTTCATGCTGCAATGGGCGGTGAATGCATCGCCTTCGCGCCAGTTCTCATGACCGAAGAGCACGATGGTGTACTCACCGTCCTGAGAGAGCGTGAACGTCACGTCAGTGCCAATCCATTCCTCCGGCCCCGATGTGAAACGCCAATGCACTTTCTTATTCGGATCCAGCGCGATGACTTCCATGGTCATATTGCCGATTTCTTTGCCGTCCGTAGAATGGAAACGCACGGCGATCGTTCCCCCAATTTTGGAGGACCCGGAGGTGTGTATGGTCCACCATTCGGCCACGCCCTCGACCGTGGATAACGCTGCATAGACCCCGGATACGGGTGCCTTGACCCCGACTCGATGAATGATATTGACCATGTGTCCTCCATGCGGTGTTGGGTGAACATAGATTTAGTCGCCGGTTCCACCGCTAACCCCACTCTATCTCCTTGTCGAACGAGCAGCATGAAATCGACAGGAAGCTATCCTGGCCATATCAAAGGAGATTCGGGAAACAAGAAACGAAAGGAGCGCTTAACGCTTAAAAGGGGCGCTTATCGGCTCACGTAATCGCGCCGGGTATCGCGCTCCGGAGCAGAAGGACGCTCCTGCGAGGTGTCCTGGGTCGGCAAGGAACGCTGCCGTAATCGGAATCGCGTCAGGCAATGTCTGCATCGCCATGGGTAATAGCCGAATAGCCAGGGAATGAAGTCTTTGGCCCTGCGGCCTTTTCGCTCAAACACCGCAGATCCACAGGAAGGACAAGAGATCGTCTTGGACGGCATCATGAGCGCGACTCCGAGGCAAGCCAAGGCCGCAAGCGCCAACATGGCGAACAGTACCCAGAATACGAAGATGAGCAGCATGAAGGAGACGTCAATGGCTGCATATCGGACACATAGTGCTGTTTCGTCTCATGCGCTGAGGTATGACGCGGCGACTCGCTGGGGCCACCATAAACGCATACCCGCAGCGAAAGAGCTAGGGAGGTCTCTAGAGGTCAAGCGCCTAGGACATGAGCCTTATAGCATGTTCATGCCTTGCACGTATTGTGAGAAAACCAGCGGACTTGGCCGCTCTTGCCCGCCTCGATGTGTCAGGTACAGACACGGATTCGGTCCCTGAACCTGCTCGACGGTTTGTCGTCCGGCTTTCCTTCGGGGTTGCGCTGCAATTCCCGCATCAGATTCTGCAACGCACATTTTCTAGGGCCCGCTCTCGGCTCCATGATAGACTCTTCACAATCGCTTGCAGTTCCTGTCGAGGCGCGTCCATGAACCAAGAACTGCTGCAGCTCGCACAACGGATGCCCAAGGCCGAGCTGCATCTGCATATCGAAGGCAGCTTGGAACCGGAAATGGCGTTCCATCTTGCCGCGCGCAACGGGGTGCGACTGAATTATCCCGATGTGCACTCGCTGCGCGCCGCCTACGCCTTCAAGAATCTCCAAGAGTTTTTGGATATCTATTACACCTGCATGTCGGTGTTGCTACAGGAGGAGGATTTTTACGATCTGACCTGGACGTACCTGAAGCGGGTGCATCAGGACAATGTGGTGCACGTGGAGATATTCTTCGACTCGCAGGTACATTTGGACCGGGGCGTCCCGCTGGACGTTCAGATCAACGGCATCCGCCGCGCCCTGCAGGATGGCAAGGAACGGCTCGGTATCAGCTCAAAACTGATCCTGTCCTTTCTACGCCATCTGTCCGAAGCGCGCGCCTTTGAGACCCTGAAGCTGGCCGAACCCTTTCTGGATCAGCTGGATGGCTTCGGGCTCGACTCTTCGGAAATCGGTCACCCACCGGAAAAATTTGCCCGGGTGTTCGCCCGGTGCAGGGAACTTGGGTTCAAGATCACCGCCCATGCCGGTGAAGAGGGCCCATCGGACTACGTGTGTCAGGCACTGGATCTGTTGCGGGTGGATCGTATCGACCACGGCAACCATTCGCTGGACGATGCCGCGCTGGTGCAGCGCTTGACTGATGAGGGCAAGACCCTCACCGTCTGTCCTCTGTCCAACCTCAAGCTCTGTGTGGTGAAGAACATGGATCAGCATCCAATACTGACCATGCTCAGGCGGGGCCTGAGAGCCACCATCAACTCAGATGACCCTGCTTACTTCGGCGGGTATATGAACGATAATTACTGCGCGCTCCTCGAGCACCTCCCAGTCACCCACGAAGACCTCTACCAGCTCGCGCGCAATTCCTTTGAAGGCGCCTGGGTTACCGACGAAGAGAAACGCAGGCACTTGAGGGAACTCGACCGTGCGTTCGTATAGCTTCCTTCCTCTCGCCTCTCAAACTCGACTGGCGCTTGGATTATCGGCTCAACCTGCAACCGAGCCAGAACAATGCCGATGAGACGACGCCGACGATGGCAAAGAAGAGCATCGGCTGCCAGTTTTCATGGAGACCGCTGAGGGCGGCAAGAGTCACGACAACCGCCCAACTTCTGGCGAAGATCCACATGCCCGTTTGTAATGCAAACCCTGCGGACTTTCCCGACGTCCGTCCCACCGCTATCGAAGCCAAGACCCCGATGAGCGCCGCGACGTACAGCCATTCGTCTCTGTCTGACATCATCGAGATGACGAGGCAGAGGGCGATGGCAGCCGGCATCCACCCGATCAGTCGGTAAGTACCGGCGACGGGCTGTTCCGCAATCGCCATTTCAACGGATCCTTCTCCAGAAACTACTGTCCCGCCACATACCCTTCTCCGTCTGCCAAGCCATCTTCGTTCATTTTTACCCCTCTGGAGATTGCCTTCAGGGACAAGCTCGTGATCTATCATCTCACGTATGCGCCTGACGGCAAATTGACTTCGCTTGAGAAAATAAAGCCCTGAACGGATCTAACGGATGGCCGCACGGAAATCTTTTCAGTCTGCGATCCGGCGAGGCTTCGGCGCTCGCTTCGCATCCAGACCTATCGCTTCCCGTCGTAACCACGGTCTCGCCACCGCTGCAGCAGCTGAATGCGCTTTTCGAGCTGTTCCATGGTGGCTTGATCGACCCGGCTGCCGGTTCGGGAGATCAGTTCGGCATTCAAGCGCCGGTGATCGATACCAGCCGCGCGCGCCACGCTTCCCACCAGCAGGCGATGCAGGTCCCGCAGGTCCCGCTTGCGATCGTGCAAGGGGACTTCAGGAGGCGCCGGAGAAAGCTCATCCGTCCGTACCTCATCCTCCCCGATAAGCGAGTCGATCCGGGCGACGGCATGCAACGGCGTATACTCTTTCTTCACCGAGACCGTCGCGCGGTCGAACAAATCCCGCTGACCGGCCGGCAGGACGTCTTCGAGAACATGATCGCGCTCCGCCTTGATCTGCCTGGCATACCGCACCAGCACCGGATCCTTGGGCAAATAGAGCCACGCCCGTTGCGGCACCGGCACCTGCGGCTGCATGCGAACGAACCGTCCCACGACCTGGCGGAAATACATTTCCGTCAGCACGTTGGTTCCGTATACCCCGACGCGTAAGCGCGGAATATCGACACCCTCGCTTACCATGTTCACCGCCACAAGCCACTGTTGCTGCCGCTGCTCGGCAAACGCCGTGATGGTCCGACTGGCTGCAGGATCGTCCGAAACCGCGACGGCCGCTTTCGTCCCGGCCCACTTCCCCACAAGTGCGGCTACCCAACGCGCGTGCTCTTGATCCATGGCGACGATAAGGCCGGCCGCATCAGGCTGCTCCTGCTTGCGGACCATGGTCAACTGCCGATGCGCATCGGCAACCACCGAGCCAAGCCAACTTTCCTGAAGCAGTGCCGTCTTCAAGCGTTCGCGTTGACGCTCGAACGCAAGGCCGTCTTCGAACGTCGCCCGGTGCTCCCGCCCTTCCGACAGCCAGCTGAGATCGCCTTCGTAGCTCGGAAAGAGGATGGGACGGCAGACCCGGTCTCTAATGGCGTCCGTATAGCCGTACGAGAAGTCCGCCCGACTCTCGCCCTCCTCGTATCGCACAAAAGGAATCGGATGATTGTCCGAACGAAACGGCGTCCCCGACAAGACGAGCCGAAATACTGCCCGGTCAAACGCCTGACGCAGCGCCTTTCCCCAGTGCCGGCCGTCCGCTGCATGATGCAACTCGTCCAGCACCACGAGGGTGTTCCGTGCAGCGCACCCCCGTTGGAACACCTGCGGCGCGAGAGCCACTTGTTGATACGTTACGACCGCCCCGTGATAGTCCGGGGCCTCACATGTCTGTTCGTTTGTCAGGGCGGGATCCAGATGCAAGCCGACCGTTCCCGCCGCCTCAGCCCACTGAGTTCGAAGGTGATTCGTGGGGCAGACGACCAAGATCCGCTGCGCCCTGCCGGACCTCACGTACTCGTGCGTCACGCGCAGGGCAAAGCGGGTCTTGCCCGCTGCCGGCGTCGCCATGGCCAGGAAATCAGAGTCCGGATGCGACAGTACGGCGGTCACCGCGCGTGCCTGCCATTCCCGCAGAACCGCGGTCCAGGGAGCGAGGGACCGGACGACTCTCGCCCGACCCGACGTATTCTGTGCCAATGCTTGTTCTCGTTACCGAACGATGGAGATTACGACCACATCAGGCTGCGGCGATGAGCCCGCGAACCGAGGGAGGCATTGTAGCGATTTCGCGCAAAGGTGCAAGAGCCGAGACGAAGTCCTGAGGAGAAGGCCTTGACAATGACGCTAGAGAAAAAGTCGCGCTGAAGCGCTACCGTGCCTCTTCCATTCTTCAGGAGCCGTGCTTGAAAAACACGGCGGACAGGGCGGGCAACGTCAACGTGACGGAGTGAGTCTGGCCGTGCAGAGGGATGGGAACGGCCGTCACTCCGCCGAAGTTACCCCAACCGCTTCCGCCATATTGCGCGGCATCGCTGTTGAGAAGCTCCTTCCAAGAACCGCCGCAAGGAACCCCAAGGCGATAGTTCGTGCGCGGGACGGGGGTAAAGTTGCAGACAATGAGAACGATGTCGTCGGAAGATCCTCCTTTTCGAATGAAGCTGACCACACTGGATTCGCTGTCGTTGCAATCGATCCACTCAAACCCAGAGGGATTCAGATCATGCTCGTAGAGCGCCGACTCCCGCCGATAGAGTTGATTCAGGTCAGCGACCCAGCGTTGGAGATTGCGATGCTCCTCGCATTGAGTTAACTCCCAGTCCAGACTTCTGTCATGGACCCACTCGCTGCGTTGGCCGAATTCGCCACCCATGAACAAGAGCTTTTTCGCCGGCTGGCCGAACATGTATCCGAAGAGGAGGCGCAGATTGGAGAATTGTTGCCACTCATTTCCTGGCATCCTCCCGAGCAGAGACCCTTTGCCGTAGACCACCTCGTCATGAGACAGAGGCAGGATAAAATTTTCGTAGAACGCGTATAGCATGCGAAAGGTGAGTTTGTTGTGATGGTACTTTCTGAAAAGAGGGTCTTGTTTGAAATACTCCAGCGTGTCATGCATCCAACCCATGTCCCATTTGAAGCCGAACCCGAGTCCTCCGATATAGGTTGGCCGGGACACGATCGGCCACGCGGTCGATTCCTCGGCCACCGTCTGAACATCAGGATGGTTTCGATAGATTTCCTCATTGAATCGACGTAAGAATTCGATGGCCGCGAGGTTCTCTCGACCTCCATACTGATTAGCGACCCACTGGCCTTCTTGGCGTGAATAATCCAAGTAGAGCATCGACGCCACCGCATCCACGCGCAACCCGTCGACATGATACTTGGCCAGCCAAAACAGCGCGCTACTGATTAGGAAACTCCTCACCTCGTTGCGGCCGTAATTAAAGATATAGGTGTTCCAGTCGGGGTGAAAGCCTTGACGAGGGTCTGCATGCTCAAACAGGTGCGTGCCGTCGAAAAAACTCAGACCATGACCGTCCGTGGGGAAATGAGATGGAACCCAATCGAGTATGACCCCGATCCCGTGTCGGTGCAGTTCGTCGATCAGATACATGAAGTCCTGAGGCGTTCCATAACTGCCCGTCGGCGCAAAGTAGCCGGTGATCTGGTATCCCCACGAGCCGAAGAAAGGATGATCCATGATCGGCAGAAATTGCACATGAGTGAACCCCATCCGATTCACATACTCCGGCAGTGCGGCGGCCAGCTCGCGGTACGTCAGTGATCGGTATCCATCTTCGGGTACTCGTTTCCACGATCCGAGATGCATCTCATAGACTGAGATCGGCGCATTCAAGGCGTTGTGTTTGCGGCGGTCGGCCATCCACTGTTCGTCGTGCCAGTCATAGTCCAAGTCCCATACGATCGAGGCCGTCTTGGGCGGAGTTTCGTTGAAAATCGCGAATGGGTCCGTTTTGTCGACCTCATAGTCACCAGTTCGCGACGAAATGTGAAATTTGTAGAGGGTGCCCTTCCCCACGCCCGGAACAAAGCCTTCCCACACACCGGATTCTTTCACCGGAGCAAGGACCTGGTTGCCCTTCTGCCACTCATTGAACGTGCCGATGACTGAGACCTCTTTCGCATTGGGCGCCCATACAGCAAAATACGTCCCGGCGATCCCATCATGTTCGATAGGATGCGCGCCAAGTTTGTCATAGAGATGAAAGTGAGTCCCTTCGTTGAACAGATACACATCGTCCTTGCTGAACAAGGTCACGCTGTTGTCGGCCTTCGGACCAGAGGGAATCTTTGTCATAAATGGTACTCTGAGCGCCTGGGCAGAACGCGCACCTAATTCACCTTGATCGGGTTTATCTGGCACGTTCTCCCAGGGCGGCCGGACGTAAGAGTTCTATGAGACCATGAAGGGGAATTTCGACCCAATCCGGTCGGTTATTGAATTCATAGCGCAGCTCGTACAAAGCCTTTTTCATCACATACACGTCAAGTAAGAGACGGACACATTCTGCATTTTGAGGCCAGAATGGACTGCCGATGGCGAGCTCAAGATATCCTTTTAGGAATGCAGCACTGGTCCAGCCGGACCAGAATGAAGTCCAGGAACATTGTTCGACGCCTTTGGCTTTCAAAAAGGCGAACGGCACATAGTGGAACGATCGAATCATTCCTGCAATATCCACCAATGAGGGATGTTTCATTCGGCGCTCAGCCAGTGAATGGGCCGGTTCTCCCTCGAAATCAATGATCATGAAATCGGCTCCTATGCAGAGGACCTGCCCGAGATGATAATCTCCATGGCAACGAATGAGAGGAACCGGCGTCTCACTATTCCCAAACGCGTCAAAGATCCGATTCAGTTCAGGCTTGAGCTCAACCAGTATTTCAGCCATCGCTTGTCCGTGCCTCGGAAGCAGCCCGATGCGTTCGTTGACGAGCGAGAACGTGTCCTTCATGCTCTTCACCATGGACTCATGCCGACACTGCCGCTGTTCCCACGTGAGCGGTTCCGGCGCGAAGTCAGGATCCTCCGCTATCCGGCTGAGCGCCAAATGCAGTTGGGCTGTCCGGTTCCCTAATCGTCCAGCGGACTCCAGGTACGGCCCGATCAGCCGACACGCCAGTGGTGAATACTCGACTTTCGCCAAATCGAGCGGATGGGATGGAAAAGCGGACGGTCGCTCATCCCAAAGATGCTCTTCGTCGATTCGGTCCATAAATCGCTCAAAGGCTTCAAGACTCCTTTTCCAACCATCGCCGTCATTGGCGACGAATTTCTGCAACACTCCCAGCGTACTCCGGTGACCCGATCTATCTTGATATTCAAGTTCCCCGGCGATGGATGGGACATAAGGGAATTGACCGTTCGTCAACGCGCGTCCGATCTCGAGGTCAGGATTCATCCCCTCCGCCATTCGCCGATAGAACTTCAAGATGACACACCCGCCATAGGCGATTGAGGTATTACTCTGCTCCGCCCCCATCACGACGGGTTCGGGCTCGGTCCGGAACGGCACAAGATCGGTGAAGGTGCTCGTGGATGAGGCCGTGATTGACCCGGCGATTCCGGGAAAGCGCGAGTTCCGACCGATCGCATGAAGAAGCGTGAGAGCAAGGTCACGATTCCATAGTGCATCGTACAATAGTCCGGCCTCGTCGCTTTCGCCTTTCCGAACCAGAAGCGGCGCGATGACGGCATGAGGGCAAACCCGCCGTATACGATCGGCTTCTTCCCCAAACACGGCCGCCACCGACAAGGTGTAGGTCTCCGTGCCACCGTCTCCATACTCCAGATCGATAACCAGTAATCTGGCCGACGAGTTGGAAGGGATGAGGATGGAATCGGTGATCTGAACTGTCGAAATTTGACGGGCTTTTCCTCCGAACCACCGTTTGACCTGAAGGACAGCCGGCAGCGCCCGCGTGAGATCCGCCATGCCGGCTCCTTCAAACAGACGTTGCCAATCCTCTTTGATGGTCAGCATGGTCCCGCTCCTCCGTCGCCGTTATCGTACTAAAGGAAATAGTCGAAATCCCGTTCCGTGTGTATTCGTCGCCGTATGCGGAAAATATGGGCTGGAACCGAATGAGGGTTGACCTCCACGTAGTTCCGCCGTCCCTCCCAGAGGTGATGGGTGTTCGTAAGAAGATCCTGTACCTGAAACGGTGCCTGAGGGTCGACTGCCAAACTCTCTAGGTTCAACTCCAGCCACCCCGAGTGCACATGATGCGGGCTCAGATTGACCACGATAAGAATGACATTCGAATTATCGGACGTTCGCTTGCTATAGCAGACGAGTTGCTCGTTCGCGACCTCGTGGAAGCGCAGGCTCCAGTTGTTTTGCAAAGCCGGATTCTCTCGTCGGATGCGATTCACGATGCCGATGAATTCGCGAATACTGTCCGAACCTTCCAAGTTCCACTTCTTGATCTCGTATTTTTCGGAATTCAAGTATTCTTCGCTTCCCACTTCGCGCGGAACATGCTCTCCGAGTTCAAACGCCGGACCGTAAATCCCGTAATTCGCCCCCAGCGTCGCCGCCAAGACGAACCGCGTCATGAAGGCCGGGCGCCCCCCATGCTGTAGCTGTTCAGTCAGGATGTCCGGCGTGTTGGGCCAGAGGTTGGGTCGAAGAAATTCGCGCATGTCACTCTGTGTCAGCTCCGTAAAATACTGCACGAGTTCGGATTTGGTGTTGCGCCAAGGGAAATAGTTGTACGACTGACTAAACCCCAGTTTGGCCAGCCGGGCCATCGGCTTTGGTCTCGTGAAAGCCTCGGAAAGAAAGATGACATCGGGATATGTCTGCTTTACTCCTCCGATGAGCCATTCCCAAAAAGGGAATGGCTTCGTATGCGGATTATCCACGCGGAATATCCGAACCCCTTCTTCAATCCAATACATGATGACGCTTTTCAACTCCTCCCAGAGTTCCCGCCATCGCTCGGTCTCAAAATCCAGCGGAAAGATGTCCTGATATTTTTTCGGAGGATTCTCCGCATACTGCACCGTGCCGTCCGGCCTGATCCGAAACCACTCACGATGTTCTTTCACGTAGGGATGATCCGGCGAGCATTGAAACGCGATGTCCATGGCGATCTCGATGCTCCGGAGTCGCGCCTGCTCGATCAGGCTACGAAAGTCCTGCAAGGTTCCCAATTCCGGGTGAATCGATTTGTGCCCTCCCTCCGGTCCGCCAATCGCCCACGGACTCCCAGGATCGTCAGGACCGCTGATGGGCGCATTGTTCTTTCCTTTGCGATGAGTTCGTCCGATAGGATGAATCGGAGGGAGATACAGTACGTCGAATCCCATTGACGCAATGTAGGGCAAGCTCGCTTCACAGTCTTTGAAAGTCCCGTGCCGACCGGCCGTGAGGCTCCATGAACGTGGGAACATCTCATACCAAGCACTGAAACGAGCCTTCTCCCGATCCACGACGACAGTCAGCTCGCGCTCATACGTCGACGAGCACCGCCGATCCGGATATTTCGCCACCACTGCTTCAACCTCCGCGCTCAATGCCACGTGAATGCGATCATTTTCGGGAATGTCCTTCGACCGGAGGTCTTTTCCCCATTTCATGAGAATGCGGCGATCCTTTGTCGTCCCTCGTGTCGCCGCTTCCTCGATGAGCGTGGCGCCGACAAGAAGATCTATCCGTAGGTCCAGCCCTGCCTCGACCTTCTTGACGAGATCCCGGCGCCAGGTTGCAAAGCGATCCACCCAACCCGTAATGGTATAGTGCCACTGCCCTAACGTGGTCGCTTGAAACGAGGCGCGCCACCGGTCGTTCCCAAGAAATGTCATTGGGATTTCGGTCCACTGCTGAGCCGTTTCCGAGCGATAGCAGAGCAGGATCCTGAGGGCATCGTGACCGTCGGCGAAGGCATCTGCTTCAACGACGACCTCCTCCCCGATGGTCCGCTTGATTGGAAATATTGCTCCGTCGATTTCGGGTTGCACTCCTTCGATGACCACCCGCTGTCTCCCCTGGTCATGTGTCATGCCATTCCCCCACGTCTGGTCCCTCTCTATGTTTCCACCCGGATCTAGATGTGTGTGAACTCGTCGTCCTGCTTCTCCGGACGCAGCCGTCGCTCCAGCGCGTCCTTGGCTATGTTGCGACCTCCCAACCCCAAGGCAATGGCCATTGCCAAGACGATCCCGCCGAATATGATGGAGAACGCAGCCACGACGATCTCTTTCGCGATTCCCAGTTGTGTCAAAACCATTGCACTGGTAAAGATCACCACACCCCACCGCACCATATTTGCGATCAGGCGGGCTCCTTGAATTTGCGCATTAACTGCCGCAATCAACACCGCTTCGCTGCTGAAATTTCCCAGCAGAATACCCACAAGTGCGACGAGGATTGCGGCAACCACATGGGGTAGGAATCCCAGTATGGCCCTCATGAGATTGGCGGTGGCCGGAAGATCCAGGGCATCGACGCCCATGAACGCAAAAAACAGGAACACGACCCAGAACGAGACTCGACCGAGCAAGTGAGAGACCGGCTGCTTCATACCGGCTTTCCCCAAGGTGGGGGTCACACCCATTCGCTCGCACAAGGCGTCGAATCGCACGGCCTTGAGAATGCGCATCAGCAGAAGCTTTACAACCCATCCTATGGCTACACCGAGCATCAGAAACGTTGCGAGCGCCATCAGTTTCGGGAGGAAGAGCGCGGTTCGTCTCATCATTTCTCGAAATGCCTCAACCATTGCTTCTTGCCACATTTCGCTCATTGGAACCTCCATCGCTCGACCAGATAGGGTTTCATGCTCTCAAAGATCTGACATCCCTGTTCGATCGTTCGTTCCACCTCGGCGTGGCCGCCGTCTTTGGTTTCCAGAACCAATGATGCGGTACGTCCGAGGTACAGCGGCGTCAACGACCTGAGCAGATGCTCCCGATGGATGAGCTTCTCGTGATACGCAATGGCAAAGTCATAAACGGTCTGAACCCAGAGCGGCAGCGGGAAAGTGAAATCATCCTCTTGGCTCAAGCCCAGTGGAAGAATCCCGGCCAACGTGTCGGGCGCGAGAATGATTTCCCAGATGGGAAGCAGGTCTCTCAAGCCTTGTCGAAATCCGTTCACCATCCGGTCGACCTTGACGGTATGGGCCTCCGGCTCACCTTGCGTCAGCTGACCGACCTGGGGCACGACACTCGAACCGGACTGCCGTTCCCACATGTCTGCGTAGCGCTCCATGTAATGGAACGTGGCTCCCACTGCCTGCGCCAGCACTCCCGCAACATCGGTTCCGGTCGCTTTCCCCTCCTGAATCTTGGCCCCCAGGAACGCTTGCCATATCTGGTACCCCTCGGCCACTGCGACGGTCGTCAGCCAACTATCGATCCCAAAACGAGCGCCATCTCCCTCCCAGAGATCTTTCTGCAAATAGAAGCTCGCCAGTCTTCCAGAAAATCCATAGCCCCCCCCGGTCTGACAGGCCACACGCTTCCCATAGAGCGCCCGCGTTAATGGCGCGATAAGATTATTGGTCAGACTGCCCTCATATCGTTGGCGCCGAAACATCGGCGCCACATAGTCTGCACCTTTCTCCAAGACCACTTGGCCGAGCAAGGTCATCCATGCCGGAGCCACTGATCGAAGATTCGCGTCGACAACGACGCAAGCCCTCGCTTGAAGTCGTTCGGTAATGGTGAACAAGGAGCGAAACGCCTCTTCACGACCGGGCATACCGGAGTATGACGCTCGACTAACGGCAAAAGGGTCCACACGCATGTCTTCCGTGAGATGTTGGACCACCGCGAGAGGGACAAGGCTCCCTACGACGCGCTTGATGATGTCGCAGGTTCCATCCTGCGATCCGACATCGACGTTTACAATCAAGGGGGAGATACTTGGAAACGACTCCTTGAGGCCTGCGAGGATCGTTTTCGTCACGGACTCCACGTTAGCCGCCTGATTGAACGTGGGGAGGCCGATGAGCAGATCGACCTTGTGTAGGTGAGGACATTGCTCATGGACTTGCTCCCATCCCGTGTCCGGCATCGCGGATCTCCTCCCTAGTCTTTCATACGCTTTTCGAACAGCTTCATGAGCGTCAAAAAATCACTCAAGTGACGCGTGACAAGAAAGTTCCTCCTCACATGCTCTCGACCGGCACCCCCCATGCGTTGCATGAGGCTGGGATTGTTGAGGAGCAGTCGCGTTCTAAACGCCATACCTTCGGCAGAATGCACGGTATGTCCCGTCACTCCGTCCACGATCTGGGCGGCAATTCCACCCGCCGTACTCCCGATCACGGGCTTTCCCTTCCACATGGCTTCGGCCACGGCGACGTTGAACCCTTCCCCCCTGATCGACTTCTGAAAGACAATCGTCGCTGCTCGTTGAAGTGCATTAATTTCAAGGTCCGCCTCGGGAGGCAGCTGCAACACATGGATATCCGGATCACTACCGGCAGTCTCCAGTACTTGCGCCAACACCGCTTCGCCTTCCGAATCGTGCGTCACACCGGAGCCGGCCAGGATCAGTTGGCAGTCGTGGTGTTTTTTGACCAAGCGATACGCTTTGATCACGCCGATCGGATCTTTAGACCACTCGAAACGCGCCAACTGCAGCAGAATCGGCTTCTCGCGCGAGATCCCGAGCCGAAGAAGAACCTGGTTGATTTCCAGGCGCGTCAATTCCCGGTTTTTTGTGCTCAAAGGATCGATCGACGGAGAAATCAGAAACTGCGGAATTGGAAGTCGATGGGCAAAACCGGGAAGCGAAAAAATCGTCGCATCGTATCCGACGATGAAGCGACGCAGAAAACTCCAACTCTCTTGTCGAGGTTTGGCCACGTCGAGGTAGCAGCGCCAAAACCATGTCCCGCCCTTGCGATGTTCGATCAACGCAGCCGGCGGCGGGTCATGAACCATCACGAGATCCGCGTCCAACTTCAGGGTATGGGCGGTGCGCTGATTGATCTTGAGATAGACGCTTTGCATGTGCTCGGTAAGGTGTTCGTCCTGGCCCTGAAGTGCATTGGTCAATCGTTTCGTGATTTGGAAGAATTCCTGATCGCCTGCGAGAACTTCCCAGCGAGCGTCAACCCCCAAGGTGTTCATCATGGGTACCAGCCGGCGCAGAACCTCAGCCATGCCGCCGCCGTATCGACCGGCACTCACGTGCAGGAAACTGCGCCCCGCAACTTGGTCGCTCAATCTGCGGAGAAAGTCCACTGTGCCTTTCGGCGCGATATCTCGATACTCGTCCAATCCTGGAGTCATTCCCGGCCTCCCCGATCTCACGACGTTGCTTAAATGACGCTCTCTTCGAATCCGTAGGACGAATCGTCACCCCATGCGCGCTGCAGCTTGAACCAGTAGAACCCGTAGGGAGCCAAACTCAATGCATAGGAGCGCTTGCCGATCGTCGGAAATCGCGAATCGCCGAATATCTCGATCGGGGTTGCGCCTTCGAATTGTGCGAGATCCAATTCCACCGCTTGAGCCGATCCGGCCAGGTTATGTACCAACAGGAGGGTCTCTCCGCGATACTCGCGCAGATAGGCGAGGACCTTGTCTGTTTGAGGACGAAGAAAGACGATGGTGCCATGCCCAAACGCAGGGTGCTTTTTTCGTCCTGCAATCATGCGCTTCATCCAATGCAAGAGTGAATGCGGCGACTGCCGCTGGGAATCCACGTTGATGGCTTGAAACCCGTACACCGAATCGGTGATGGCCGGCAGATAGAGTTTCGCCGGATCGGCTTTGGAAAATCCCCCATTCCGGTCGGACGTCCACTGCATGGGCGTCCGAACACCATTGCGATCCCCGAGATGGACGTTGTCACCCATACCGATTTCATCGCCGTAATAGATGATGGGACTTCCTGGAAGGGTAAATACGAGACTGTTGAGAAGCTCGATCTTTCGGCGATCGTTATCCAACAAAGGAGCCAATCGGCGAGCGATTCCGATATTGCGCCGCATCTGAGGATCTCGCGCATAGGCGTAGTACATATAATCGCGCTCTTCCCCGGCACACATTTCTAAGGTCAATTCGTCATGGTTTCGGAGAAAGAGGCACCATTGGCAGTTGTCCGGGATTGGCGGCGTGTGCGTGAACATGTCCACGATGGGATGCCAATCCTCACTACGGACTCCCATGAACAGCCTCGGCATGAGTGGAAAATGAAAGGCCATGTGGCACTCATCTCCCTCGCCAAAGTAGGGGCGCACGTCGGCAGGCCATTGGTTGGCTTCCGCCAGCAGGATTCGCCCTTGGTAGCTTTCGTCGATCCGCTTTCGCACTTCTTTCAAATAGGCATGAGTCTCAGGAAGGTTCTCGCAAATGGTGCCCTCTCGCTCAAACAGATACGGCACCGCATCGCAACGAAATCCATCAAGCCCTTGATCCAGCCAGAAGGACATGATGTCCAGCATGGCCTTTTGCAAATCGGGATTGTCGTAATTGAGGTCAGGCTGGTGACTGAAAAACCGATGCCAGTAATAGGCATTCGCGGTCGGATCCCAGGTCCAGTTCGACTTTTCTGTGTCGATAAAGATTACCCTGGCCTTGTCATACCGCTTGTCGCTCTGACTCCAGACATAGTAGTCGCGCTTCGATGACTGGGGTGAGTTTCTCGCATCCTGGAACCACGGATGTTGGTCCGAGGTGTGATTGAGGACAAGGTCCGAAATGACGCGCATCCCGCGTTGATGCGCCTCGTCCAAAAACCGGCGAAACTCTTCCATCGAGCCGTAGTCGGACGATATCCGCTGATAATCCGCGACATCGTAGCCGTCATCGCGCAAGGGAGAGGGAAAGAACGGGAGCAGCCAGAGACAGTCGACTCCCAGCCATTCTAGGTAATCCAACTTGTCGATCAGTCCTCGAAAATCTCCAATGCCATCATCGTTTCCATCGCAGAAGGCTTTAACATGAAGCTCGTAAAACACCGTCTCCTTGAACCACAGTGGGTTTGTCATCAATACAGTGTCCCTCCTTCCTAGCGAATGTCTTCGCGTTTCAGAAAGTCGTCGCACACCGTCAGCAGCGCGGAACGCACCCGTTCAAGGCTCCCAAGATATGGATTGATGGCACGCAGCTGTTGTGCGAGTTCCGGCATGCCGAGACTGTGTTCAATCCATGCAGAGAAATCGCTCTCTTCCTGCTTGAGACGATGGCGGGATTCGAAGACGTGGAAATAGATTGCACTCACTTCGACCTCACTCAACGCACTCCGAAACTCCTGCAGCGTTCGGACCTCCATACTCGTGGGTACTTGCAGGATCCGAGACGTATTGAAATGGAACGGCTGGCCGAAGATGACTCGTGGCACGATCGGCATTTTTGACAGATGATCGTCAATAATCGAAATGAGTTCCCCGCGAAATGCTTCAAGCTCTCTGAATTCGAATGGATCCACTACCGCCAGGCGTTCCCCTAACTCGTGGTCCCGCACCTCCATCGCGACCCATTGAGCAAAATCGTTGGGATATGCGCGCTCAACATAACTATGTCGGAGAAAATAGCTATGCGTATGAAAGTAGATCGAATCCAAAGGCACAGACTCGAGCAACTCCACGAGTCTTCTTTCGTCTTCCGCCGCTTCGCCGAGAATTTCTCGCAATTCGCTACATTCCATGAACAAGAACGGGCGGTTTGTCGCGCGCATACAGCCTCCTTGGCATCTTTCGGCTCTTGGAAGAGTACCAGCTGAGCGCAGCGGTGGGATCTGGGGTATTTACTAGTGGTTCGCGGCCCTATATTGGCATTTCTAAGAGGTAGGAGATACGGGAATGCCGTGGGGGACAGCTGTATGGAATATAAGGGGTACCGAATTGAATCGTGCCCGTCCCAGCATTCTGCGACGGACACGTGGAGGGCGCGCATCTTCATCTCATGGGAACCGCATGACGCCAATTCGACTCGTTCCTTCTCGTCCAATGAGGCCTATCAGACCCAGGAAGAGGCTGATCTCCACGGCCTCGCTCTTGGCGAATCAATCGTGGACGGGAAAATTCCGGGGTTGTCAAGAGATTAGCGTGAGAGTCGAGGTTCTTAGGCTGGATCTGATTTGCTCATGATGAGAGGTTTTGTAGAGGGCCATCTGGCCCAATTGGAATATACGGTGGTTGGGTGTCGAGCAGTAGCTGATCTCTTGTATTTACCACTCGGCAGGATGGTATTTGAAGGGATTTCCTTCCCTTGGTGTCTTGCGAGTGACGACCGGACTCGGCTCACTGTTTTTGATGGCCGGACTCTCGCTATGGCTTATGACGACCTTGTTTGCGCGTTCCTCCCGGATATCTTGCCATACGACCCTCACGATCGAGCGAATCACTTCCAGCAATGATCGGACACTGTCAACGACCACCGGTGCATCCATCATGAAATGTACCCAACCACGATGCCGCTCGATCAACTGCAAATGGATTGTTGGTGCAACTTAACCCGAAAGACTTCGCTCCGATATCCCCCAAATCGCACAAACGTCCCCCTCAGAGGAGGGGGATTCTTGACCGGGCTTCGCTGACGAGGGAGAGAGTGCGAACCCCTGGCGAGTTTCACTCTTAGGAAGGAATGCTGCGTGGGCTTGTGAGCTGTGACTTGCGCGCTACCTGTGCTTCAGCAGCCAGACATTTTCTTTTGCAGGGCATTTCCCTTTCAATCCTCCGGATACATCCGTGCTCGAGAGAAGCTTGACATCATAATGGCTTGCGTAATGCCGCTGTACTTCTTCGTTGCTTACTGAAAAGGGAGGACCATCCATCAGACGTTGATCGTACCCATAGCAAATCAGCAATTGCGATGCTTTGCCTGTGATCTCCATGAGGTGTGCTGTATACCGATTTCTCAGGTCTTCGGGAAGCGCCACTAACGCAGCCCGGTCGTATATGGCATCGACCTGCCCGAGGGTCTTCTTGGACAAAGCAAAAATGTCGCCGATAAAGATGTCGAGATTATTCGCGCTCCACTGCTCGATATCGCCGACTCGTGATGTTTCCGGCTGGACGCCCAGTTCCATGAATAACTGCTCGATAGCGAGCTGACTCAATTCCGCCCCGGCCACACGATAGTCTTTGGAGAGCAACCAAGAAACATCAAGGGTCTTGCCGCACAACGGCAGGAACATACGCCGCTTTTTCGCGACGGATAGTTTGTCGAAATACTTGATCAGCGACGGGTTCACCTTGCTTTCGTGGAAAGCAATCTCGTTTTTCTCCCACCGTTGATGCCAAAAATTTGGATCCATTGGGAATGCTCCCCGTTAAGGATTGAGCGTGCCGGTCGGCACCCGGCACACAGATGCGCTACTCAGAGATTCTTGGGATTGGCGCATCAATTGTCAAGAGTGATTGAGCATGAACCAGCGCGGGATGAGATCGCTTGAATGGCTGTGGCCCGGGATCACGTTGGAATCTCAACGTCCTGATGCTCCGGTGCGGCTTGTCAGCACCTGCTGGAGACTCGTAATTAATTCGTCCTCTTTGACTGGTTTCTGCACATATCCGTCGGCGCCAAGGCTACGGGCTTTCTCCTCGGCTTCCCGTGGATCTCGACCCGTGACCACGATCACCGGAATCCGATTCAACCTGGTGTTGTGTTTGAGACGTTCGAGAACGCAGAACCCGTCACCGCCCGGCAGTCCCAGATCCAGAAGGATGGCCTGGGGCTCGTGGCGCAACGCCGCATTGGTGGCTTGCATCCCATCTGCCGCCCATACAGGGTGGTACTGATGAGCGCGAAGCATCGTGCTCAGCAGATTCCAGCTGTCGATACCATCGTCGACGACGAGAATATCTGTTTTCATGGTCAACCTCGTTGCTTCAAATCACCATGTTACGCCCGGGACTCCTCAAAGCCCCTCTGAACTAAATGTACCTGACGAGCGGTCGGGCGCCAGTCTAGAAAGGAGTACCTCAAAAGTGGTGCCTCAGGTACAAAGGCAGCGCGCCGCCGCGCATACGCGTTGACACGTCGGACCATGCGAAGTAGCCTACCGGCGTCCGAACAAACCCGGTGCCCCATGATTCTGAACATCGATCACGTCACAATAGTGGTGCGGGACATCGCCAAGGCGAAGGCCTTTTTCGGCCTCTTGGGATTTGTCGAGGAAAAGTCCGTGGTGATTTCCGGCGACCAGTTTGCCCAATATATGGGTGTGCCGGGTATCGAGGCTGAGCACGTCACGCTGGTATCAAAGCAAACGCCTCGCTTTGAGATTCAGCTCTTGCGATATATCAAGCCGGAGCGGCTGCCGGACACGGATGTTCACAATCTGGCTAAACCCGGCTTTAATCATATTTGTTTTTCGGTCAGAGACTTGGACAATGAAGTAAAGCGGCTGGTCCGTCAGGGCGTTACCCTCCGGAACGAGGTCATGGACTTTCATGCGCGGAAGCTGGTGTTTCTTTCCGGCCCCGAGGGAATTACGGTGGAATTGGCCGAATGGCATACCTGAATTCACACGCCACCCTTCTCGCCCTTCATGCTTTGGACAGGACACAAGACGAGCCAACCCGTACCCAAAACCCACTGATTCAGGATCG
>Ga0268299_1002294_pt1 | contig 24054 bp, 35 predicted proteins | sample NOBtaG_FD_193484 | JGI IMG/M metagenome (GOLD analysis project Ga0268299, IMG submission 193484) | Activated sludge microbial communities from bioreactor in Nijmegen, Gelderland, Netherland - NOB reactor | ecosystem: Engineered > Bioreactor > Aerobic > Activated sludge | place: Netherlands... | reverse complement strand
CTGTTCGGCCTGGCCAACCTCGTCATCGCCAAGAGGCGACTGCTGGACCTCGATGCCCGAGGTGCGTCTTGATCGTGCAAAGTGGCCTCGAAAGAGGCTCCAAACCGCGCTGTGAGGCTGCGTGCAGCCCAGCCCATCGCGCTGGTGCGGCTGCCTTGCCGTCGCGTCGCGTCAATGCGCATCGCACAGGTCATTGATCAGCATCTCCCTAACGAGCACAGCTAATGCTGGAACTGCGTCGCACCCCGTCGACGCCTTCCTCCACTCCATCGCCGGCTGGCGCGCCGAGACCCTGACCGAAGTTCGCCGCCTGATCCACGAAGCCGCGCCCGACATCGTCGAGGACTGCAAGTGGGCCAAGGCCAGCAATCCCGGCGGCGTGCCGGTGTGGTCGTGCGACGGCATCGTCTGCACCGGCGAGGCCTACAAGCAGGTGGTCAAGCTGACCTTCGCCCGCGGTGCCTCGGTGGACGATCCGCAGGGCCTCTTCAACGCCAGCCTGGAGGGCAACACGCGCCGTGCCATCGACATCCGCGAGGGCGAGTCGCTCGATGCGCGGGCCTTCAAGGCGCTGATCCGGGCGGCCGTTGCGGCCAACCGGCAGGCGGTCGCGGCCAAGGCGCCGAGCCGTGGCCGGAAGTGAGCCGCGTCCATGCCCACGATCACCCCTGAGGCCGTCGTCGCCTTCCTCCACGAGTTCGAGCGCCTGGCCGATCAGGAGGACTTCGCTCTCATCCGCGACCTGATCGACGAGCGCGCCTACTTCCGCTTCAACGACGGCGACTTCATCGGCCGCGCCGCGATCCAGGCCGCCTTCGAGAAGACCTGGCGCGGCGACCCGACGGTGAAGAAGGCGCGCTTCTACCTGAGCGACATCACCGTGCTGACCGTCGACGAGAACACGGCCACCGCGACCTACACCTGGCACTGGGAGGGCTCGCAGGGCGATCGGAGCTTTTCCGTGCGCGGCCGCGGCAGCCGAGTGCTGGTGCGCGGGGCAGGGGACTTGCGGATCGTCCATGAGCACCTGAGTCGATTTCCATGAACTGGGAAGCTGTGATGAGCAATATTCACCTCTGGGTGCTTGGGCTAGCACTCGTCGTCGGGCTGGTGTGGGGGCTGGCGTCCAAAGGGCGCTCGCATCGGACTGCCGATCGCGAGCCACGGAAGCAGGCCCCGCCGCCCGCTTGGGGGTCGACCCGGAACCCGCTGCGCGGCTTGCTGGGGGCGATCGGCACTCCGCTGCAGTGGGTGGCTCTGGCGGTACTGGCTCTGCTGCTGTGGAAGATCGACTTCTTCGGTGAGACCGATCACTGGCCCATGACCATCTTCGTCTTGATCATGATCTGCGTTCCCGTCCTGGTCGTGCTCTTCGCCGCAAAGTCTGTAGGCCGAGGCACGAGAAAGATCCTGGGACCACGGCACGGCGCGCGCGAAGCAGACCGCGACTAGCCGATCGTCGACCGGCCGCATGTCTCCCATCCATCGCTGCGAACTGCCGGCCGATGCCCTGCTGCAGCGCCACGCCGGCGCGGGAGCCTATGCCGACTGCTACGCGGTCGACGTCGCGGGCCGCGTGTCGCACGCCGCGTTCGTCGAGGCGTTCTACACGACGTGGGTGTTCAAGCTGGAGCGCCTGATCCTGCGGCTGTTCGCGTCTCGGCCGTCGACGGACGACGAAGCGAGGCAACTCGCGGCCGGCACGCGCGACAGCTTCGCCGCGTGGTCCGTCGAGGGCCGCACGGCGGACCAGTTGCTGCTGGGGGACTTCACCGGCCGCACGAAATCCTGGCTCATGGTGGCCGCGGCCGAAGGCACCGCGTCGCCGAAGACGCGTCTCTACTTCGGCTCTGCCGTCGTTCCCGTGCGCAGCCGACGCACGGGCCAGGCCGGCCTGGGCTGGATGTTCCGCGCGCTGCTGGGCTTTCACAAGCTGTACTCGCGCATCCTGCTAGGTGCTGCGAGAGCGCGGCTGGGCTGAGCCGATTGGGGAGGTGTCGATGACGACGAGAACCGCGTCCTGCTGCTGCGGCCAGCTGCGCATCGAGGTCGACGGCGACCCGCAAGGCGTGGGCGTGTGCCACTGCCTGGCCTGCCAGCAAAGAACCGGCAGCGTCTTCGCCGCGCTGGCGGCCTTTGCGGCGCCGTACCGGGTCCACGGCGAGGCCACGGAGTTCGTGCGCGCCGGCGACCAGGGCGCGAAGTTCAGGTTCCGCTTCTGCCCGGTCTGCGGGTCGAACCTGTTCCACACCGAGGAGGGGCGCGAGGCCCTGGGCGTCGCCGTGGCCGTGGGCGGCTTCGCGGACCCGGCCTTCCCGCCGCCCCAGGACTCGGTCTACGACTGCCGCCGTCATCCCTGGGTGCAGTTGCCGGCCGGCGTGACGGTGTTCGACAAGGATCCGGTCTGAGCTACCCTGGCGAACGACGATGAACGACCTGCCACCGCTCCCCGCGCCGCGGCTCGGCCGCTACCGCCACTACAAGGGCGGCGAGTACGAGCTCGTCGGCGTCGCGCGGCACAGCGAGACCCTGGAGCCGCTGGTCCTGTACCGCCCGCTCTACAACGCCAGCGGCCTGTGGGCGCGGCCCTGCGCGATGTTCTTCGAGGACGTCGATGTGGACGGCCGGCGCCAGCCGCGTTTCGCTGCCATCGACCCGGCGGATCCCCCGTCGTCTCTGGAGTCACCCGCATGACCGAACGAACCGCGGCCCTGGCCGCCGCCCTGATCCGCAACTTCAACGAGGTGCCGCTGACGCGCGACGTGCGCGAGCCGCACTACGACGCCCGCGCGGCGCGCCTGGCGCGGGGCACGGCGGCCCGCAAGCTGGGGGCGACGATCGACATCCTCGAGCCCGGCAAGCGCGGCTGCCCCTACCACCTGCATCACGCGCAGGAGGAGATGTTCATCGTCGTCGAGGGCAGCGGCACGCTGCGGGTCGCCGGCGAGATGCTGCCGCTGAAGGCCGGCGACGTGGTCTTCATCCCGGCCGGCCCCGAGTACCCGCACCAGATCATCAACACCTCGGACGCGCCGCTCAAGTACCTGTCGATCAGCACGATGGAGACGCCGGAGATCTGCGAGTACCCGGACTCGGGCAAGTACCTGGCCGAGGCCAGCCTCGACAGCAAGACGCCCTTCGACGTGATCGACCGCAAGGGCGCCAGCCTCGACTACTGGGACGGCGAACCGTGATGCCGCGCTTTCTGGCCAGCGACGCCGCGCGCAGCCGCTTCGGCTGGGACGCGCTGCGCGTGGTGCTGGCCGGCCTGATCGCCGCGCACGGCTGGGCGCGGCTGGTGGAAGGCGGCGTCGTGCCCTTCGGCGGCTGGCTCGACAGCCAGGGCTTCCCGTTCGGCCTGGGCATCGCCGGCGCCGTCACCGCGCTCGAGATCGTGGGCACCGTGCTGCTGCTGGCCCGTCGCTTCGTGGTGCCGCTGTGCCTGGCCTACGCCTTCGTCTACGCGATGGGCATCGTGCTCGTGCATGCCAAGGCCGGCTGGTTCGTCGTCGGCCTGGGCCGCAACGGCGCCGAGTACAGCGTGCTGCTCATCGCCTGCCTGCTGTGCGTCGGCCTGCAGCATGCGCGCGGCCCGCGGCCCTAGTCGCGGATCGTCGCCACGCCGCCGCAGACCGACAGCTCCCGGCAAGCCTCGTGTCAAACACCCGCGAACTTCGGTCTTCAGACTGCGCAGCTTTTCATCTGGAGAGCCCATGCGCCTGTTGCCTTGCATCCCCCTGTCGGTCCTTGTCCTGGTCCTCGCCGCCCCTGCACACGCCAAGTCCGAGGTGTGTCATGCGGCCTCCGACACGCAGATCGCGTCCTTGTTCGACCGCTGGAACGCGTCGCTGCAGACCGGGGAACCCCGGCGGGTCGTCGCCAACTACGCCGCGCGATCGATCCTGCTGCCCACGGTGTCCAACAAGCCGCGCCTCACGGCCGAGGAGAAGGAGGACTACTTCGAGCACTTCCTGCAGCGCAAGCCGGTGGGCCGGATCGACAGCCGCTCGATCGAGGTCGACTGCAACAGCGCCATCGACGCCGGCCTGTACACGTTCACCTTCGCCGACGGCTCGCAGGTCAAGGCCCGCTACACCTTCACCTACAAGTGGACGGGCAAGGACTGGCTCATCACCAGCCATCATTCGTCGGCCATGCCGGAGAAGAACTGAGGCCGGCGCCTGGCTGCTTGCGTCGCGCCGCAGGCTCGACGGCAAGCCCCCGGCGGCCCCCGACGCGGGAGGGCCGTGATGCCGGCGCGACCTGACGGGCTGGCGGTTCGCTGCCTGCGCAGGGTGGTCGCCATGGGCACGCTGGTCCTCGCCGCCGGCTGCGCATCGACCGGGCGCCCGGCCTGCGCGCCGGGCCAGCAGGCGATGCTGAGCGAGGCGCTGTACTTCGGCACCAGCAAGCCGGGCGGCGTGGTCACGGCCGCGGACTGGCAGGCCTTCCTCGACGAGGTGGTGACGCCGCGCTTCCCGCAGGGACTGAGCGTCTGGCGCGCCGCCGGGCAGTGGAAGTCCGAGGCCGGGCCCATCGTCAGCGAGGCCTCGTACGTGCTGAACATCGTGCATGCCGGCGCTGCGGCGGAGCGGCAGGCGCTCGGCGATATCGTGGCGGCCTACAAGACCCGGTTCCAGCAGGAAGCCGTGCTGCGCGTGCAGGGCGCGGTGTGCGCGAGCTTCTAGCAGGGCCGACAAACGCGAGAGGGGTGTCCATGTCCACGAGCCACATCCGCGACGCCATCGCCGGCGTCGCCCGGCACTTTGCCGAGCATCCGCAGGATGCGCTGTCCACCGACAGCCCCGCGGTCTCGGTGCTGCAGGCCGACCTGCGCTGCGTGGCCGCGGGACCCAACGGCGCCCGCATGGCGAGCGACATGCCCATGGCACTGGGCGGCGGCGGCACGGCGCCGTCGCCGGGCTGGCTGCTGCGGGCCGCGCTGGCCAACTGCGATGCCACCGTCATCGCGATGCGCGCCGCGCAGCTCGGCATCGCGCTGCAGCGGCTCGAGGTCAGCGTCGGCAGCCGCTCCGACGACCGCGGCCTGCTCGGCGTGGCCGACGGCGTCCCGGCCGGCCCGCTGGGCATCCGCATCCACATCCGCATCGCGGCGGCGGGGGCCTCGCCCGAGCAGCTGCGCGAGCTGGTCGCGTGGGGCGAGGCCCATTCGCCGGTCGGCGATGCGCTGCGCCGGGCGGTGCCGGTCGAGTCCGAGGTCGAGGTGCTGTAGCGGCGAGCGTGTCCTGATCGGTTGAGAGCCTGCGTTGAACGAAGGAGGGCGTGCGGCTCGACTGCGCACCCCGACCTTCACTTCACAGGGAGAAACCGAAATGGCTGCCAACCCCAAGCTCGACACGTACCTCTTCGCCGCGCTGCTCGTCACGATGATCAGCGGATGCAGCATGTTCACCGACACCGGCCTCGCGGCGCGGGCAGCCCGCGACCCGGGCTCGCCGACGGCGCCGTCCACGTCGGTGCCGCAAGCCAACGGCTCGACGGTGCCTGCGCGCGACTTCGACTTCATGCTCTGAGCCGGGGCGCTGTCTCGACCGCCCGGAGCGGTCGGTCGGGGCGGGCCCGCCCGAGGCGCACTTCTTGCAAGGCTCGCGCACCATCCTCCCCATGCAACGACGATGAGCGCGAGCCGCGTTTTCAGGACCCCCGACTTCCTGCAACCCGCCGACGGCGAGCCGATCCGCTCGGTGATCACCGAGTCTGACGACGCGGCGGTCGTGGCTTGGCATGTCAAGCCCGGTCAGCGAATCTCGGCCCATGTTCACCCGAGCGGTCAGGACACCTGGGTCATCCTGTCGGGTCGAGGCGACTACCAGCTCGACGTGCAAGGCCGGACCGCCTCGGTCGCACCGGGCGATGTGGTCGTGGCGCACCGCGGCGAGGTGCACGGTGTCTTCAATCCAGGCCCGGAGCCGTTGATCTTCGTCTCGGTCGTCTGTCCGGCCCTGTCGGGCTTCGAACCTGTGTCCGGCAGCGGCGCACGGTAGAGTCGCGTCCCGCATCCTGCCTGCCCGGAGATCGCATGGCCAGCTACGTCGAAGGAGCCCTGATCAAGGACGAGCGCATCGTCCACCTGGGGCGCATCAGCCTGTGGTCGCTGTGGGGCTGGCTGCTGGCGGGCATCGTGCTGCTGCCGGCCTTCGGCCTCGGCCTGATCTTCCTGGCGGTGGCCTACGTCAAGTACAAGACCACCGAGCTGGCGATCACCACGCGCCGCGTCATCGCCAAGTTCGGCTTCGTCAGCCGGCGCACGGTGGAGCTCAACATCCACAAGGTCGAGAGCGTGCAGGTGGACCAGAGCGTGATGGGCCGGCTGCTGAACTACGGCACGCTGGTGATCGCCGGCGCCGGCGAGCCGCAGGCGCCGATCCCCGGCATCTCCGACCCGATCGCCTTCCGTCGCGCCTTCATCGAGGCGCAGGACGGCGCGCGGGCCCCGCTGCAGCCGTGACGCAGCGCGTCCTGGCCCGTCCGCCGGCGATCGCGGACGCGCGCGACTTCCTCGCCGCGGCGCGACGCAGCCGCGAACTGCACCATCCCTGGATCACGGCGCCGGACACGCCGGCGAAGTTCCGCGCCTACGTCGAACGCATGGCGGAGCCGGCGAACAGCGGCTACCTGGTGTGTCGCCGCGACGACGGCGCGCTGGTCGGCGTCTTCAACCTGACCAACATCGTGCGCGGGCCGTTCTGCAGCGGCTACCTCGGCTACTACGCGTTCGCCGGGCACGAGGGCCAGGGGCTGATGAGCGAAGGCCTGCGCGCCGTCGTGCGGCATGCCTTCGGGGCGCTCAGGCTGCACCGGCTGGAGGCCAACATCCAGCCGGCCAACGGCGCGTCGATCGCGCTGGTCGCGGCCTGCGGCTTCCGCAAGGAAGGCTACTCGCCGCGCTACCTGAAGATCGGCGGGCGCTGGCGCGACCACGAGCGCTGGGCGCTGCTGGCCGACGCACCCCGGCCGGCGGCGCGATGAACCTCAACACCGCCCGCATCTTCGTGCGCGACATCCACCGCGCCCGCGCCTTCTACGGCCAGGTGCTGGGCCTGGCGCTGCGCGCCGACGGCAGCGCGCAGGGCTACTGCGTGTTCGACGCCGGCAACTGCGAGCTGGTCGTCGAGGCGGTCGCGGCCGACGCGCCGGCCGAGGAGCAGGCGCTGGTCGGGCGCTTCACCGGCCTGTCCTTCCGCGTGCCCGACGTGCACGCCGCCCACGTCGACCTGGTCCGCAAGGGCGTGGTCTTCAGCGGCCCGCCGGAGCGGCAGTTCTGGGGCGGCGTGCTGGCCACGCTGCGCGACCCCGAGGGCAACGAGCTGCAGATCGTGCAGCGGCCGGCCGGGGGCTGAGCGCGGGCGGTCGCGGTGCGGCTCAGTCGCCGCGCTCGCTGTCGAGGAAGTCGATGCGCTGGCGCGCGCCGTTGACGACCAGCGCGTTCCAGCGCCGCTGCTGGGCCGGGGTCGCGGCCCAGGCACTGCCGAACAGCGCCGGCCCCTGGTCGTGCATCACGATCGCGAGCTGCGCCGACGGCACGTGGCCGGCGTCGGCCAGCGCGCTCAGGCGCCCGTAGGCATGCGCGTAGCGGCGTTCGCGGAAGGCCTGCTCGGCCTGGGTCAGGCTGGTGGCCTGGCCGACGGTCAGCGAGGGGTCGCGCGCGTCGTGGGCGTCCAGCGCGATGAAGGGCACGGCCAGCAGCGTGGTCAGCGGGATCGCGAGTGCGAAGCGGCGCAGGCGCTCGGCGGTGCGGCGCCGGCGGCGCAGGCGGGCGCCGGACGACGGCGAGGACGGGACGGAGGGCGAGGTGGCGATGGTCATGATGTTCTCCCTGAAGGGTGGATGCGAGCCGGCATGCACGCCGGGCGGCAAGGGCTCGCATCCAGTACCACGTAGGGAGCGGCCGCAGCCGGACATGCTCAGCGCATCGCGACGACGCGCGTCGATGCTTCCTGCAGCGGCGCCTTCAGGTGCGCGCCGAGCTCGGCGTGGCTGCGCTGCGCCCGCGCCGCCTCGGCCAGCAGGGGCCGTGCGCCGCGCAGGTCGCCCAGGTCGAGCAGGCAGTCGGCCAGCGCGACCCGCGTCTCGGCGAGCCAGGGGCTGTCGGCGGACTCCTGCGCGGCGCGCAGCGCCAGCGCGGCCTCGAGCTCGGGGCGCGCCGCGCGCGCGTCGCCGCCGCGCTGGCGCGCCTGCCCCAGGCGCAGCAGCGCCTCGGCCTCCAGCCGCGGGTGGCGATCGCGCAGCGGCGAGCCGCGCAGGTGATCGAGCGCCTGCTGCGCCAGCGACTGCGCCTCGGCCGGGCGTTGCTGCAGCAGGCGCACCTGGGCCAGCAGCAGCCGTGCGCGCGTCTCGTCCAGGCGCAGCGGCAGCTGCGCGGCGTTCGGTGGCGGCGTGACGGCGGCGAGTCGCGCCTCGGCCGCGGCCGAGGCGCCGCGCGCCAGCAGCAGGCGGGCCTGCTCGATCAGGTAGCGGTTGTGCAGGGCCGGCAGCGCGGCGTCGCCGGCGATGCGGCGCCACGAGCCCCAGGCCTCGTCGAGGGCGCGCCGGGCCTCGTCGTAGCGGCCCATCGCGGTCAGCGGCTCGGCCTCGAGCAGCAGCAGGCGCGACAGCGGCAGCGAGTCGGGCAGCTGCCTGCGCATCCTGTCGACGCCGCTCGCCAGGCGCGCATGGCCGTCGGCCAGGTGCCCGTCGTCGAGCAGCAGCTGCGCGCCGACGCGCTGCGCGGCGTCGAGCGCACTGGGCGTCGCGTTCGATTCCTTGCGCTCGGTCGCGGCGATGCCGTCCTGCACCAGCCGGCGGCCCTCGTCGCGCCGGCCGGTGGCGTGCAGCAGGCCGCCGAGCTTGAGCTGCGTCTGCAGCGTGACGCTGCTGTGCTCGCCGGTGAGCCGGCGCGCCAGCGCGAGCGCCGTGCGCAGGTCGCGCTCGGCCTCGTCGAGCCGCAGGTCGCCGGCGTGGGCCTCGGCGCGTTGCACCAGCGGCGTGATCGACCAGGCCGACGGCCCGTTGAGATGGCGTTCCGCGAGCTCCAGCGCCCGGTCATGTCCCGCCGCGGCGGCCGCGTACTCGCCGGCGATGAACTGCGCCCGCGCCACGGCCTGCTGCGCGTGGAAGTGGCTGGTCCAGTCGGACGGGCGGGTGCGGAAGTGCTGCTGCGCGGCCAGCGCGTCGCGGCGGGCCGCGGCCACCGAGTAGTACTGCTGGTGCTGGGCCGACTCCAGCAGCACCCAGCCGCGCGTCTCGGAGCTGTGGTCCCCGGCCGCGTCGAGGATGCGTCGGGCCTCGTCCAGCGCCGCGACGGCACGCATCGGCCGGTCGGTGGCCGCGACGTCGTTGGCCAGGGCGAGCAGCGCCTCGGCGACGCGCGGATCGGACGGGCCGTAGGCGCGGCGCAGCGCGTCCAGCCGCTGCTCGCGCATGCGTACCGCGTCGTCGTGCAGGCCGAGCTGGTAGTACATGTCGGCCAGGGTGTTGAGCACGTCGTCCTGCGCCGCCGGCGAGTCCTTCAGGCTCTCGACGGCCTGGGCCGCGCCGATGTCGAGCAGTTCGCGCGCCGTGGTCTGGCGCGCGCGGATCGGGTCGGGGTTCTTCAGCGAGTTGGAGCGGAACAGGTTGAGCAGCACCTCCTGCACCGCCTGCGCGCGCTGCGTCTCGCGCTGCGCCAGCGCCGCCTGTTCGACCGCGCGCTTCGCCTGCCACATCGACACGCCGGCGCCCGCGACGACCGCGACGCCGACGGCCAGGCCGGCGCCGACCTGCAGGCGGTGGCGCCGCACGAACTTGCCGAGCCGGTAGCTGCGGCTGTGCGGCGCGGCGAGGATGGGCTCGCCGGCGAGGTAGCGCTCGATGTCGGCGGCCAGGGACTCGACGCTCGCGTAGCGGTCGCGCTGGTTCTTGCGCAGCGCCTTCTCGAGGATGGTGTCGAGGTCGCCGCGCAGCTGGCGGGCCAGCCGCCGGTCGCCGGCGGTGCGCGTGCTGGCGGGCGGCACGTCGGCGGCGAGGATGGCTTCCTCGAGCGCCGCGGCGCTGTCGCGCCCCAGGCGGTAGGGCCGCTGACCGGCCAGCAGCTCGTAGAGCACGACGCCGAGCGAGTAGACGTCGGTGGCGACGCCGACCGGCTTGCCGGCGACCTGCTCGGGCGAGGCGTAGTCGGGCGTCAGCGCGCGGCCCAGCAGCTGCGTGAGCTGCGAGGACGGCGGCGCGTCCTGCTCCAGCAGCTTGGCGACGCCGAAGTCGAGCAGCCGCACCTCGCCCTGCGGCGTGACCAGGATGTTGCTGGGCTTGAGGTCGCGGTGCACCACCAGCCGCGCATGCGCGTGGGCCACCGCGTCGGCGACCTGCAGGAACAGCCGCAGGCGCTGCGCCACGTCGAGCCGGTGCTCGCGGGCATGGCGGTCGATCGGCAGGCCGTCGACGCATTCCATCGCCAGCCAGGGGCGGCCCTCGGCGGTGATGCCGGCGTCGTAGAGGCGCGCGATGCGCGGATGTTCGAGCGAGGCCAGGATGTCGCGCTCGCGCGCCATGCGCTGCGCCAGGCCCTGGCTCCAGCCGGTGCGCGGCAGCTTCAGCGCGACCTGGCGCTGCAGCGCGTCGTCGACCGGCTCGGCCAGCCACACGGTGGCCATGCCGCCGACGCCGATCTCGCGCACCAGGCGGTAGCGGCCGATGCGGTCGCCGGGGCGGTCGGGCTCGGGGTCCAGCGCGTCGAGCGCGTCCAGCGCCACCTCGACCGGGCGGCGCAGGAAGGAGTCGGTCTCGACCGCGGCGCGGGCCAGCATCGCGTTCAGCGCCGGCACCAGCGGCTGCTGCTCGGCCGGCAGGCTCTGCAGCCAGGTCTCGCGCTCGGTCTCGGGCAGCGCCAGCGCGGATTCGAGCAGCGCGTTGATGCGTCGCAGGCGCTCGGCGTCGGGACTGGGCTTCATGGCGACGCGCCCGCCTTCAAGCCGCTAGCGGCCGAGCATGTCGGCCAGCAGCAGGCGGGCACGCTCCCAGTCGCGCCGCACGGTGCGGTCGGTGACGCCGAGGGCCCGGCCGATCTCGATGTCGGTGAGTCCCGCGAAGTAGCGCATCTCGACCACGCGCACCAGGCGGGCGTCGACCTTGGCCAGCGTCTCCAGCGCCTCGTGCACTTCCAGGATCTCGTCGTCCGACGCCCCCAGGGCCTCGGCCGCGCGCGTGTCCAGCGTGATGTGCTCGGCCCCGCCGCCGCGCCGGTCGGCACTGCGGCGGCGCACGAAGTCGATCACGATCGAGCGCATCGTCGTGGCGGCGTAGGCGAGGAAGTGCTCGCGGTCCTTGAGCGCGACGCCGCCGTCGCGCTGCATGCGCAGGAAGGCCTCGTGCACCAGCGCCGCGGTGTCCAGCAGGGTGTGGCGCCCGCCCGAGGCCAGGCGCGAGCGCGCCAGCCGCCGCAGCTCGGGGTAGAGCGCGGGGAAGAGCACCTGCACCGGTTCGGGTGCCGGCGGGACCTGGGGGTCGGGGGACCGCATCGATTCGAGAATACCGCGGGTCGCGGACTCCCGGATGAACGCGGGCTCCCGGCGGCGGCTGCATGCGGCAGCCCCGGCCCGCGCGCTCAGGCGGCGCTGCGCGCGTCGTCATCGTCGCCGGCGCGGTCCAGCAGCGCCAGGATGCGCGGCAGCTGCTGCGCCGCGGCACGCCGGCCGGCCTCGAAGAGGTAGGGCATGGCCTCGGTCTCCCACAGGCCGACGCGGCGCTCGATCTCGAGCTCGACGTGGACCATGCGGCTGCCGGCGGCGCCGGCCGCGGCGACGCGTGCGTCCATCAGGTTGTTGATCATCGCCGTGGTGGCCTGCGCGACCAGGCGCGAGGCGCGGTCGATGCGGCGCGGCATCGTGCCGCGAAAGCCCAGCGTCACGACCACCTGCGCATCGGCCGCCGCCGACACCGGCAGCGGGTCCGACACCACGCCGTCGACCAGGCGGCGGCCGTCGATCTCGACGCTGGGGAAGATGAAGGGCAGGGCGACGCTGGCGCGCAGCGCGTCGGCCACGCGGCCGCGGCTCAGCACCACCGGCTGGCCGCTGGCGGCCTCGGTGGCGACGACGCGCAGCGCGATCGGCAGGTCCTCGAGCCGGCTCGTGCCGAAGGCGCGGCGGATGCGATCGGCGATCAGCTGGTCGTCGCGCATCGCGAAGCCGGCGTCGAAGCCCGCCAGCCGGGGGGCCACCAGCTGTGCGTAGGCGCGCCAGCGGCGCTGTTCGGTGAGCTCGGCCGACCACAGCGAGGTGGCGGCGCGCAGGGCCTCGTCGCTGGCCATGCCGGCGGCGATGGTGGCGCCGAACACCGCGCCCGAGCTGCAGCCGACCACCAGGTCGGGGCGGATACCGGCGCGCCACAGCACCTCGTTGATGCCGACGCCGGCGATGCTGCGCACGCCGCCGCTGCCCAGCACCAGGGCGAGCCGCGGCCGGGCCGGCGTGGGGTGGGCCGGCCTCACAGCTGCAGCCCCAGGCCCGGCGAGCGCCGCGCCGGCCAGAGCCCTGCCGAGGCGGGGTCGCCGGCCTCGAGGGCGCGCTCGGCAATGACGAGTTCCTGCTCGCTGCGGCTGACGCGGCAGCGGAAGCCCGCCCGCTGCAGCAGCACCAGCATCGCCGCGTTGTCGATCAGCACGCGGCCGTAGAGCCAGCGCAGCCCGGACTCGGCGGCCGACTGCAGCAGCGCGCGCACGCAGCGCTGGCCGATGCCGTGGCGGCGCCAGGCCGGCGCGACCAGCATGGCCAGCTCGGCCGCGTTGCCGCTGTCGTCGATGGCCCAGCGCGCCTCGGCGATCAGCGCGTCGCCGCCGGCGCCCTGCACGGTGACGCCGAGCGCCAGGTGCCGCGGGTCGACGCGGGTCAGGCGCTGCAGCCAGGACGGCGACAGCCCCTTGACCGCGCCGTGGAAGCGGCTGCGGCGGTCGCGGTCCGGCAGGCTGTTGAAGAGGGCGTCCAGCGCCGGCGCGTCGCGCAGGCTGAGGGGCCGCATCAGGAGGGCGGTGCCGTCCGGCGCCGTCCAGTGGTGGTGTGTGTGCATGGCATGTCTCCCTGAACCCGGTACCACGCAGGGTGGCCCGGAATCCGGACATGCAGCGCGCAGCCGGGGGGCTCAGTCCAGCGTCGCGATGACCGAGGTGGCGGCTGCACCGGTCGCCACCGGCGCCGCCCGCACCGTGCCGCGTCCGGCCGCCTTGGCGGCGTAGCAGGCCGCGTCCGCCGCCTCGACCCAGGCGGCCAGGTCGGGCGTCGACCGCTCCAGGCTCGCCACGCCCAGGCTCGCGCCGACGCGCAGGGAACGTCCTTCCCAGGGCAGCGCGATCGCGTGGATGGCGTCGCGCACGTCGCCGGCGATGCGCAGCGCGGTCTCGGGGCCGCAGCGCTCCAGCAGCAGCGCGAACTCGTCGCCGCCGAGGCGCACGACCAGGTCGGAGGCACGCACCTGCGAACTCATGGCCTGGGCCACGGCGCGCAGCATGGCGTCGCCGGCGGCGTGCCCGGCGCTGTCGTTGATCGGCTTGAAATGGTCGAGGTCGATGCACACCAGCGCCGCCGGCAGCGCCTGCGGCAGCGCCGCGATGAGCCGGGCGGACCGCGTCTCGAGCATCTTGCGGTTGGCCAGGCCGGTGAGCGGATCGTGCTGGGCCGACCACTCGAGCTGCTCGCGCTCGCTGCGCTGGTCGCCGATGTCGGCCAGCGTCCAGATCGTGCCGGCGCCGGGGTCGCGCGTGTCGACCGGGCTGCCGCGCAGGTTGGCCCAGAACACGCTGCCGTCGGCGCGCCGCATCTGCCATTCGCCGTTGTAGGCGCGACCGGCCTGGAAGGCCTCGCGCACCAGCGGCCCGAGCGTCTCGCGCGCCTGCGGGTCGGCATAGATGATCGCGGTCGAGTGGTCCAGCAGCTCGCTGCGCGGGCGCTGCAGCAGGCGGCAGAACTCGTCGCTGACGAGCTCGAACTTGCCGTCGCGCGTGAAGGCGATGCCCAGCGGCGCGGCGCTCATCACCGAACCGAGCTTGCGCAGCACCGCGCTGTTCAGCGCCTCGAGCTGCACGCGCTCCGCGCCGACCCGGCGCAGCACGCGCCCGAGATGGCCGATCTCGCCGCTGGCCACCGGCCAGCCGGCGTCGGGGTCGAGCGAGCCGTCGAAGAGGTGCTTCGCGCGCCGCCCCAGCAGGCTCAGCGGCCTGAGCAGCAGGTGCAGCAGCCCGAACAGCAGCAAGGACATCGCAGCGACCAGCGCGGCGGCCGCGATCAGGGCGTCGCGCCGCGCGGTCTGCAGCGGCGCCAGCAGATCGGCCTCGCGCCGCACGCGCCAGACCATCCAGTCGGGCCCCGGCACGCCGGCCGCGGTCACGACCTCGCCGGATTGGGGCAGCGCTAGCCCGGCCGGCTCGACGGCCTGCCCGGCGTCGACCCAGGCGGCGTAGGCCTCGTGCAGGCGCGGTTGCTCGACCAGGTGCTTGAGCAGGTGCTCGCGCTGGGGGTGGGCCAGCACACGGCCGCGGGCGTCGGTGACGATCAGCAGCGACGGGTTGGCCTCGCCTTCCTGCGGTTCGACCAGGTCGGACAGCAGGTCGCGCTGCGCCAGCCGCAGCCCGCCGCCCAGGACCGCGTAGGTGCCGGCCGCGTCGGCGACCGGCTGTGTGAACACCACGACGGGCTCGCCGGTGATCCGCCCGGGCAGCGGCTCGGAGACGAGGGCGCGGCCCTCGGTCACGGTGCGGCGGAAGTAGTCGCGGTCGCCGAGCTTCAGGTCCGGGCGCTTCAGCGTGCCGCCGTCCATGGTCAGCAGCACGCGACCGTCGCGGTCGGCGACGAACAGGCCGGTGAACATCGTGCCGATGACCGGCTTGGACCGCAGGAAGGCGGCGAGCGCTGCGTCGTCGGCCAGGGTCGCCCGGTCGAGTTGCCGTGCCACCGCGCCGAGCGCCTGCTGCAGCGACACCGCCCGGCGCGACAGGATGGTGGCCGTCCGCACCGACTCGCTCAGCTCGCGCTGGCGCTCGGCGCGCAGCGTGTCGCGTTCCGCGCGCTGCACCAGCAGCAGGGTGATCAGGCCGATGCCGATCATCAGCGCGGCGATGCCGCCGAGCGTGATGCGCAGCTTCAGCGAGATGCGGTCGATGCGCAGCCGCTTCGCCCACCCGCCTCCGAAGCGATCGCGCTCCACGATCTCACCCGTTCAGCGACAGCAACGAGGCCGCGGCCTTCTCGTCGGACTCCGCGGTCTGCAGCATCTTCATCTGGGCCTCGAACTGGCGCGCGGCGGCGATCATCGCCACCATGTTCTCGATCGGGTTGACGTTGCTGCCTTCGAGCGCGCCGTCCTGCAGCCGGGCGGTCGGGTCGGCCGGCAGGTCGCCGGCGGCGGCGCGGAACAGGCCGTCGTCGCCGCGTTGCAGTGGCGCCTCCGGGGTGACCAGCTTGAGCCGGCCGACCGGCGTGATGCTGCCGTTGGCCTGGCGCACGCTGACCGTGCCGTCGGGCGCGATGCTGGGCGTGGTGTTCGCGGGGATGGTGATCGGGCCGCCGTCGCCCAGCACGGTGGTGCCGCCGCTGGTCATCAGCTGGCCCTCGGCATCGGTCTGCAGCGAGCCCATGCGGGTGTAGGCCTCGGTGCCGTCCAGGCCCTGCACGGCCAGCCAGGCGTTGCCGCTCATCGCCACGTCGAGCGGGCGGCCGGTCGCGCTGATGGGGCCGGCGCTGGGGTCGTAGCCGGTGGTGGTCTCGAGCGCGTAGGCGCGCGTCGACGCGCCGTCGCCGCGCACCGGCACCGCGCGGAAGGCCTGCAGCTCGGCACGGAAGCCCGTGGTCGAGGCGTTGGCCAGGTTGTTGGCCAGCACGTCCTGGCGCTGCATCGTCGCCTTCGCGCCCGACATCGACAGGTAGATCATGCGATCCATCGCGGACTCCTAGTGCACGGGTGCGGCCAGCGCCCGCGGCAGCGCCGGCTGGCGCGCGCGCAGGCGGACCTGCAGGAAGGCGGCCGCGAAGCGACCGGCCAGCCGGTGCGCGGCGGCGAAGCGCTGGACGCGGACCTTCTTCATGGCGTCAGGCCGGCGGTGGCGTCAGCGCAGGTTGACCAGCGTCTGCAGGACCTGGTCCTGCGTCTTGATGGTCTGCGCGTTGGCCTGGTAGGTGCGCTGCGCGGTGATCATGTTCACCAGCTCGCCGGTCAGGTCGATGTTGCTCTCCTCCAGCGCGCCCGACTGCAGCGAGCCGAAGTTGCCGTCGCCGGCCGCGCCGACCACCGGGTCGCCCGAGGTGTAGGTGCGCGCCCAGGCGTTGCCGCCCAGCGGCTGCAGGCCCTGCGGATTGCGGAAGTTGGCCAGCTCGATCTGGCCCGCCGGCCGCGACTGGCCGTTGCTGTAGCGCGCCATGATGATGCCGTTGCCCTCGATCGAGATGCCCGAGAGCTGGCCCGGCGCGTAGCCGGTCTGGGTCAGGTCGGTCACGCCGAAACCGGCGCCGTACTGCGTGGCGTTGGTGAGGTCGAGCTGGATGCCGGCGATCGGCAGCGTGGTGCTGCCGCTGCTGCCCGTGGTGGCCGGGATGTTGAGGGTGACCGGGCCGGCCGGCGTCAGCGGCGCGCTGCCGTTGGTCGCGAACTGCATGGTCGTGGTCGGCGTCGGCACGCCCGCGCCGTCGACGCTGACCGGCGCGCCGTTGGCGGTGACGTAGACGTCCCAGGTGTCGGCCGCGGTCTTCTGGAAGTAGTAGGTCAGCGCGACGTCCTGGCCGGTCGCGTCGTAGACGGTGACCGAGGTGGCGTTGTTGTAGGTCGTCGGATCCGTCAGGTCGATCCGCGCGGCCGGGGCGGTGGGCAGCGTGACGGCCGAGCGCACGTCGAGGTTCATCTCGATGGCGATCTCGTCGGTGGCGCGTGGGTTGATGCCGGCGGTCGGCAGCTGGATCGCCTGCGCCTGGCCGGGGACGATGGTGCCCTGCGAATCGGCCGGGTAGCCCAGCAGCTGCTGGCGCTGGTTGTTGACGATGAAGCCGTCGCGGTCGATCTTGAACTGGCCGTTGCGGGTGTACATCGTCGGGTTGCGGCCGTCGCTCACCTGGAAGAAGCCGCTGCCGTTGATCGACAGGTCCATCGGGTTGTCGGTCGTCGAGATGTTGCCCTGCGTGAACTGCTGGGCCACCGCAGCGAGGTTGACGCCGATGCCGACGGTGTTGGAGCCGGAGCCGTTGAGCGCGTTCGCGTACACGTCGGCGAACTCGGCGCGCGAGCTCTTGGCGCCGTAGGTGGCGGCGTTGGCGACGTTGTTGCCGATGATCTCGAGGTTCTTGCTCGCCGCGTTCAGACCGGACAGACCTTGCTGGAAGCTCATGGTGATTTCCTCTTCGGGGAAGGGTGTGCAGGCGCTCTCGGGCGCGGGGTCAGGAGAACGCCTTGATCTGCGTGTAGGGGACCGAGCCGCCGTACAGCAGCTCGAGGGTCAGCGTGTCGCCGCCGGTGGCCACGGCCTTGACCAGGTCGGTGGTCAGCGGCGTTGCGGTCAGGGCCGTGCTGCCCGACTTGGCGACCACGCGGAAAGTGATGCCGTCGGTGCTGGTGCCGGTGGGCGCCTGCCACTCGAAGCCGTTGCGGCCGCTCGACGAGGCGCCGACGTCGACCGTGTCCAGCACGCGGCCGGCCGGCGACAGGATCTCGACCTTGACGCTGTCGGCGGCGCTGGTCAGCTCGAAGCCGCCGGCGGCCTTGCCGGTCTCGCTGAAGTTGAGCCGGCTGCCTTCCATCAGGACGGTGCGGCCGACCAGGGCCGCGCCCTGCAGCGCCTGCGACGACAGCATCTGGCTGGACAGCGACTTGACGGTGTCGTTGAGCTTGTCGATGCCGGTCACGGTGTTGATCTGCGCGATCTGGCTCGTGACCTGGGCGTTGTCCATCGGGTTCAGCGGGTCCTGGTTCTTCATCTGCGTGACCAGCAGCTTGAGGAAGCGCTCGGAGCCGTCGTCCTTCTTGGTGGCGGTGACGCCGTTGAGCGCGTCCAGCGTGCTGGACGGCAGTTGATTCACGGAAGAGGTGGCCATGGCGGTCTCGGTTCGGTGCGGGGCGTCACTGGCCCATCTGCAGCGTCTTCAGCAGCAGGCTCTTCGCGGTGTTCATCACCTCGATGTTGTTCTGGTACGAGCGCGAGGCCGAGATCATGTTGACCATCTCCTCGACCGCGTTGACGTTGCTGTAGGTCACGTAGCCATCGGCATCGGCCTGCGGGTGCTTGGGGTCGAGCACGCGGCGGCCGGCGCTCTGGTCCTCGGCGACCTGCGTGACCTGCACGCCGGCAGCGCTGCCGGCGGCCTCGCCCGGGGCGTTGAGGGGCAGGGTCTGGAACACGACCTGGCGCGCCTTGTAGGCCTGGCCGTCGGGGCCGGCCACGGTGTCGGCGTTGGCCAGGTTGGAGGCGACGACGTTGAGCCGCTGGCTCTGCGCGCTGACCGCGCTGCCGCTCACTCTGAAGATGTTCAGCATCGACATGACCGCTCTCCCGTCTCAGTGGTGGGTCATTGCCCGGTGATGGCGCTGAGCATCGTGCGCACGCTGCCGTTGATGAAGCGCAGCGTGGCCTCGTAGTGCACGGCGTTGTCGGCGAAGGCCGCGCGCTCGCGGTCCATGTCGACGGTGTTGCGGTCGAGGTTGGTCTGGCTAGGCGTCGCGTACTTCAGGCCGGCCTCGCTGCGGGCGCCGGCCGCCGGGCTCAAGTGCCCGGCCTGGGTGGCCGATAGCGCATTGCCAGGGGTGCTGCTGCCGGTGGCTTCCTTCAGCGCACTGGCGAAATCCATGTCGCGGGCCACGTAGCCCGGCGTGTCGGCGTTGGCGATGTTGCTGGCGATCAGGCGCTGGCGCTCCGACCGCAGGACCAGGGCCTGGGTCTGGAAGTTCAGCGCATTCGTGAGTCGGTCCAACATGCTGTGCCGTGACGGTGGCCACGCTTTGGTGGCGATGGCTGGCATTCTTGGACCCGGACCCCGGGAACATTAGCGGGAATAGCAGGCCCTTCCGCGGTCATTTCCCGCCGCCGGGGCGCGGTCGGCTCTTTACAGTGGCTCCTCATCATGAAGACGCTATCCGTCCGTCTCGCGCACCTCGCGCTGGCCTGCCTGGCCGGCGCGGCGCATGCCGAGGTCGCGCGCGATCCGCTCACGCAGGACGCCGTGAACCTGGCGCGGCAGAGCGCCCGGCCGTCCGCCGGCCTGCGCGTCGAGGTCGAGGCCGGCTCGCTGGACCCGCGGCTCAGGCTCGCGCCCTGCCAGCAGGTCGAGAGCTACCTGCCCGCCGGCTTCAAGCCCTGGGGCAAGACCCGCGTCGGCCTGCGTTGCCTGCAGGGCACGACGCGCTGGAACGTCTACCTGCCGATCACCGTCAAGGTCTACGGCCGCGCGCTGGTCGCCGCCACGGCGCTGCCGGCCGGCAGCGTGATCGGCGCGGCCGACCTGAAGCTCGCCGAGATCGACCTGGCGGCCGACAGCGCGCCGGCCATCGTCGACGCCGGCGACGCGATCGGCCGCACCCTGAGCCGCACGCTCGGCGCCGGCGAGAGCCTGCGCCAGGGCCAGCTGCGGGCCCGCCAGTGGTTCGCCGCCGGCGACACGGTGAAGCTGGTGGCCGTCGGCCCCGGCTTCGCGGTCCACGGCGAAGGCCTGGCCCTGGCGGCCGGCCTGGAAGGCAGCGCGGTGCGCGTGCGCACCGACAGCGGCCGCATCGTCACCGGCACGGCCGTCTCGGAACGGCGCGTGGAGCTGAAGCTGTGAACGCGCACCCCTGTTACAAAAAAGGCGCTCAAGTTCGCCCACAGGCCGTCGATACCGCTGACATATTGGAACGTCCGGAGCCTGATGCCCCGGACTGCAGGAGCCCGTCATGAAGATCGGTCACACCTCGAGCCCCGCGGCGGACGCCGCCCTGCTGGCGCGCACCAGCGCCGAGACTGGCGCCGTCGCCGCCAAGGCGAAGGGCGCGCAGTCGGCGGATGGCAGCAGCGTCAAGCTGTCCAGCGCCGCCGCCGGCCTGCTGGCCGAAGGCAGCGGCGCCGAGTTCGACGCCGCCAAGGTCGAGCGCATCAAGCAGGCGATCGCCGACGGCAGCTACAAGGTCGACCCCGAGGCGATCGCCGACAAGCTGATCGCCAACGCCCAGGAACTGCTGAACGCGGCCAGGCGCTGACGCGCCGCCGGCACCGAGATCCCTTCATGGTCCTGCTTCCCCTGACCCCGCCGGCCTCGTCGGCCGACCGGCTCGAACCGGCGGTGGCCGAGGTCGAGCGGCGACTCGCCGGCCTGGCCCAGGCCCTGCTGGGCCGCGACAGCCATGGCGTCGACACCGCGGCGACCGAACTGCAGCGCGCGCTCGGCGCGGCGCTGGACCACTTCAAGCGTCACCAGGGTCCGGTGCCACCGGCGTTGCGCCAGCGCCTGGCGCAGGCCAGCAGCCAGGTGGCGCTGCAGCGCGACACGCTGGCGCGCGCCACCGCGGCGCTGGACCGCGCGATCGACGTGCTGATCCCGCGCGAGGCGCCGGTCTACAACGCGCGCGGCGGCGCCGCGCATGCGGCCCACAGCGGCCTGCTGAAGGCCTGACGATCCTCACGAGGCGCGGCGCGCCTCCCCAGTCCTGAGGATGCATCGCCCCGGCTGGGCGGCCCACACTTCCCGCACAAGGACGGGGAGATCGCCATGAAGGGACGCAACACCGCGCGGCTTGCCGCGAGCCTGGCGCTGTCGATGATGCTGTGGCCTGCGTTGCGGCCTGCATCGGCGGCGGCCGCGCCGCCGTCCGCGCCGTCGTCCGCGCCGTCGTCCGAACTTCAGGGCAGCTTCTTCGCGATCGAGAACGACTACCTCGGCCGCACCAAGGTTCACACCGACCGCTGGTACACCAACGGCCTGCTCTACGCCCGCAGCTACCGGAGCGGCAAGCCGCCGGCCCTGCTGGCCGCGGCGCTGGAGCTGGGACGCCGCCAGTTCGGCCTGCTGGCCGACACCGAGGGGCCCACGACGACCCTCTTCTTCGGCCAGAACATCTACACACCCTCGGACATCGAGCGCGCCGACCAGCAGGTCTTCGACCGGCCCTGGGGCGGCTGGCTGTTCGCCGGCACGGGGCTGTCGCTGTTCGACGGCCCGCGGCACCGCAGCGTCGAGTTCAAGCTCGGCGTGGTCGGGCCGGCGTCGATGGCCGAGCAGGTGCAGCGCGGCTTCCACAAGCTGATCGACGACGACGACCCGGCGGGCTGGCGCAACCAGCTGCGGCCGCGGCTTGGCGTCCAGCTGTCCTACATGGTGACCCATCGCCGGAGCCAGGACCAGTGGTCGGCGCTGCCGTCCTGGGCGGGCATCCACGGCCACCTGCGCGGCACGTTGGGCACGGTCAAGACCCTGGGTGCGGCCGGCGTGACGCTGGTGGCTGGCGAGCGCGACCGCGTCTTCGGCGCGCCCGACGAGGGCGACTACCTCGCGGCCGACTTCAGCAATCGCGATCCGAGCCCGCTGAAGCTGCCGCTGCTCGGCTGGCCGACCACCGTGTTCCTGCAGGCGCAGTGGTCGGCCGTGGCCTACAACCACTTCATCACCGGCCGCACCTACGGCGACCAGCAGCCGCAGATCGAGCTGAAGCGCTCGAACCTGATGATGACGCTCGGCTTCTCGGTCCAGGCCTCGCGCTCCTGCCGCATCGAGTACCGCGTGAAGCGCCGCACGCCCGAGTTCACGGTGCCGGGCCAGGCGCGCGACGACAGCTACCATAGCTACGGCGAACTCCGCCTCGTCCGCGACCTGCGCTGACCCCGACCCTCCTTGAACCTCGACCCCGCCTGGATCTCGGCCCTCACGCTCGCGGCTGCGCTCGGCAGCGGCCTGATCGCCGGCGTGTTCTTCGCCTTCTCGGCCTTCGTCATGAAGGCGCTGGGTCGCCTGCCGGTGGGGCAGGGCATCGCGGCCATGCAGTCCGTCAACGTGGTGGTGCTGAACCCGTGGTTCCTGGGCGTGTTCCTCGGCACCGCCTTGCTGAGCCTGCTGGCGCTGGCCTCGGCCTGGATGCAGTGGGGCCGCCCTGCCGCGCCCTGGCTCGCAGCGGGCGGACTGCTCTACCTGGTGGGCTGCCTGGGCGTGACGATGGCCTGCAACGTGCCGCGCAACGAGGCGCTGGCGCGCGTCGAGGCCCACAGCCGCGGTGCCGATGCGCTGTGGGCCGACTACCTGAAGACCTGGACGGCGTGGAACCACGTGCGCACGGCCGCCTCGCTGGTCGCCGCCGGGGCCTACACGGCGGGCCTGGCGGCCTGAGGCCGCGGCAGCGATGAGGACCGAGGCGCCATTCGCCGTTCTGATGGTCTGCATGGGCAACATCTGCCGCAGCCCGACCGCCGAAGGCGTGCTGCGCGCCAAGCTGGCCGCGGCCGGTCTGACGGAGCGGGTGCGCGTCGATTCCGCCGGCACCCACGCGTATCACGTCGGCGAGCCGCCGGACGATCGCGCCCGGGAGCATGCCGCGGCGCGCGGCTACGACCTGTCGACGCTGCGGGCACGGGAGGTCCGGGACGACGACTACGAGCGCTTCGACCTGCTGCTGGCCATGGACTGGGACAACCTGGCGCTGCTGCAGGGCGACTGCCCGCCGGGCCGCGAGCGCAAGCTGCGCCGCCTGATGGAGTTCGCGCCCGGCGCCGGCAGCGAGGTCGTCCCCGACCCCTATTACGGCGGCGCCGCGGGCTTCGATCGGGTGCTCGACCTGGTCGAGGCCGCGTGCGACGGACTGGTCGCCGAACTGGCTGCAAAGGCGGGTCGACGCTAGGGGAACTTCTGCCGGGTAGTCCGACCAAATCAGTCGGCTTCCTCTATAATTGAGTCATTCAGTCGGGATTAGATGTTCCGACGGTGGCTCGACAGGGGATCTCGTCTCCCCCCCTCGGGCGCCCGTCCCAGCGCCTCCCGCCACAGGAGTTCAGCATGCGTCTCACCACCAAAGGTCGCTTTGCCGTCACCGCCATGATCGACCTGGCGCTGCGCGAGCACAGCGGGCCGGTCGCCCTGGCGGCCATCAGCTCGCGCCAGCAGATCTCGTTGTCCTACCTCGAGCAGCTGTTCGGCAAGTTGCGCCGGCACGAGCTGGTCGAGTCGACCCGCGGGCCGGGCGGCGGCTACTCGCTGGGCCGCAAGGCCGAGGAGATCACCGTCGCCGACATCATCGTCGCGGTCGACGAGCCGATCGACGCGACCGGCTGTGGCGGCAAGGAAAACTGCATGGGCGACGACACCGGCCGCTGCATGACGCACGACCTGTGGGCCAGCCTCAACACCAAGATGATCGAGTTCCTGGACTCGATCTCGCTGCGCAAGCTGGTCGACGACCAGCTGGCCAAGGGCGTGTCGATCGAGGAGGCGCCCATCAAGCGCGCGATCTCGTCGCAGCCGGTGGTCAAGCCGATCAAGATCACGGCCCCGAACTCGGTGTTCGCCCTCGGCAGCACGCTCGCCAAGTAAGCCTTCGCTCGTGCCATGGACATGACCCCGCATTTCCCGATCTACATGGACTACGGCGCGACGACGCCGGTGGACCCGCGCGTCGTCGACGCTATGCTGCCCTGGCTGCGCGAGCACTTCGGCAACCCGGCTTCGCGCAGCCACGCCTGGGGCTGGGAGGCCGAGAAGGCCGTCGAGGACGCGCGCGAGCAGGTGGCCCGGCTGATCGGCGCGGACCCGCGCGAGATCGTCTGGACCTCTGGCGCGACCGAGTCCAACAACCTCGCGCTCAAGGGCGCCGCCCACTTCTACAAGACCCGCGGCAAGCACATCGTCACCGTCAAGACCGAGCACAAGGCCGTGCTCGACACGGTGCGCGAGCTCGAGCGCCAGGGCTTCGAGGCGACCTACCTCGAGGTGCAGGAAGACGGCCTGCTCGATCTGGAGAAGTTCAAGGCCGCGCTGCGGCCCGACACCATCCTGGTCTCGGTGATGTTCGTCAACAACGAGATCGGCGTGATCCAGGATATCCCGGCCATCGGTGCGATGTGCCGCGAGCGCGGCATCATCTTCCACGTCGACGCGGCGCAGG
>Ga0268299_1002293_pt1 | contig 24059 bp, 25 predicted proteins | sample NOBtaG_FD_193484 | JGI IMG/M metagenome (GOLD analysis project Ga0268299, IMG submission 193484) | Activated sludge microbial communities from bioreactor in Nijmegen, Gelderland, Netherland - NOB reactor | ecosystem: Engineered > Bioreactor > Aerobic > Activated sludge | place: Netherlands... | reverse complement strand
CGTTGATCGAATACATATAGAGCATGCGATCGACCCCGCTCATCTGCTGCTCGAGCGGCGTGGCCACCGACTGTTCGACCGTGATGGCATCGGCGCCGACGTAGGTGCCCTGCAACATCACTTCGGGAGGCGCGATCTTCGGAAATTGCGCGACGGGCAGTCGGAAGATCGAGACCCCGCCCAGCAACACGAGCAAGATCGAAATCACGATCGCCACGATCGGACGGTTGATGAAGAATTTCGTCATGGTCGAGCTTGGTCTTTCAGGAGCTCACGTCTGCTCCGGTAGATGACCGACCGGCGCCGGCAAAACGGACGGCGTCATGACCGGGCGGCTCCGGCCCGCGAGCCGTTCGACCACATAGAACGAGACGGGAATCAAGAAGATCGCCAGCACGCTCGCCGCCAACATGCCGCCAATCACGGCGCTGCCCAGGACGATGCGGGAATGCGCTCCCGCGCCCGATGCCATGGCCAGGGGCATCACGCCGAGGATGAAGGCGAACGCGGTCATCAGAATCGGCCGCAGGCGCAGCCGGGCACCGGCCAGTGCCGCGTCCCAGGGGGATCGCCCGTTCTCGACTTCCATCTTGGCGAACTCGACGATCAGGATTGCGTTCTTCGCGCCTAATCCGATCAGCATGACCAGGCCGATCTGGCTGTACACGTCGTTTTCGATACCCCGGATCCACAGCGCGGCAAACGCGCCGAAGACCGAGATCGGCGTCGCCAGCAACACGCTGAAGGGGAGGGCCCAGCTCTCGTATTGCGCCGCCAGAATGAGAAAGACGAAGAGCAGAGAAAATCCGAAGATGACGGTGGGACTCACCCCCTGCGCCGCCGTCTTCTCCTGATAGGACATGCCCATGTAGTCGAAGCCCATCTCACCCGGCATCGTCGCGGCAAACACCTCTTCCAACGCCCGCATGGCCTGTCCGGAACTGTACCCGGGCGCCGGAACGGCGTTGATCTGCGCCGCGCGATACTCGTTGAACCGGATCGTGAACTCAGGGCCGGCCGTCGGCTGGATGCTCACCAATGTCGAGAGCGGCACCATCTGGCCTTCATTGTTGCGAACGTAGAACTGGCCGATGTTTTCGGCGCGGGCCCGATATTCCCCCTCCGCCAGCAGATACACCTGCCATTGGCGCCCGAAGCGGTTGAAGTAGTTGACGAACGGTCCGCCCATGAATGCCTGAAGCGTCTGATAGATGTCGGCGAGGGCCACACCCTGCTTCAACACCTTGGCCTGGTCGATCCGCGCAAAGAGCTGCGGCACATTTGGAAGCAAAGTCGTGGTCACGCTTGCCAATTCCGGACGTTGCTTTGCCGCCGCGATGAACCGATGCGTCTGCTCGGCGAGAAACTCGATCCCGCGTCCGACGCGATCTTCGAGCATCATCGTCGTGCCGCCGGCCGTGCCGATGCCTGGGATCGGAGGGGGCGAAAGTGCGACGGCCTCCGCCTCGGGCAGCTTCGCCAATTCTCCGTTCACGTGCGCGAGGATGGCTTCGTATTGTTCCTCACGGCTTCGCCGTTCGTGCCACGGCTTGAGATTGACCGAGAAATAGGCGTTGTAAGTCGTGCTCACCTGGCTGAGAAAGCTATAGCCGACCGTCACGGTAAAGGAGGCGACTCCAGGCGCATCATGGAGAATCTGTTCGATCTTGCGGGCAACCCGATCCGTCCGCTGCAAGGAGGCCGCTTCCGGCAACTGCACGTTCACGTAGAAAAATCCTTGATCTTCGGAAGGCACAAATCCACCGGGCAGGCGGGCACCCAGGAGACCGGCCAATACCGTGACCACGGCCAGCCCCAGCAGCGTCCGTCCCGCCTTCTGCATCAAGCCCCCGCACAGTCCCACATACCGGTCCGTCAGCCGCGCAAACGCCCCGTTGAACCACCCGAAGAACCGGCCCAGCACGCCCCCCATCGGCTCCTTCGGCTTCAGCAGCAACGCCGCCAGCGCCGGACTCAACGTCAACGCGTTCACCGCCGACAACAGCACCGACACCGCAATCGTCACCGCAAACTGCTGGTACAGCCGCCCCGTAATCCCCGGAATAAACGCCGTCGGCACAAACACCGCCGCCAAGATCAACGCGATCGCCACCACCGGCCCCGCCACCTCCTCCATCGCCTTCAGCGTCGCCTCCCGCGGCCCCATCCCCTTTTCGATATGGTGCTCCACCGCCTCCACCACCACGATCGCGTCGTCCACCACCAACCCGATCGCCAGCACCAGCCCGAATAACGACAGCGTATTAATGGAAAAGCCCAGCAGCGGGAAGATCGCAAACGTCCCGATCAACGACACCGGCACCGCCAACAAGGGAATCAACGTCGCCCGCCAGCTCTGCAGAAACACAAACACCACCAGAATCACCAACACAATCGCTTCCCACAAGGTCGTGAAGATCTCCTGCAGCCCTTCCGTCACCGCCAGCGTCGTGTCCAGCGACACCACATAGTCCAGATCGTCCGGAAACCGCGCCTTCATCTCGTCCATGAGCGAGCGCAGCTGCTTGACCGTGTCGATCGCGTTGGAACCCGGCAATTGGTACACGGCAATGACGGCCGCGGGAGCTCCGTCCAATCGACCCAGCACGTTGTACATCTGGGCGCCCAGCTCGGCCCGGGCGACATCGCGCAAGCGGACGAACGATCCGTCGGGATTGGCCCGGACCACGATGTTCCCGAACTCTTCTTCGGTGACGAGACGGCCCTGGGCGCGAACGGTGTAGGTGAACTCCTGTCCGGCCGGCACCGGCTCGGCTCCGACCTGACCGGCCGGGTTGACCGTATTCTGGTGGTTGATGGCGTTGATGAGATCCGTCACCGTGAGTTCGAGTTTGGCCAGCTGATCAGGCTTCAACCAGAGCCGCATCGCGTACTGCCCCGCTCCGAACAATTGGACCTGGCCCACTCCCGGCACGCGCGTCAGGGGATCGTTGATATTGATGAAGGCATAGTTGGCCAGAAACGTCGCGTCGTATGTGCCCTTCGGGGAATAGAGCGAGAGCAGCATCAAGGGGCTGCTGAGCGCCTTCGGATTGGTAATGCCGTACTGCTGGACGGCGTCAGGAAGCTGGGGCACGGCGATCGTCTGCCGCATCTGCGTCAGCACTTGGTCGGTGTTCGGATCCGTATCGAGGTCGAAGGCCACGCGGAGGGTCATCTGCCCGCTGCCGGCGCTCGTGGAGTACATGTAGAGCATGTGGTCCACGCCGTTGATCTGCTGTTCCAGCGGCGTGGCGACCGCCTGCTCGACCGACAGCGCGTCGGCGCCCAGATAGGTCGTCTGGACTTGAATTTCCGGGGGAACCAAGTTGGGAAACTGCGCGACGGGAAGGCGGAAAACGGAGACGATCCCCACGAGCACCGTGATGATCGCGATCACCATGGCCACGATGGGCCGATGGATGAAGAACCTGACCATTAGCCCACACTATTCATGACGATTCGTGACGAAACCGACAAGACGCCACGCGAGACGCGCGCGCGGAGCCACGAGAGGTCGAGGCGTACTTGAAACAGTACGTCGAGACCACGAGAGGCGAGTCCACGCGCTTGGGTGCAGCAACCCGGCAGCCAAGTGCGTCGCCACCGCGCTTGCGAGGTCGAGCGCCATTCCATGGCTCTTGGCGCGAGAGTAAGCCACCTCAGGATGATTTCCGGCCGCTTTTCGGCGGTTGGAGTAGAAGCGCTCATGAATAGTGTGGGCTAGGTACCGGCGCCCGGCGGCGCAGGCTGCCGGTCCGGATCGGTGGACGCCGGTTCAGGCGGGACGGGTTTGGGCGAGACCACGAGGCCGCTGCGGACTTTCTGGAGTCCCTCGACGACCACCTGTTCTCCCTGGTTCAGACCGGATGTGATCACCCACTGGCTCCCGATCCTCGCTCCCGGTTTGACGGTCCGGACGGCGATCTTGTTTTCCGCGTCCACCACCGCCACTTGGTAGATACCCTGGAGTTCCTGAACGGCGCGCTGCGGGACCAACAAGGCGTCATGGACCGTTTCCACCACCGCCCGGACCTTCGCATACTGGCCGGGACGAAGCACGTTGCCCGGATTGGGAAAATAGCTCACGATCGTGATGGTACCGGTCTTGATGTCGACTTGCCGGTCAGGAAGCGCCGCCTTGCCCTTGTGAGGATAGACGCTCCCGTCCGCCAAGATCAGTTCCAGCGGCGCGCGGGTTCGCTGATCGCCGGACGGATTGGCGACCGCCTTCTGGATGCGTTCCGCGAAGCGGAGATACATTTTTTCGCTGATGGGGAAAAGCACCTTGATCGGATCCACCTGGGATACCGTGGTCAACACGGTGTTTTCCATGATTAGATCGCCGATTTGCGCGCTCGCGACGCCGGCCACGCCGTCAACCGGCGAGGTGATGCTCGTCCAATCTAGGTTCAACTTGCCCTTTTCGAGGTTAGCTCTGGCGGAAAACACGTTGGCCTTGTTGGCCTCGTTGGCTTGAACGGAATCGTCCAGTTCTTTCTGGCTGACCGCTCCCTGTTTGGCGAGCGGCCTGTCCCGCGCCACGTCCATCTGCGTCTTCTTGTAGGCCGCTTCCGCCCTGGCCAGCTCGCCGCGCAGTTGATCGAAGGAAGCTTGGTAGGGCCGCGCGTCGATCTTGAACAACAGATCTCCGGCTCTGACGAAGGCCCCCTCGACGTAGTTGCGCGTGAGCAGATAGCCTTGGACCTTGGCCCTGATCTGAGCGTCGATCGTGCCGGCTGTCGTACCGACGCCTTCCGCATAAATCGGAACGTCGTGCTTGACCACTTCCGTCACCACCACGTCGGGAGCGAGCGCCGAGACCGCGTCCTTGCGCTCGCAGCCGGAGGCTGCCAGCGCGGCAAGACCAACGATCATCACAAAAACGGCACCGGGGGGAGGGAATCCTAAGATGCGTGAACGAGCCAAGGCGGCAGGTCCTTCTTTGTTTTTGGGAAGGGCTTTACTTATACAATTGCCCTACCACAGCGTCAAGGTCGGGCTTGCTATCGCGGGCGTCCTGCCGTAGGCTCTCCTCCCACTTCTGCTCTGCACTGGAACCCGGAGGCTTCGATGCATAGATCCTCTTCGATCTTGCTCATACTGTTTGCGGCGTTGCTGGCCGCCTGCTCACCGACGAAGCAAGCGCGTTCCGTTGACACCTCCGGATTTCTCGGACCGATCTACCCGTTGATGCACAAGGGCGAGGACGGAGAGGCGCTGTTGATCTACAAGAATCCCAAGGTCGCGACGATCCCGCGAGGCACGTACAAGAAGATGCTGCTGGATCATGTGCAGGTCTGGGGCCCGCCGACGACTGATCCGGATCGCCAAGCCCGTGCGCAGAAGGTCGCCGATCTCCTCTACACACTGGCCTATGACAGCATGTCTCAGGATTATGAGATGGCATCGGAGCCGGGACCAGGCGTCTTGCACGCTCAAGTCGCGATCACCAGGGCCGACCCGGCCTATGTCGTCCTCCGGGCGGTCTCGACAATTCCCGCGCCGATGAACGCCTTCGCCGTGGCCTCGATGCTCAAAAATCTAGGGACCGGCAAACCGCTTTTCGTCGGCGACGCGAGCCTCGAACTGAAACTATCGGATTCTCAAACGGGCGAGGTGTTGGGGGCCTCCGCCGATCGGCGCGTCGGCAACAAGCGGCTCGACGCGGACTCCTTCGACTCCTGGGACGATGTTCACAAGGCGCTCGCCTACTGGGTGGAGAAGGCCAGATACCGTCTGTGCCAGGAACGGCATGCGCAGAATTGCGTGCCGCCCAAAGGCTGAGCCGATTCAATCGCGGTGTGACGGGCTGGGGTGTTACGGCTTGGGAGTCGGCTCCATCGCGTGACGGCATTCGGCCGTCAGTTCCGATTCATGTTCATGCAAGCATTTGAGGATGCGCCCGCCTCCCGGCAAGACACCTTTGCAGTGCCGTTTCGCGTCCTCTCCACAGGCGGCCCTCAGCCGATTCAGATTGTCGGGACCACCGGCCGCCTGTGCCGGTGTTTGTTCAGCGGCTCCGGTAGATTTTGCCTCATGCGAAGGCTGATCTTCCGCGTCAGCCCCATGAGGCGCCACAACGAGGATCGCCCACAAGAAGCACCCTGCGAGCACGCGGCAACCGAGCGTTTCCGATCCTAATCGTTCCAACATCGGCTCCTCTCCTTCCGCATCCACGCCGCATCCACGGCGGACTTGCCATCACAATCATCCCTCGAACCGCTCCATTCTCTATTCATGCCTCTATTCATGCTTCTATTCATGGCACATCCCATTTTTCTGCTGTTTGATTCTGTCCGGCGAGACTATCCGGCCTTCTTGAGACTCAGCATGTAGCTGGTGAGATCGTGAAGTTCCTGCTCGGTCAGCGGAAACTTCGGCATGATCGATCCGGGCGAGACGGACTGAGGGTCCCGGAAATGTTTGATGTGCCACTCTCGATCGGGTCGCTCGTCACCGATGTACGAGAGATCGGGCCCGACCGCGCCCCCCGTTCCATGAATCCGGTGACAGCCGGCGCAGCCGAAATTGGCGAACAGCGCCTGACCGTGCGCGATCCCGGGATCGGCCCGCTTGACGCCATAGAGATTCTTCAGCGAGACGCCGAGAAGCGAAAACACGACCAATAGGAAGAGCGCACCAAGCGCCATTCCGACCGGCCGCGACGCCGGAGCCCGCACGGTCTTTTGCCAATCCAGAAACGGCCAGAGCAGCAATACCGCGATGAAGAGTCCGGGCAATATCCACGTGGCAAACGGCTCCAGCGGTCCATGCACGTGCTTCAGCAATTCGTAATAGAACAGGAAATACCACTCGGGCACCGGGACGAAGCTCGTATCGGCCGGATTGGCCTTGTCGGCCAAGGGAAAGGGAATCAGGCAGGCCAGCAGGACCAACACCGCGAAGACGCCCACCATCACCACCGCGTCCATGTAGACTTGCCGGGGATAGAACGTCTCGCTGCCCGTCGCCGCTTTCTTCTCATCCCAGGGGCCGGCCGGTCCGACCCGCCGAAGGATGAACAGATGCAGCATAATGCCGGTCACGATGACGGCCGGCAGAAACAGCACGTGAACGGCGAAAAACCGCGAAAGAGTCAGGGCCCCCAGCGTCTCTCCCCCGCGCATCACCCTCACGAGGAAGTCGCCGATCAATGGAACCGTGCCGACCATGTTGATGCCCACTTGCGTCGCCCAATAGGCCGTCTGATCCCATGGCAGAAGATAGCCGGTGAAGGCGAACCCCAGCACGAGGAGCAAGAGCACCACGCCGACCATCCACATCAGTTCCCGAGGAGGCTTGAACGCTCCGTAGAGGAATACCTGGAGCATGTGGAGCCCGACGGCCATCACCATGCCGGAAGCGCCCCAATGATGCAGGCCTCGGACGAACCAGCCGAATGTCACCTGATTTTCGATGAATTGCACGCTGTCGTAGGCATGGTCCGGGGTTGGGGCATAGTAGATCGCCAGGAACATCCCGGTGACCGCTTGGAGGACGAAGAGAAACAGCGTGGCCGAACCGAAAACGTAGATCCAGCTGGCTCCGCCGGGAATCGGTTCGTCCAGGAGCGAATGCTCGACCGCCTTCAAGTTCAGGCGGCTGTCGAGCCAGGCATAGATGCGGGAGGCCATTGGTTCCCTCGGGTTCCCTCGAATATCCGAATGCGCGATTACTGTCGCAACGTCATCACGTAGGCCAGCACGTCTGCCAAGTCGGCCGGAGAGAGCAGGCCCTTCCAGGGCCCCATGGCGGTGCCTGGCCGGCCGAGTTCCACGGCCCCCCGCAATTCGGCCTCGGTCTTTTTCTTGACTGCCTCGCTGGTGAAGTTTGCAGCAGGCGGCTTGACCAGCGTGCCCGTTGGTCCGTCGCCCTTACCCTGCGGGCCATGGCACACCATGCAATGTTTCACGTAGATCGGCTTGCCTTTGGCCGCGTCCCCCGCCGCGTCAGCGTCTCGCGCTTGCGACAAGAGCAGAACTGAAAGCACACAGACGAACAGCTTCATCGCATCCCATCCACGGTTCATGTTCGCTTCCATAAATTCGTGCGACGTCCTGCCCGCGCGGGTCGGGTTACAGTTCGACTTTTCCCGCGACCCCGGACTTGAATTCCTTGTACATCACAAGGAGACGTCCGTTCTCCGTCTTGGCGGGGAGGGTATCCAGTGGTCGCGGCGCCGGGCCCGCGACTACGCGGCCGGACACGTCGTATACGCTTCCATGGCAGGGGCACTTGAACTTCTGTTCGCCTTCATTCCAGTGATACCCGCATCCAAGATGGGTGCACATGGGGGAAAACACCGTCACCTGCCCGTCCGCCTGTTTGACGGCCCAGACGGCTTTTTGAGTCTGCGTCTCCAGGTAGCCGTCCTGGACGGTCGCCACATAATCCACTTGTTTGGGTTTGCCGGCGGAGAGTTCATCGAGCGCGGCGACGTCCACCCATGACTGTGCGCGCCGCTTGAACGCGGGAGAGATCACATAGCCGACGAGAGGAACCGCAAGACTCAGACCGATGAGTCCGGCCGCCGCTCTGGTGACCCACTGAAAGAATCGCCGACGAGTCCCGGCGGGAGTGGACAATCCCGAAGCATCGGATGGATGTAGATCGGAAGCAGGCATCGCGAGATCAGCACCAACTGTACTCTAGTGAGTCCTCCGGGATGAGTCAAGCGGCTCGCATTGCGTCGCCATCTTCCTGTACGATAATGCATTGGGGTCCAGCGTTCTCCGGAGGCAGCATGCCGTTTTCACGTCGAACCATATTGAAGGCCGCAGGACTCGGCGCCCTCGCCGGCATGACCGGCGGCTGCGACGACATCGGCGGCATCTTCGGCCGCATGTTTGCGGTACCGCCGCGCGAGACCACCTATTTCACCCCCAACGGCAAGTTCTATGTCGTCAACTACGCCGATTCCGCGGTCTCGATGTCGCGCGACATCGACATCGAACAATGGAAGCTGAACATCAAGGGTCAGGTCAAGATGCCGCTCTCGCTCGGCTGGCGCGACATCCTGAATCGGGATTCCTACAATCAGATCTCCACCCTGATGTGCATCGACACGCTGCCGGGCGGAGACAGCATGGGGAACGCGACATGGAGAGGGATCTCGCTCAAGAAGCTGCTTCAAGAATGCGGCGCCGACGAAGAAACCGCGCGCGACGTCATCTTTCGAGGCATCGACGGCTACGACGACAGCATTCCCTTCAAGCGGGCCATGCAGGACGACGCCATGCTCGCCTTCCTGATGAACGGGGAAAAGCTGCCGAAAGAGCACGGCTTCCCGCTCCGGCTGATCGTGCCGGGCCTATACGGGATCAAGAACGTCAAATGGATCGTCGAGATCGAAGTCTATCCGGGTGACCATCTCGGCTACTGGCAGCGAAAAGGCTGGACCGACGACGCGACGATCAAGGTCTTCTCGCGCATCGATTCGCCCGGCCACTACCAGACGCTTCGCGGAGCGGAGCACACATTCCGCGGCATCGCCTTCGGCGGACCGAATTCCATCGGCAAGGTCGAGATCAGCTTTGATGCCGGACGCACGTGGCATGAATGTCAGATCGAACCGCCGATGTCTCCCTATTCCTGGGTGATCTGGAACTACAGTTGGAAGCCGCCGAAACAGGGAAAATTCCAGACGGTCGTCCGGGCGACGGACACGAAGGGACGGCTGCAGATCGCTGAAATCATCCGCCCGCAGCCGGACGGAGCCAGCGGGTTGCACACCATCGTCGCCGAGGTGGGAAGTCTCAATAGACCAACCTGAGGCCTCCATCTCTGGATCTTGAAACACTCAGCCGCGGAACCGAACGGAGCGGCTGAGCGCCCGCCGCTGCTTCCGCTTTCCCTAGCGCTTGCTGGCTTGCCCCACGCTCAACCCGCTTGGCACTGAAAAGAGGCGTGGCGCTCAGTCCGGACTGTTCATCGCGAAGACACCTGCTAGGTCACCAGACGGAACGTCGAACATCTGTGCTACCTTCCGGAGCAAGGCGCGAGCTTTCGCTACGGCAAGAAACGCAGCGCTGATGCACGCGTCCGCAGTTGCGGGCGCTGTTAATTCTTCTTCTCGTCGGAGAAGAGGTGCTAAGAATCCTTTTTCTCTCAAGCTCGTGGGTAAGACTGCTTACTTCTTCCGCCGTTTTTTTGCTAGATCCCAGAACCCGCGAGGATCGGTGATTATCAGATCACTCACCTGTTCTGCCACAGTCAGTAAATCCTTGTCGCCGGTCACGAACACATCCGCTTTGGCAACCAGTGCTGAAGCGAGCACCCACCGATCGTCCTCATCGCGCACGGGAATTGGAGAGAGAGACTTCGGCGTTGGCTGAACGGTCTGGCTTTTGAGGAAAGCAAGGATCTGCTGGATTTGCTCGCCTGGGAGTTGGAGCTTCTGCTTGAGCACTCGTTCGAGTTCGATCAGGACTACCTGAGCAATGACCAGTTCATGTTCTGCAAGGACAAGTCGAATGACATCGGCACAAAGCCCGCGGGTGGCAAAGCCGCTAACCAACACGTTGGTATCGAGAAAAACCTTCACGACACGGCTTTGAACACATCCTCATCCGTCAGGAAGCCGCGCGCTTCTGCAAAGGGCATGACCTTGTGGCGAAGTTGCTCGAACGTCATCAAGGAGAGTTGGCGACGTAAAGCATCTCGAACAACCTCGCTTCGTTTCCGTTTTGACCGGCGGCAAAACTCGTCCAACGTCCGCTCCAGGTCGCGATCGAGTCTAATCGTGACTACACCTTTCATGTCTGACAATGTAATACAACGGCTTACCGGACGCAAGACCCAGCCGGATTGCTTCAGCGAGATCAATGGGCCGCAGGAATCCACCAATTTCCACGAGGATATTTCTTCCCACGAGGATATTTCAGGGTTGGAATTTATCCGCCTCGGCGCTACACTGCCGCTCGGTTCCGAGCTTTGGAGAACCTGTTATGAGATTTCACCACAGACGACTCATCGGCTTGCTTCTCGCTCTCACCCTGGCGGCCTGCGCGCCAACAGTGACGATCGATTTCGACAAAGACGTCGATTTTGCACGCTATCGGACCTACGCTTGGGAAAAAGGAACCCCTGTTCCCAACGACCTGGTGAATCGCCGCATCATCAAAGCGGTCGACGATCAATTGACCACCAAAGGGTATCAAAAAACAGAGAGCAACCCCGACATGTTCGTGGCGTACCACGCCGCGCTGGACAAAGAGGTGTACTACAACACGACTTCCATGGGAGTGGGGTACGGACCCGGCTGGGGTCCGGGCTACGGATGGTATGGACGAGGCGGCGGGTGGGGAATGGCTTCGGGGAGTTCAGTGACGACTCCCAATACGGTCGTCACCGGGACAATTCACGTCGATATTTACGACGCCAAGAACAAACAAATGATCTGGCGTGGAACCGGAAGCGACACGGTCAGTCAGAATCCGGAGGAAAACACCGAAAAGATTCACGAGGCCACGGCGGCGATGTTCGAAAAGTTTCCGCCGAAGTAGAACGGCCTCGCCTCGAACCTCTCACGCGGGAGGCTTGAACCCGCCTTTCACGCAGTACGTCGGCATGGTCTCCCCTCCATGGCCCTCTGATTTGTGCGTCCAATCCCGCAGAATCCCCTGCTTATCGAAGGTCAGCACGTACTCGTCGCACCAGGCTCCCGGCGTACCCCATTGGTTGTTGACGCCGGTATCGACGAACACGACCTGATAAACCAAGATCGGCTCGCCGTCTTCCGTAGCCGAGGTGTATTTCGGCTCACCAAGACGGGCGCGGACCTGTTCCTGGGTGGCGTGGTCCTTTGCAGCCTTGAGATACCGCGTTTCCTTGGAGACGAGGATGGTGCAGGCGCTTCCCAACAGCAGGAGCCCGGCAAGGCCGGCGACGATCGTAGTCCTCATGGGATCACCTCGTGTCGGAGCGCCGGCCATGGGCCGGCGCTCATCTGTGATGACCGAACACAACCGATCGGCTAGGACTGGCCCCCAAACGACATGCGGAGACCGAAGAGCAGCGCCACGCTCCCGAGGTCCAAGCCGTCCGTCGTATTCCTCGTGTACTTGACCTCGGTGTTCAGCGCCAGATCCTTCATGATGTAGTAATCGATGCCGCCGGCGGCCCGCCAGGCAAACGTGTTGGACACATCCTTGTTGTTGATGTTCACACCGATACCGGTCCCGACGTAGGGATAGACTTGACCAAAGTGTCCGGGACGGTACTCCAAGTACGCGGGCAGCAGCGTCACCGTCGAAAATTGCCCGCTGACTCCGAATGTGCCTCGGCCGGTATCCGAAATCTTATGCTGTTCCCAATCGAGTGTCATGCCGACTCGGAGCCACTTGTTGAGGCCGTACAATCCCTGAAAGTTGAGATTCGGGCCGGCGGTGCTCAGAAACGGCGTTGTGCTGAAGCTGGGGCCGACACGGAAGCCGGCCACGATTTCTCCGGGCCGGGCTCCTCCATCATGCTCCGTCTCAGCCGCCCAAGACAACGCCGGGCCCGACAGCCCCACGCAGCCCGCCAACAAACCCCACACCATGACGTTCCGAGCCAACGATCGCACCTTCATAGTCCCTCCTCGATCATCTCAGTAGTTTGACCTATCTCTCCCGCGCGCTAGTGTAGTCCAGGATTCAGCGAACGTTCAAGCGGAAGCCCGGAATACCCGGGGTGCACATCGATTCCGGCCTGCGCCTGTTACGGGACTGTTTGGAAACCACGCCGTCATGCTACCACCGGTGGGGGCACAGCAGCCCTTTCCCCATCACCAGACAGTGCGGTACCATAGCGCGCCGCCGGAGATGCTCATGAGCCAGGTGACGTTCAGCGATCCCACCGCGCAGGAATTTTACAGACAAGGAGCAAGCGAACTCGAAGCCGCGCAGTCGGCCGATGCCGTCTTGCGGAAGGCGGAGGATTTCGGCAGGAAGGACGCGCGGGCCGAGGTGATGCAATCGGCCTTTTATTTCCTGGCGGCCGCGCACTTTCTCGAAAACCGGGATCCGGTCAAAGCGGCCCAAGCCTATCACCAGGCCGGCGCGCAATTGCACCGGCTGGAACAATTCTCCCAAGCGGGACGCGCCTATTCCAACGCCGGACGATTGAGCGAGCGGGCCGCGCAAACGGCGGACGGCAGTCCGGCCAAGCACGACCTGCAGCACTTCGCGGTGCGGTCCTACTCGCGGGCGAACCACTGCTTTGCCGAAGTCGGCGAGTTGGAGTGGTCGGAAGCGGAATACTTGAACGAACGCAACGCCCGCGTCACCTGGGCAAAGATGCTGGGAAAGCATCCCTGGGCTCAGTTGGCCTGGAAGGCCACGAGCAACTACGGCACCAGTTTTTCACGCTGGGGTCTGTGGGTGGTCGGCACGCTCGGTCTGTTCGGCCTGTTATATGAACTCTTTTACCAGATCCGTTGGCTCCAACCGATGGACAACATGATCACCGCCCCATGGATTCCCTTCTGGTCCGGTTTCTACTACTCCGTCAACGTCACCGCCGCCCTGGGGCTCGTCGACTATCAGCCGGCGAACGTGATCAGCCAGGGCGTGGTCATCGTGAACGTGTTGATCGGCTACATTCTCCTCGGCATCGGCATCGGCATCATCGGCCGGATGATCAAGTATCGATAATCGATCTGCTCCCTCTCCATCAATCGGCCGCAGTTCCTGTCGCACGGCGAAGCAGGGGCCGCAATTCGTTCAGCACCGTCCTGGCGGCCAGCGCATTGCCGGCGGCGTTCCAATGAATGTCGTTGTCGACGTAGAGGCGGCGGCTCACCGCTTCCGTGGCAAAGGACGCCGTGAGGTCGATGACGGCAACTCCACGTTCTCGAGCCCATGCCGACAGCAGGCGCTGCGGCTTCATGAAATCATACTTGTCCGAGGCGCCGCCGCTCATGTCGACGTACAGCCGCTGCAACCGGGAATCGACTTGTTCCTCGGCGGGAAGGAGCACCAACACCCAGGGAACCGCGCGCGCTTTGAGCAATTCGTCGATCTGCTCGAGCGCGTTCTTGGTGTCCGCCCATCGCGACAGAAAGACGGGGCTGTCGTCCTTGAGATACTGATCCCGCATCCCCTGGATCATGCGGACATAGCGGGAACTCCATCCGGTAAAGGCCCGCGGATCATCGGAGGCGGCCGGAGCCGGATCGGAAGCAAACATACCGAGATCGGACTTGCCCTGCATCCGTTGGACCCACGCCGCCCCCAAGAGCTTCGCATAGGCCAGATCGTGCGACAGATACCAGTGATCCCACGAGAGATGATCGTGAAACCAGTTGCCGTTGACGTGCACGCGGTGCCGAAGACCGGCAACGACCATTTGCGCGCCTTGCGCCGGCATGAAGTCGTTGCCGATGAAAAAGTTCACGAGCACTGCGTCAGGTTCGTAGGACAGACCGTGCTCCTTGAGCAGCGCATAGTATTCCTCCGGCTGATGGCCCACCATGCCGAGATTAATGACTTCCGCTCCGGACTGCTCGCCCGCCAGAGCCCGTTCCACTACGGTCAGATAGGCTTCGCCGTACCGCGCCCCGGATCCCCAGGTGAACGAGTCGCCGAGCGCGACCAGACGCCAGGCGGAAGACCCTCGCTCGCTCGATCGTTCACGATCTCGAAACCCCAATGAGTTGGTCTTCATGCCGGACTGATCCGTGACCTGGTGGGGAATGCCGCCGCCTGGCGTATCCCCGGCGGAACCGAACAGGCCGCTCTTCGCTAAAAATGGATCGGCTAAGCGTAGGCTGACTTCCGCGACGAACAAGAAGACCACGACATTGATGAGGGCGAGCCGTAACCAGGAGTACGCGCGGGTCGTAAGCATCCAGCCGAGGCTGCTCGGATGGACGCGCAACCATGCAGCCCATGCCAGCAGCAAGCCGAGAGCCAGCACGAACTTGTCGATATGGTGGTTGAAGTAAGGAAGCGGGTAATAGACCAACAGACTCAGGATGACCGGGGTCAGCCAGAGCAACCCTACCGGCAAGGACCAATCACCGATCAGCGCCCGCTGGCGAGAATCGCGCTGGAGCATGCTCCAAGCATTGGCCGCCCACAGACCGCAAGCGAGAATGCAGAGGGTTGAGATCCATCGCAATTTGTCCGGCTCCCATGTGCCGGACATGCCGGTACGAGGCGAGGACGGTAAGACGAAGCTGAACAGATCGAGACCTGCAGCGGCGAGGCCTCCGGCAACGGCGAAGAACAGAATGCCGAAGATCAATCTTCGCCGACCAGACACGCGGTTATTGTCGTCATTGAGCTGTGTCATGCCCGACGTCCCGATTGAATCGGGGCAGTGTATCGGAGCGGGAGCAACCATTCCAGCTAAGGCGTGCGGTGGCAGCAGGTCAGTTCGCCATCGGCCGCACTGAAGTGTGTCATTCCCGCGGAAGCGGGAATCCAGGCAAGGCCTTCCCCAGCATTTTGTCTTGACCGAAGAGTGGATGCCCGCCTTCGCGGGCATGACACCAGAGGCAACCGATCCACGACCCGCAGATATTCGGCCTTGCACCCATCCGACAAGTTTGCTACTGAAGCGAGACCTACTCCTTTACTATTCAGGAGGCATCATGACGCGGCTCCTTCTTGTCCTACTTGCCATTCCCCTGTTCCTCGTCGGCTGTCAGTCCATGAGACAACCGGATGGTCGGCCTGCAGCGTTGACCACTCAACCGGTTCAGGCCGCAACGCAGACGGCGGGAGAGATTCGGCGGCGCTCGGTTCCCATCGGCGGAGTGACGCTGAGCATTCTCGAGGGCGGGACCGGCAAGCCGGTGATCTTCGTCCACGGCGTCGTCACGACCAGCAATATCTTTCCCGCGTACGTGCGAACCTATTCGCCGGACTATCGAGGCATCGCGGTCGATCTGAGGGGATACGGCGATTCGGAAAAACCCGCAACCGGCTTCACCATCAAGCAATTTTCCGAGGACCTGATTGCTCTTGCGGACAAGCTGTCGATCGAGAAGCCCGTCTGGGTGGGCGTCTCGATGGGAGGCATGATCCTGCAGCAGTTGGCATTGGATCATCCCGAACGGGTGGGCGCTCTCGTGTTGGTGTCCACGACCGAAGGGGCCATGGTGTTGGACAAGGACCTGCCGACCATCGGAAACCCACGCGACTATCGGGACGTCTCGCGAAACATCATCGTGGAAAGCTTTCCACCCGGCACTCCGTCCGCCCTCTACCAGCCGCTGCTGGACCGCATTCCGACCTGGAACGGTACGGTGTTGCGCGAGGCCCTGACCAGCATGGCGCAGGCGAACGTCCACGGCCGGTTGCACACGATCTCGGCGCCCACGCTCGTCATCGTCGGGGCCAAGGACGACGTGGCGACGCCGGCCATCGCCCGCGGGATTCAGTCGCAGATCGCCGGCTCGAAGCTGGTCGAGTTCCAGACCGGACACTTCATGATGGCTGAAGACCCGGAACGGTTCCGCACGGTGCTGGGGGACTTTCTGCGCTCCCTGAAGTAACGACCGGCGCAAGCTCGTGTTATTCCGGCAACCGGACGGGACGCCGGAGCGCCGTCAATTCGCGGGACGTGAGCGGACGCCATTGACCCGGCTCCAAGCCGTCGAGCGTGATCGGGCCGATCGCGATCCGTACCAGCCGCAAGGTCGGATGCCCGACGGCGGCGGTCATGCGCCGGACCTGCCGGTTCATCCCTTCCCGAAGCGTCAGTTCCAGCCAGGCGGTCGGCACATTCTTTCTGTAGCGGATCGGCACAGGCCGCTCCGGCAACGCCGGCGCCTGGGACAGGAGACGGACCGAAGCGGGCTTGGTCCGTTTATCGCCGAGCCGCAGGCCCAGACGCAGCGCCTCCAACGCCGCTTCATCGGGAATTCGTTCGACTTGCGCCACATAGACCTTCGGCAGTTTCTCAGTAGGATCGGTAATACGATGGGCAAGCTGGCCATCAGACGTGAGTAGCAGGAGCCCTTCGCTATCCTTATCCAGACGGCCTGCCGCATAGACGCCTGGAACCTGAATGAAGTCCGCCAGTGTAGGTCTCCGTTCAGGATCAGTGAAACAGGGCAGCACGTCGTACGGCTTATAGAAAGCCAGCGTCAGCGGCTTTCCGTTATGAAGACCTTGCCTAGGCATACTCAGCGGGGGTGAATTCGACCATCACGCGATGGGACGAAGATCACGAGGCAACGCGGATCCGCCCTTTTTCGGTTGGACCGGACGATCGTCCGGCAGACTGACTGAGACTACGCCCCGGCGAAAGCGGCACTACCTCGCGTCGGCCACCAAGACCAACTCGGGATGTTCGTGGACGATCGCCCTCATAGAGGTCAATATCTCTTCGGGTGAGGTTCTTGGCGACTCCACCTCGGGATAACGGGCCTGCGCGAGAAGACCGAATTCCTGATTCCGACTCGTCGCAACCCCCAACAGCATGGCCAGGGACGCGAGGTGCTCCCCCTGCCCCCGGGCAATATCCCGTTTCACGCTGTCATAGTTAGCTGTCGCAAAGACGATCTGGCGGTGTTCGGCTCGCAATAATCCATCTTTGGACCAAGCGCCGGGCGTGGTGCTGGACGTAAAGTCGGTTATATTATCGAGCGTTCCCTTCACCGACTCTGTCACGGTACAGGCGCCGGCGACGAGCGCACAGGCGACGACGGCAATGCCCAAGAGTCCCGTTCTACGCATAGCCATGTTCCACCTCCTTGATCCAAGCACCTCGGATCCCACTCACAACGCGGGCAGTATAGTCGCTGTGGCATACCTTGGCAATATACGAGCCGTCCGGCCCGGACAGGTGTTGATCCTTTCCTATCAGATATGCTTCCATGACGTACCGGAGCCTGCCGGAGCCTGTTGGAGTTGCCATGCGCTGGGAAGGACAGCAGGAGAGCCAGAACGTCGAAGACCGTCGCGGCATGGGACCGGCTCGTATCGGAGGCGTCGGTGGTCTCGGATTAGGCGGCATCGTCCTCGTGCTGGCGGTTAGTTACTTTACCGGCACGAATCCGCTGGTCCTCTTGGAAATGCTCGGCGGGATCCAGAACATGTCACCCGAGTCATCACAGGAGCCGGTGCCGATAGGACCGCCGTCCGACGAACTAGGCAAATTTGCTTCCGTCGTGCTCGCGGACACCGAACGGACGTGGGGAACGCTCCTACCTGCATTGGGCCGTCCTTACGAGGAACCCCGATTAGTACTGTTCACCGGCGCGGTGCAATCCGCCTGCGGTACCGCCTCATCCGCCGTCGGGCCTTTCTATTGTCCCGGCGACCGCAAGGTGTACTTGGATTTATCCTTCTTCAACGAACTCTCCCAGCGGCTCGGCGCGCCGGGCGACTTTGCGCAGGCCTATGTCATCGCCCATGAGGTGGGCCATCACGTCCAAAATCTCGTGGGGACAGCCGAACGGGTCACCAGGCTGCAACGGCGGGCGTCCGAAACCGAGAGTAACGCCCTGTCCGTGCGGATGGAACTCCAAGCCGATTGTTATGCCGGTGTCTGGGGCCATCATGCCAACCGGGAGCGCAATCTCATCGAGCCAGGAGACTTCGAAGAAGGTCTGCGCGCTGCGGGGGCGATCGGAGACGATCAATTGCAGAGAATGTCCCAAGGCCACGTCCGTCCCGAGAGCTGGACCCACGGCTCGTCGGAACAGCGGATGACCTGGCTCCGGCGGGGGCTGGAATCGGGAGATCCAAGGGCGTGCGACACCTTTGGCGGTAAGGGCCTGTGAAGGAACCGTTGGACGAAGATGGAGAAGGCTCCTCGCCTGCGCCGCGGGGATTCTTCGAGACGCTGGTTGCGGATGGACCTTGGACGGCCAAGTCATTCGTGGCGGTCTCCGTAGCCACGGTCGCTGCACTGGTCGCCTGGGTCACGAGTTTCTCCTCGCCTGATGCCGCCCGTTTCGGAGGCAGCTACCTCGGCGGCTATTTCATCGGCTGGGCCTTCCGGCGGTTCCTGAGGATCGCGGCGTTGATCGCCGGCGGCATCCTCGCCTCCATCACCCTCTTGAAAAACACCGGCTGGATCGATTTGGACTGGGGTTCCGTGGAAACCCAGGTCGGCCAGGCGGTGACGTCCATCCAACAAGGGGCGCAGGGACTGAGACAAACTCTATCGGGATACCTGCCGTCGGCCGGCGCAGGCGCCGCCGGGGTGTTTTTCGGGTTTCGAAAAAAGTGAACGCAGTTGCCGCGACGTTTCCGGTCGCCTGGGAAACGAGCGAACCGTTAGCGGTTTGCGCTAAGACTATCCGGGACACAATAGGCCGGCATCGTTTCTCCGCCGTGGAAGTAAGACCGGTGCAACCAGTCACGCAGAACTTCCTGCTGGTCGAAGGCAAGCACATATTCGTCGCACCATGCTCCCGGCGCAGTCATACGATTTCCCGGCTGGAGCACTCGCACGTGATAGATCCAGACGACATCTCCCGTCGGCGAGACTTTGGTGTCAATCGGCTTTCCCAGATGTTCCATCACCTCTGTCTGACTCGCGTGCCCCTTTGCCGACATGAGGTAGCGTGTTTCCTTCGGTAGGAACAGTCCGCATCCCGTCACCAGACTCAGAACACTACAAGCCGCAATCAACTGATGGTGTCCCATGGAGCACCTCCTCTTCTGCAGACTTGCCGCTTTCACACGATCTCTGGAGACTTCTTGCCGGCTTTTTACCGATCGAATCTCTTCTTGTTGTCCTTCCCGACCTTATCAATTCCTTCCGCTGTCTCAACCGGCCCCAGATCACCGGGAGGGCTCTGCCGCTCACATCATCGAATCTTAACTCTCGCGAGTCTGTTCGGCCAGAATGTCCGACGCCCCTGTCATTGGGTAGGCATACTCATTATACTGTTGCAGCAGGTCCTTGACCTACGCGAAGGAGGAATTCGTGGCGGTGATCGGCCTTCTCCGAACAATTCGCATGACGGCATTCTGCTTTCTCCTGGCGGAGGTGTCGACTTCGTCATTCGCCGGGTCGCCGTACCAGGATGGCGCACTGGAACGCGCGAAACGGGCCACCATCGGCGTGCTCGAGGATACGCAGGACCCCCGCACGCCGGAGAAGCCTGGGCGGATTTCCGTCCGCGGCACCGGATTTCACCTGCGTGACGGCTACATCGTGACGGCGCGCCATGCGGTGGAAAAGAACAGTCCCTCGGGACCGACCGTCGCCAAGATCATCCATGTGCTGACTACCGACCTCCACGAACTCGTCGCGCAATTGGTCGGCGACAGCGCCTATTTGGACGTCGTCGTCTATCGGCTGAACGAGAAAGACCGCCCTACGATCGCCGCGTCGGCTCCATTTGCGGCAGCCGAGGCCGGACCGGGCACGGACGTGTTTACCGTCGGCTATCCGCTGGGTTGGGGACCGACGATGGCGTTCGGGCGCATCGGCAACGCCAATACCTTCCTCCAGACGGTCGATACGCGGCTCCTGCAGGCCGATTTGTCCGTCTGCAGCGGCAATTCAGGCGGCGCGCTCTTCAATGCCACGGGCGAAGTCGTCGGGGTGATGCATGCCATCATCCAGACGGAAAAGGACGAGCTTCAGGGTCATTGCAGCCGCCTGGCCTTTGCCATTCCGACGACGCTGGCGGAACGCATGGTCAACGCCGCGCTGAGCGGCAAACCCTTGGCGTTCTCGAAGCTGGGCATTCATATGACGACCGTGAAGGACGGCACCAAGTGGCGGATCGCCGTCAAGGACGTGGGCGAGCCGGCCAAGTCGGCCGGTATTCAGAAACATGATCTATTGATGGCGATCGAGGACACGGAAATTCTGGACGCGGCCCAGCTGAAGAACTATCTGATCGAACGGACAACCCCTGGTCAGCGGGTGGCCGTCAAGGTCCGTCGCATCGACGCGGACCTCACTTTCCATGTCGTGTTGAGCGGGGGCTAGCTCATCCTGACCCCGTCCCTTGCCACTTGATGAGATCCGATGGCGGGATCGATTTCAGGTTTTCTCAGCGACGATCACCGGCGGCTCGACGGCCTGTTGGAACGGTCTCTCACGGCATCGGACGGGATCGATAGGACCTTGTACGATCAGTTTCGTGCAGGCTTGCTGAGACATATCGGCATGGAGGAAAAGATCCTGTTGCCGGCTCTTCAACGTCTCGGAGGCGGCGCAGTGTTTCCGCAGGCCGCCAAACTACGGCTCGACCATGGCGCTCTCGCCGCCCTCCTGATGCCGAATCCTACGCCGGAGATCGTGAGTACACTCCGCAACATCTTATCCCTGCACAATTGCCTGGAGGAAGGGCAGGACGGCCTCTATGAAACCAGCGACCGACTGGGCGCTTGCGAAGTCGATTCGTTGATCGGCCGTCTGTGCGCCGCCTCTAAGGTCGCCGTGACGCCCCCTTCAGACAGCCCTGCCGTGTGGAAGAATCTCCGGGGCGCGCTGGAGCGGGCCGGTTACCGTTTGGGCGACGATGAAGGAGTGGTAGAAAGGCAAAAGGGGTAGCAGGCAGCTCACGGGGTCAGGAACCATTTGCGCACAGCGCCCTGCGGGTCGTTCCGACAAATGGTTCCAGACCCCGTCCTCACGTACTGAACATCGTACGTTGAGCCTCTGAACGATGTGAGAACGACGCCGACGGGCCGTTTCAACGTCCTGGAAAGGCCTGGTACCAGCCGTTGGCCTGGGCGAGCGTCACGGGACAGTCGAACAGATCGGACAGATTCGCATCCGTCAGCACGTCCCGCTTCTCTCCGTCTTGAAGAATCTTGCCCCGCTTCAGAAGTACAACGCGCTTGATCTCCGGCGGGATCTCGTGGATGTGGTGCGTGACGAGCAGCACGGTTTTTCCCTGCCGCATGTGCCGCCGAATCAGATCGAGATAGTGAAACGTCGCCGTGAGATCGAGGCCGCTGGTCGGCTCGTCCAGCACGAGGGCGGGCGGATCATGCACCAACGCCCGGCCGAGCAGGCACCGACGCTGCTCTCCCGTGGACATCTCTCCGAACGGTTTGTCTCTGAGTGCCTGCGCGCCTAAATCACCGAGGATCTCGTCGGCCCGCGCCAGCTGGCCGTAGGTGAAGTCCTGCCGCTCGTAGATGCCGATGCTGGCATAGAAACCGGACAGGACGACTTTCAGCCCTGTGACCTCGTCCAGATACCGGTGCTGGAGATCGTGCGAGACCATTCCGAGCCGCTTGCGCACGTCCCACACGCTCCACTGGGCCTCTCCGAATACGCGGATCGACATACGGTCGTCCGCGACCGGATGCACTTCGCCGGCCAGGAGCTTGAGTATGGTGGACTTGCCGGCGCCGTTCGGCCCGAGAATAGCGGTGTGCCGGTCCTCTTCCAGCGAAAAGGAGAGATCGTCGAAGACGCAGGTGTCGCCGCGATAGACGGTGGCGTTGCGGATGTCGAGGATGATCCCATCATCGGCGAAAGACATCGATGACAGAGCTAGGCCTCGTGGGGTTCCGGATCGACCTTTGCCGCCGACGCCCTGCGGACCGGTGAGCCGGAACGGCCGATCGAGCCTGCGATCTTCGGGGTGGACGTGCGGACGTCGGCGTTCTGGGCGCGATGCAGCAACGCGTGATCCATCAGGACCAGCGCCAGCATCGCTTCGACGACCGGCGTCGCGCGAAGGCCGACACAGGGATCGTGGCGTCCGTTGGTTTCAACCGTGACGGGATTGCCCTGCTTGTCGATGGACCGGCGGGGAAGCCGGATGCTCGACGTGGGCTTGATGCCGACGCTGACCACGATGTCCTGGCCGGTCGAAATGCCCCCGAGGATGCCGCCGGCATGGTTGGTGGCGAATCCCTCGGGGGTCAACTCGTCGCCGTGCTCGGAGCCCCGTTGGGCCACGGAGGCGAACCCCGCCCCGATCTCCACGGCTTTGACCGCGTTGATACTCATCATGGCCGCGGCAAGATCGGCGTCCAATTTCGCGTAGACCGGCGCGCCCCAGCCGACCGGCACATGCTCGGCCACGGCCGTAATTCTCGCCCCGACTGAATCGCCCGACTTGCGCAGGTCGTCCATGAAGGATTCGAGCTGCTCCACCATACTGGAATCCGCCGCGAAGAACGCGTTGGTCCCCACCGCCTCCCAGCTCTTGAAGGAAACGGCCAGAGGACCGAGCTGGCTGAGATAGCCGCGGATGGCCACCCCGTACTTCTCGTTGAGCCATTTCCTGGCGATCGCCGCGGCCGCCACCCGAACCGCCGTTTCCCTGGCCGACGCCCGCCCCCCTCCGCGATGATCGCGGATGCCGTACTTTTGCCAATAGGTATAGTCGGCGTGGCCGGGACGGAACGTGTCGATGAGATTGCCGTAGTCCCTGCTGCGGGCGTCCTGGTTTCGGATCAACAGGGCGATCGGGGTGCCGGTCGTTTTCCCTTCGAAGACGCCCGAGAGAATCTCGACCGTGTCGCTTTCCTGCCGCTGTGTCACATGGCGGGACGTGCCCGGCTTGCGGCGATCGAGATCTTTTTGAATGTCCTCGGTGGCAAGCGACAGCCCCGGCGGACAGCCGTCAATGACGCAGCCGATCGCGGGGCCGTGACTTTCCCCGAATGACGTCACGGTAAAGATACGACCGAGCGTATTGGCGGCCATCGGATGAGGCATTCCTCGCTATCAGAGCAAGAAGACTACTCCACGAGATCAAGCTTGATCCGCAACTCTTTCAACTGCTCAGGGCTGACCGGCGACGGCGCGTCGGTCAACGGACACTGCGCGCGCTGCGTCTTGGGAAACGCGATCACGTCGCGGATCGAATCGGCGCCGCCCAGCAGCATGATGAGCCGGTCCAGGCCGAAAGCAATACCGCCGTGGGGCGGCGCACCGTAATCGAGGGCTTCGAGCAGAAATCCGAACTTTGCCTGCGCCTGCTCCTTGCCGATCCCCAGCAGATCCAGAATCCGCAGCTGCACCTCGCTGCGGTGGTTGCGGATGCTGCCCCCGCCGATCTCATTGCCGTTGAGCACCATGTCGTAGGCCTTGGCCCGGACTTTCAGCGGCTCGGTGTCCAACAGCGGCAGGTCCTCGTCCATCGGCGCGGCGAACGGATTGTGCATGAAGATGTAGCGCTTCTCTTC
>Ga0268299_1002292_pt1 | contig 24066 bp, 20 predicted proteins | sample NOBtaG_FD_193484 | JGI IMG/M metagenome (GOLD analysis project Ga0268299, IMG submission 193484) | Activated sludge microbial communities from bioreactor in Nijmegen, Gelderland, Netherland - NOB reactor | ecosystem: Engineered > Bioreactor > Aerobic > Activated sludge | place: Netherlands... | reverse complement strand
CACTCAACTTTATACGCCCTGCATCTTCCAAATTTCTCCGTTAAGGGTGATAACGTAAGCTATATCGCCGATAATCTCCAGCGAAGTCGGCTGGTTCAGGCCATCCATGAGAACGGTGAAGGTGCCATCCCTGTTCGCTTTCACGAGCGAACCCGTGTCCGGCTCGGCTGGGCTGCCCTCTGGATTCCCCTCTTTGAATTCGCCTTGCGCCAGGGCGTAGAGTGTGCCGCAGCAGCCATATTCCACATCCACCAGCAGGCGCGCACCAGCAGCGATCTCCGTCGCAGTGGACGCCCCCGGTTCGAAGGCCATCAGCTTGCCGTTCTCAGGGAGATGCGGGACAGTGCCAGCCTCAGTCATGTAAATCGTGTTGGTGGAAGCCGACACCTCCAGCCCGGTTGGGACGATGTTGTCGAAGGCGATCAACTGGGTGATCTCACCATCAGGCGTCACTTGCAGCACCCGGTTGTGATGCCCATCGGTAACGAGGAAATTCCCGTCGAAAACTTCTAGTGCGTACTGGACTCCGGTCACGATGAAGAACGCAGGGACAGGGGGGTTATCGACAGAATATTGACCGATGTCAGCAATAATCGTGAAGCTGTCCGCGTCATCGATACGGTAGATACCCGCGATGTCCTCGCCACCAATCGCTGGGTCGCCAACGAGAGTCACCAATGCATAGGCTGTATCATCAAGAAATGCGACATCCATGATTCCACCAGTGTGGACAAGGCGCTTCGGTAGACCGCTGGCGAACTCTGTTACCTCCCCGGTCTCTGGATCGACGCGCACGATTCTGCCCGCTGCGTTTTCGGGAATGTATAGAGCGCCATCCGGGCCAATCGTGCTGCCCGAAGCGCCCTCCAGGCCTGAAACCAGCAGCGCAGCGTCGAGTTCCCCTGATGGCTCTAGTGCCGCGACTCTCAGGCTGCCGCCGAGGATAATCGCACAGATGAATAGGAAATTGATGACTAACCATTTCTCGTTAAACATAAATTCTTTCTCCTTGTCGCAATTATTGGGGTCGAAAATACTGTGTGTGAGATGTTGTCAGGGGATAGTCGCCATGCTTTTCAATGACGAATCCTGAAGTGGGTCATCCAGCCGATTGGGTTGTCTCATGGTTTTACCAGCATTTTTCGAGAGCAGTTTCCTTCCGAGCGAAGCCACCACCCTCACCATTTGCCGCGTGACGGAGGGGTTTTCGCCTTCTGCCGCACACAGCCTTAAATCTCGCGCTTCCGCAGCATTGTGGATTCGGTTCATCATGTCCTGGCTTCGGCTTGTCGTCTCTCGATAATCTAACATCGCTCATCCTCCTCAATTCGTATCGTTATCGACACAATACGCCTCCACACCGGGGTGGTGTCACCACACGAAGTTGTGGAGTCCCATCAAAATATGGGGGAGTAAATCTTTTGATGTAAAATTGCCTCATATCACTTCTTTTATAGAGCATCGAAATGCGCAATCTGAACGACGATCCACTTTCTGAACCGCTGACCGAACGCGAACAGGCTGTCCTGCGCCTCATGGCCCAGGGTTTATCCAATCGACAAATTGGTGAGGAATTGATTCTTTCCCTGGATACCATCAAGTGGTACACCAAACGCCTCTACGAAAAATTGGACGTGAACAGCCGAACTCAGGCCATCGCCAGAGCCGAGGCACTGGGGCTGCTCGATAAAAAAGCCGTTATCACCGCCCAACCGCACACACATCCCCCGCCAAAGCTCAACTTGCCCACCCAGGCGACTCGCTTCATAGGCCGCGAAGCCGAACTGGACGATCTGGCGAAATTGCTGAACGAAGATCATGTCCGTCTGCTCACCATTGTCGCCCCCGGTGGCATGGGCAAAACACGACTGGCTATGGAGGCAGCCACCCTTCAGGACATAAACTTCGCTGATGGTGTCTATTTCATTGCCCTCGCCCCGCTGTCCTCCGCCGAACAGATCATTCCAGCCATAGCCGATGGTGTGGGCCTTGAGCTGCTGGGTGGTATCGAGCCAAAATTACAGCTTCTCAATTTTCTACGCGCCAAATCCATGCTGCTCCTGATTGATAATTTTGAGCATCTGTTGGAAGGCATTGAAATCGTATCGGATATTCTCGCCGCTGCCCCGAACGTGAAAATTTTGATCACGTCGCGCGAAGCCGTGAATTTGCAGGAAGAATTCCTGTACCCGCTAAAAGGGATGCAGTTCCCAGAGCATGTTTCATCGGAAAATCTTGAAAACTACAGCGCGATCCGGCTTTTCGCCCACCACGCTCGCCGCACACGAGCCGATTTTTCACTTTCAGACGAACAGGCTGGCGCGGCGCAGATTTGTGCGCTGGTCGAGGGAATGCCGTTGGGCATCGAATTGGCAGCGACCTGGATTCGCGCGCTGTCCTGCGCTGAGATCGCCAACGAGATTCGAGGCAGCTTGGATATTCTGGCGACCCCGGTGCGCAATGTGCCAGAGCGCCACCGGAATATGCGCGCCGTTCTGGAACAGTCATGGAAGCGCCTGACAGCCAATGAACAGGCCGTTTTCAAAAACTTGTCGATTTTTCGAGGCGGATTCACGCGGCAGGCGGCTCAGACCGTTACGGGCGCGTCTCTGCCCGTGCTGGCGGCGCTGGTGGACAAATCCCTGATTCGGCATCATCTTGAAGAACGTTACGACATTCACGAACTTCTGCGGCAGTATGGTGAGGAGCAGCTTAATTTTTCAGTAGAAGAAAGTGAACAGGCACGGGATAGGCACGGCAGCTACTATGCCGAGTTCATGCAAAAGCGCGAAGCCGATGTCAAAGGTCGTCGGCAGTTAGCAGCCCTCAAAGAAATCGAAATGGAATTTGAGAACGTGCGCGCGGCGTGGCTTTGGGGGTTACGTCAGCATCATTACCCTCTAATCACCGATACACTGGAAAGTCTGTTCCTGTTCTGCGAGATGCGGGGGCGTTTTGTGGAAGGCGGTGAGCTTTTCCAGCAGGCAGCGGAACATCTTGCCTCTACAGAAAACGATGCTTTGCGTCCTCTTTGGGGACGGGTTATGTCACGGGGTATGTGGGTCTGGGAACTCCTGAAAGCGAATGACGTTCAGCAGCGAAAAGTTATCCAGGCTCAGGTGCAAACCTGCCAGACGATTGCTCAGGAACATGGCGATCAGGCGCAGGTCGCCTTTTGCATGTGGGTTATGGGATGTCTTCTCATTCAGGATGACGCCAGCTCAATCGATTATTTGAAGCGCAGTCTGGCTCTTTTCACTGAACAGGATGACCGCTTCTACATGGCGAGGGCGGCTGATTTTCTGGGATATGCGTGTGAGAGCTATGGGCAAAACAACGATGCGACCCGGTTTTCCCAACAGAGCCTTGACCTCAGGCGCAGTTTAGGCGATCAATTCGGGATTGCTGGCGCGCTTCTGAATTTGACCGATGGCGCAGCGATGACAGGTCAGTATGACGAAGCCGAGCGCTACGTGCTGGAAATGGAGACGATCTATCTCGAAATGGGTCATCGACAAATGCTGGCACGCACCAGAAATTATCTGGCACTCCTGGCCTTCCAAACAGGCGATTTCGACATCGCTCGGAAGCTGGCCGACGAGGCTTTCGATATCGTGAAAAACTCCGGCACACGCGCCATACTCAAAGAATGGGTCGCGCCTGCCATCCTGGGTATGTTGGCAGCCTTACGCGAAGACTACACCCAAAGCTGGCAGTTTTGTGAGCAAACGGTTCAATGGGGTCGGGATTCTTCGGCTGACCCTCATGAGGGGTTTGCAATTGCGGCTTGTGGGCTAGGAGATTATGCAACCGCCAAGCTGCATTTTGCAAAAGCCTTAAAATACGGGTTGACGGTTCAGAACCTGCGGAGACTGACCACGGTGCTGCCTGTTGGCTCAATCCTTATGGCACGCGAAGGCCAGCATGAACGCGCTGTCGAGATATTGGGGTTGGTATTTCATCACCCTGCCAGCCCCAAAGCATGGCTGGAACAATGGCCCTTGCTGACCCACCTGCGGACGAGCCTACAAAACCAGCTTGGGGAGCAAAGTTATGAAGCAGCCTGGGAATGCGGCAAAACCCATAACCTTGAGATCATAGCAGGCCGACTATTATCTGAAATATCCGGCTGACCAGTTATTACGACTCCAATTGCATCACGCATTTGCTTCGCCAGAACCTTCGTCCCCGCCGCCGTCAGATGTACCGGGCTGTCGGTAAATTCCGCCGCGTCAACGCCATCCCACAGATCGACATATTGCCAGCCGTTCGCACGCGCCTCTTGCACCAATAAGTTGCGATACTGGTCATAGGCCCAGCGCGGATACCAACTGTTGTAGCGTAAATCGCTGTTTTCGCCATCACTGATGTAAATCGGCTCGTTGACGATCCACACTGGCACATCCCCTGCCCGCTCGATGCCTGCCGCCAGCACGTCAAAGGCGAGATTATCCGTCGTCAAGGCCGCAGGTGCATCAAAATTTTGCCAGCTTGCATCGGCGTCAAAATCGGACTGCCGCAGCGGAATTTCGGCGGGGATATATTGGTCGATTCCGGTTGCCGCCCAGGAAAAGCCGTAGAGTTGCAAACGCAGCCAGTCCGCGAGGTCTCGGCGCTGCCCGACAAGGGTTCGCTCGAAAAAATTGGGATTCAAAAATCGCGAGTCAGCAGGGTCAAGCTGCAAATCGTAAGCGTCGATCAAGTGCCGGATGCGCGCGGTGTTGTGCTGCACCAGCGGCGGAAAAAGCTGTTTTTCGCGCGGAAATGACTCCAACGTCACCAGCCAGATAATCATATCCGGCTGATAGCGCATGGCTTCGTCCAGCAGCAGCAGGTCTTTGGTCAGCGACATAATCGGGTAGGCAAGGTTGTATATCGTCAGCGAATTTCGCGTTGGTTGTAAGGGCGCAGCGCGCTGCCCCCCTATGGATTCCGCGAGAAACAGACGATTCATTGACGCCGCCAGCGTATCCTCGTTCCGCAAAAACCAGCCCCATACGCCGGAATCGCCGATCAGCACGACGCGAAATTCGCCCTCGGCTTTTGGGCGCGCGATGACATGGCTGGCAAACATCGCCGGGATATTGTTCAGACTCAGGCTGTAGGATTGATCGGGATTTTCGCCGTAGGGCAGCCGTTCGCGCCCCGGCAGCAGCGTGTTATAGAGGGAGACTCGCCCCAGCATTTCGATTGGATTGAGCGCGGCATAAATCAAATTGCACAGCACAAATAATATCGCCGCTTTGACCGCGACCCGCCGCGCAAATCCCCAGGTCGCGGGCGTTTTTTCAAGCCATTCCCATTTTGCCATTTAGAGTTTATTGCTGGAGCGTTTTCAGATATTTCAAAATAAGATCAAGCATTTGGTCGGTTAACATTACGCTTCCTAATCCTCCGCCAGACATTAAAATGTCCGGCTGCCATGATTCAAACCCGCTGAAGGGGTTAGAATACGACTGGCGATAAGTTTTTTCAACGCCTTTAGTGCGTTTGGATTTTGGCAGCCGGGATTTCAATCCCTGGCGGGGAACAGAATCTTTGTCAATTTTTCCGCTGCGCCTGCCCCATCAAATGGCGACCGGACTTCGTAATGCGCTCGGTGAACCAGTATCTCATCTTCTTCCGCCGCGAGATCAGCCGCTAAAAGCTGAATAATTCGCAACTTATTAGCACGATCTAGCTTATACAGTTGATCGAGAATTTCTTCAGACACCATATCGGCCTCCTCATACATTCACCGACATTATAGCACGGGCGTGACCCCCAAAAGCCGCGCCAGCACCCGCACCGACTGCCCCACCTCCGGCAGCGCGAACCACACCCAACCGATCACCACATAATGAAAGGTGACAAACCACGAAATGACCATCACGGCGCGTTTTTGCCGATCACTCAGGCGCATATACCGCGCGCGGGTGCGGTCTGTCCACTGTTTATGGATGAACAACCCCAGCCCATGCCACGCCCCCCAGATGAAAAAATTGAGCGTCACGCCATGCCACAGGCCGATCACCAGCATCGTCGCCATCTGCGTGATAAATACGACTTGCAGGGATTTCACCTTGCGCATCAGCAATGCGCGGGTCAGCGGCGAAAACACGTAAAAGCGCGCCCAACTGCTCAACGTCATGTGCCAGCTTTGCCAGAAGGCCGCCAGATTCGTTTTGAGATAGGGGCGATCAAAATTTTCGGGCAGCTTGATGCCGAACAGGATGCCGATTCCAATCGCGATGTCCGAGTAGCCGCTAAAATCGAAAAATAACCGCAGCGCATAGCCGTAGAGCAGCGCCCACAGCGCCCATGTCGAACTCGCCTGCCCTGCGTTGAGCGCATTGAGCGCTGCCCCCTGCGCCAGCGTGTCCGCGATGACGAATTTTTTGAGGATGCCGATGGTGATGCGCGTAAGTCCTTCGACCCAGCGCGTGGAATCGAAGCCGATTTTTTCCGGCAGCGTGCGGTAATCCTTGACGAAGCGTTCCGCGCGGTCAATGGGGCCAGCCACCAGCGCCGGGAAAAAAACGAGATAGGTCACATATTCCCGCAGCGATAAATCGGGCAGCAGCCCACTTTGTCGATCTCGCAGCGTGTGGATCAGGCGGAAGGCGATGTAGGAAAAGCCAAGCCAGTTGAGGTCGATCATGCTGGCAAGTGAGGTGTCCTGTCCTGCCTGCGCCCGCAGCCAACCACTCAATACCGTCGCCAGCGCCTCGGTTTTGAATACGATAAAAATCAGCACGATCAAAAAAATGACGGCTGTCAATACGCGCTGTTGAGGTGTTTTTATCTTGGTTTGCTCCCCCTCTCTGAATTCGGAGAGGGGGCTGGGGGGTGAGGTTATCCACACCGATACACCCAATACCCCTGCCCCAACCACCACCAGCGCCGCGATCACCAGCAGTGGATCGGGCGGGCGCGAGGCCGTCAATCGAAAATTGGCATCGACAAAGCGCATCAACGACATGCCGACGATGAGCGCAAAAATGACGATCAAAGCGCGCCCATTTTCACCAGACAGCATATTTTGTAGGGGCAAGATATATCTTGCCCTTACGATGGATTCCTGGATTTTGGGTTTCCGTGTCCACCACCAGCAGGCCACCGCGATCATCACCGTTGCCGTCGGCAAAATAAAATCGAGATAGCGAATCGGCAGCGCGGGTTGCAGGCGATACACGGCGATCACGCTGGCGATCATCAAAGCCCAGCCGCGCCACCTTGCCGGGAGCAGCGCACTATAAATGCCAGCGGCGATCACCGCGATCAGGATGGCGAGGAGGTCAAAGGTCATAATCGAAAAAGTTAAAAGTGCTGAGTACAAAGTGCTGAGTCAAATCCATGTTCCTAAACTCAGCACTCAGCACTTTAAACTCGGCACTCAGAATCCCTGATAAATCCACGTCGGCGCGCGGTCACTGGTCGCGATCAGCACCAGAATCACGATCACGCACAGGCCGAGGGCAAAAAGATTTTCACGCGAAAAAATGCGACGCATATAAAAATTTCAGTCCCACACATAATGCTCAAATTCGAGATAACGGGTCATGCCAAGCGCCTCCGCCAGTTGAACCGACGCCGCGTTGGTTGATTCAACCTGATAGCGCAGGATGAGATTTTTATCGTGCAGCGTCCGCAGCGCCGCCGCCACGACCAAACGCCCATAACCTTTGCGCCGCGCTGCTTCCAGCGTTCGCACACCCGCGACTTCCCAGATATTGTCGAAATTCTGATAGGCAAAACAGCCGGAAACTGCCGCGCCGTCATCGTAAATCGTGAACGCCAGCGCATCACCCGCAAAAAGCGATCCCATTTTTTCGCGGCTGTAGCCATTCGCGGCATATAAATCCATGCAGGCGTCGTCAAGCTGTGTTGAAACCATCACCGCCGAAGTTTCTGGCAGCGCCGCGCCTGGAGACAGCGTGTAGGTATAAAGTGTGCGTGTCGGCTTCAGATCAAACGCCGCGCGAAAAGCCGCTTTCGCTACCGGTTCGCAAAATTTGAAAACGACGCCCGGAGCAAAATTTTCACGCACGACATTCACCAGCGTGGCAGCCGATTCTGTGTCCAGCGCCGCAGGCAGGAGCATCAGTTCAAAATTTGGATATTCGCGCACATCCCACAGCGTCGCCCGCGTCGGCAAAGTCAACAGCACCCCGCCATCCACGCACATTGTCCGAACCTGCTCTCCGTAGAGATGAATATATTTCAATTGGACGATATAGCGCAGGCGATCCGCTTCAAAAAACGCAATCGCCGCCGCCAATGACTCGCGCATCTTGCTACCTCATGGGCAATTCAGCTATCAAACCTCACAAGCACTTCTTAAAGCCCCTGGCTCCTTGTGGGAGAGGGGTTGGGGTGAGGGGTAGCGTTATCCCGCCTCGCCGCAGTATTTCCATTCGCCATCTTCCTGCACGACGCTGTAAGTCGTCAGCGGAAATGAAGTGTCCTCCGTCCCATAGGTGGCGACAATTTCGCCTGTACACGTCACCGTGTCCGCGCCTTCATTGCGCTTGCAAGACATATCCTTGATCTCGACGCCGGACACGCTCTCGAACGTGCGCGATTCCAGATTCAGATCGGCTTCCATCGCCGAACACAGCAGCGGGCGCATCTTTTCAGCGTCGGCCTCCACTTTCGCCTGTAAATATTGTTCAACCGTTTTCGCCGGGTCGCCGCCATCACTTGACGCGCAGGCTGACACCGCGAAAATCAACAAGAGTAACATCCGCTTGAGCATAAAAATTCCACCTTCAGCAACGAATCCGCCGAGGAATATAGCACATTACGCGCTAAATCAGGATGGCTTAATTTTTCTTTTTGCTGATGGGCAGCGCGGGTAACATCACCGTGACGGTTGTCCCCGCGTTGAGTTCGCTGCGAATCTGCCAGCGGCCTCCATAGGCGGAAACGGCGCGATCCACCAGCGCTAACCCCAGCCCATAGCCCGCTTCCTCGTCGAGATTGGTGGCGCGGTAAAAAATTTCGGGGATACGCGCGATCTCGTCTGACGGGATGCCGATTCCGCTGTCCGTGACCGCGATATGCAGCCCTTCGTCGTGGATTTCGAGCTTTAAGCGCACTGCTGCCTTCGAAAATTTCAACCCATTGCTCACCAGTTGGATCAAAATGACGGTCAGCAGTTCGGGGTCAATCCAGACCTTTGCGGGCGATGCAGGCAAATCGAGTTCCGTGCGCTGGCTGCTGCCCATCATCATCTCAATCTTGCTCAACGACTGATTAACGACATCACGCAGGTCGCTCCGCTGGAAATGCAGGCTGATCTCGCCGCGATTCAGCTTGAGCAGCATCAAAATTTCATCCAGCATGACCGTCATCCACGTCACGCGATTGTTGATTTTTTCGAATTGCTCCTTGCGCTGTTCCTCCGAAAGTCGCTGATAATAGCGCTCCAGCAAGTCTGTCCCACTGCGAATGACGGTGAGCGGCGTCCGAAATTCGTGCGAGAGGCGCTCCAGAATCGATTCTTTGACGAGCTTGTCGTCCAGATTTTTCGGCTGTAGCTGCTCCAGCGCCTTTTTCTGCTGCGTTTGATTCGCGCCGAAAATCGAACGCAAAATTTCCAACCGTCCGTTGATATTTCGCGCGGCAATGGCATCAACGGTCTGCTGCTGCAAATCGCGATAATGCAGCGCGGCTGCCAAATCGCCGAGTTCCTGGCTGATCTGGCTCATTTCGGCATAAAACGACACCAGATAGACAAACATTTGCTGCTGCTGGCCCAGTTGAACGGCCTGCTTATAAAATTCAAGTGCCTCGGTCAGCCTGCCTTCTTTCCAGCGCAGTTCGCCGATTAAGCCGATGGTCGCTGTCAGCATCTCCGGGTAATTGCGCCGTTCGCCGATCTCGCGCGCTTTCGCCAGATAGTCGTCGGCGCGGTCAAATTCATTCTGAATCATATGGAGATAGGAGAGGTGATTATAGGCGGTGGTGGCGTAATATTCAGACTCAGCCTTGAGAAAAATTCCCAGCGCTCGATGCTCGACTTCCAGCGCTCGTGCATACTGCTCGGTTTTGATGAACACGATTCCGAGGCTGGTGAGCATCATGCCCAGCACGACGCCGCGATGATGTTCCGGTGACATCGTGGCGATGCCCTGCTCGATCAGCTCGGTGGCGCGGGGAACATCGCCCGTTTCGAGAACCATCACGCCCAGGTCGTGCGTCGCCATCGCGAGGCTATCCGTCTCATTGAACGCCGCCGCGATTTCACGTTGATATTCGAGCAGTTGGCAGGCGTTGCTCAGGTCGCGGGTGAAGGCAAAGCTGGCAGCGATCACCCCAATCGCACGGCACTCGGCATTCGGCAGATGGTGGAGTCGCGAATAATTCAACGCGGAGAGCGCTTTTTCGACAGCCTTTTCCAATTCGCGGCGGTTGACCAGCACCCAGGCCTCGTCATTGAGCGCGCGGGCAAGATATTCCGGTGCGTCGATTCGGCTGGCGGTGGCCTGCACTTCCTGCGCAATCGCCAGGACGCGCGTGAAATCGACGTATAAAATATCGTCCGCCTCGGCAAGCAAAACGTCGAGATTTTTGAGAACTATCTCTCGGTCTAGACCCGAAATATCCCCCATAGGTCGCCCTTATTCCATTGATTTTTGCGTTGTTAGAGCGTTATCCCCACTGTGCGCCGAATCTCATCCATCATACGCAGTGAGAGCAGATTGAGCAGCGTCGTCCCGTACCACGTCTCATGCCCACTGTCGAATTTGAGATTCGTCCAACCGCTGTGCTTCATGTGAATCGCGTCCACTTCCAGGCCATAGGCAGGCAGCGGGCGCGACGCCACAAACAGGTTAATCACCGGAATCTGGTACTCCGCGCCGACCTGAATCAGCATGTTATTAAAATCGACGGACTGCCACCACAGGTCAGCGTTGGGATCGGTGCTAAACGTATTCAACACCGGAATAATACCCTTCGCCAGCGTCGCCTCGACAATCAAACGTATCTGAACGCCAAATTCGTCGGCGGTCATATGGCGCACGTCATTTGGCCCGAACAGGATGAACGAAATACTCGGCTGTTTACGCCGATATTCGCAGTCCAGCGGCGATTCGCGCGGCAGGCAAAAAGCTTTATCCGCCCAGGTGGGGTCAAAAACCACGTAAGTCGTCATGCCGATGCGCGCCGCCACACTGGGAGTCGCCAGTGACATGCCGAAAAATTTGAGCGAGTCTTCCAAGTCATTATACGGCCCAAGCTCGTAATCATCGCCGCTGAACAGCGGGCCGAGGTACAGCACATCGGCGCTCACGCTGTCGCCCACTTTGGTGACGACATCGGCACGGTTGCCCAACGACTGCCCCAACTGATAAACGTCGCGCATCGCTTCGCTCACAACGGGCAGCACGGGCGCGCTGTAGAGCGGTTGAACCGATAAAAATGGAATATTCGCCGGGTCGCCGTCGGCAATCGTTGTATTGACAGGCACGTTGCTAAAGCTGAGATTGGGGTCAATGTTCAGGTAGCCGATCATCACCCAGCCATCGACAATCGCGCTGCCATCTTCGCGGAGGCGCTGGACGTGCAGCCAGTTGCCGACGCGGTTACGTTCGATAATTTCGACTTGCAGCCCAGCGAAAAGCTGCCCTAGCTGCAAAAATGAATCCCCCGGCCCCGCATAAATTACCGCGTCCTGGTTCGCGCTGGTGATGGTCGGCGGCGGGGTTGTCGCTTGCGCCTGGACATTCAGAATAGGAAAGCATAATAGCAGAATAATCAGCCGGGTTGCTGATGCGATAGACCGCATGAAATTTCTCCGATTTACAAAGGTTTAAAAATCTTAACCTTTATTATTGACCCAATAATTCTTTTACAACAGCCTGGAGATCGAGCATTTTGCCGCGTTCCCGCGCTGCTTGATAAGCTGCCGTCCCCAATTCAGACTCAAGCCACGCACACATCCGTTTAAACGCAGGCCACTTCTCCAGCCACCCTGTCGCACTGGCAGGGTGATGATAGGCCAGCCCGATCAATTCAACGGCGCGCACCTTGCTACCCGTTTGCGCCTCAATCGAAGCCGCAACGGGCAGCGCCAAAGCCATGCCGCTCAAGGAATACTGGGCAATCGCCAATTCCAACGCAGAACGCAAATAGCGTTTAGCCCGTTCGTAATTTTCCAGATCATATTCTGCCATCGCGACGCCGATGCGCGAATAAGGCATCATATCGAAGGCAATCGCTTGTTCGCACAGCCGGCGGGCAAGCATGGGGTCTTCTTCGATACAGGCCGTCATGCCCAGAATCAGCAGGCCGAACGATTTCCCGCCGCTAAACGAATCGGACACAATCTCAAGGGCTGCTGCCGAGGACGCTCTGGCCTGTTCAAACTCGCCCCGCAGAAAGGCCAGCCACGCCAGATACAGATTATTCCGCGCGAGCCAGGTTCGGCTGCCGATTTCCGCATGAATGATGCCAATGTGCTGCCACGCTTCATACGCATCACGGTAAAGCCCCTTAATCAGCGCGCCAGAGCCGATATTGTGTAAGACCGAGGCCAGACCAAACTGGTCTCCGATCTGGCGGCGTAGATCGGCACTTTGGGTATTAAACAGATTGGCTTGCTCGTATTGTCCGGTCATAAAATATTCCGCGCCGAGAAAGTCAGCCACTTTCGCCATCGCATAAAGGTCGTTGAGCGCGCTGTAGAGGGCATAACTTTCCTCTAAAATCGGAATCGCGGGGATATAATTTTGCGAGTAATGGATCAGCAGGCCATGCGTCCACAGGCACGACGCGATTTCCGATTTGTCTCCCCGCTGGCGCGCCGATGCCAGATTTTTTTCGACCTTTTTGCGGATCGCTTCGTCATAAGCGGGCGCATCCTCTTGCAGGAGCCACACTTCAATCGCGTGCCGCAGCAGGCATCCCCAGATCACACCGTTCGCGTCATCGTTCTCGAATTTACCCTGCCCCAGCCATAAAAGCTCCTTGCCCTCGACAAAACGGCTGCGCATTTCGCAGAACAGGGTCAGGCTTTCCACTGCCGGGTTGATCGCAGCCTCATTTTTCCGGTACAGCGCCCACAGCCATGCCGCGCGAATGTTTTCAATATCGGCTTCAATCTCGTTGAGCGCGCCTGTTTGCCTGCGCCCCTTCAAGTCTAGCTCCCGCTGCTGCAAAAATTCGGCATAATGGGCACTGTGAGCATCGCGCACGCTCTCCACACTGTCAGCCAGGTCAAGCCGCCCCTCGGCATACTGTCGCAGCAGTTCGTGAATGGTAAAACGCCCGCTTTCGGCGTTCCGCCGCAGCAGCGATTTAATCACCAGCCCCGCCAGCGTGTGCAGGGTTGCGCCTGTCACCCCCAGCGCCGCATCCCGCGTGAAGCCGCCGCGAAAAACGGACAGCTTCATGAATACCTGCTGCTCCGTCTCGCTCATCAACTCCCACGAATAATCGAACACCGCACGGATGCTCCGGTGGCGCTCCGGCATATCGCGCATCTCTGTTTCCAGAAAGTCGAGACATTTTTCAATCTCGTTGACGATTTCGCGCGGCGTTAGCACCTCGACCCAGGCCGCTGCCAGCACAATCCCTAACGGCATCCCCTCGACCAGACGGCAGATGCGCGCGACATGGTGCAAATCCTCGACTTTTAACTCAAAATCCAGGCATACCCGCCGCGCGCTCTGCACAAACAGCTTGACCGCCGTGTATTCCAGCGCATCCTCCGGCGTTTCCCAGTCGGGAAAATCCATCCCGGTCAGCAAAAAAATCATTTCGCCGCTCAGGTTCAACCGTTCGCGCGACGTGACCAGGATTTTCACCCCTGGCGCGGCGCGTAAAATCTCGCCGACGATGCTCGCCCCTTCGACAACATGCTCAAAGTTGTCCATCAGAAGGAGGATTTTTTTGTCGTGGAGGTAATCGAGAAGCTGCTGTTTGGGGTCGCCGCCGGGATAAAATTGAAAATCAATGGCCTCCGCAATCGTGGCAAGGATAAAATCTGCGCCATCAAGCGGTGCGAGATCAACAAAATAGACGCCCTTGGGGAAGTTCGGCAGCGCCTCGTCCGCCACTTTGAGCGCCAGCCGCGTTTTGCCCATGCCGCCCGGTGCGAGAATCGTGACAAGCCGGGTTTTTGAATCGGCAAGCAGTTTTTCGAGTTCGGTCAATTCCTGTTCGCGTCCGACGAACTCGGTGGCTTGCACAGGCAGGTTGTGGCGGCGGCGGTTGTCCTGAACAGGCGTCGGCGCGGTAGATCGTGTCGGCGCATCGCCCCGGAGGATCGCCTCAAGCTCCACACCGACCTGTCGTGCGCTGCGGATACGCGCATCACGGTTCTTTTCCAGCATCCGGTAAACCAGATCAACCAGCGCAATCGGGGCATCCACACGCAGTTTTTCCATGTCCGGCGTCGGCGTCGTCAGGATTTGCGTCACCGTTTCCGCAATCGAATTTCCGGCAAACGGTTTTTTTCCGACCAGCATCTCGAACAGAATCATCCCAAATGCCCAGATGTCGGCGCGCTCATCAATCCCCTCACCGTTGAGTGTTTCCGGCGCAAGATATTCCAGTGTCCCCATGCCAACGCCCGTATCCGTGACGCGCTGTTTACTTCCCATGTGCGCTACGCCGAAATCAGTTAGCCGCAGCGTCCCATCTTCCGCGATCAGGATATTCGCGGGCTTCAGGTCGCGGTGGATGATGTTCAAGCGATGCGCGCGGGTCAGTGCATCCGCCAGATCGAGCGCCATTTCCACGATTCGCTGAATCGGCAGCAGGCCGGATTGCAGGAGATCGTTGAGGTCGCCGCCGGACACATACTCCATCACCAGATAATACGCATCGTCCTCTTCAAACATATCCAGCAGTTTGACGATATTGGGGTGATTCAGTTCGCTCAAGGCCAAACCTTCACGCCGGAAACGCTCGATATATTGCGGCTGCGCCAGTTCTGCGTTCAGATGCTTGATTGCGACAAAATGACTGGTTCGCATATCCACGCCGCGATAGACCTTGCCCATCCCGCCTGCGCCGATCTGTGCGTCCAGCCGATAACGATGATAAAGAACTGTCCCTGACGCCATTTACCCATCCTCTGATGGCAATTTTTAATCTTGCGATTATCCCATCATCGTCGCAGGGTCTGAAACCCGCCCGATGGGATAATTTCCTTTAATTATGCGATCTCCGCCAGCAAAACCCGCAGCGCATTGACCGCAATCGTCATGCCGCCCTTGTCGCTAAAGCCGCTGCTGTGTCCAGCGACAGCCAGATGCGGCTCAAGCGATAAGATACCATCGTAGCCGCCCACCTTCAGCTTGAGCAGCAAATCTTTGACCTGCCCATCGCCCTCACCAGCCGGAGCCACGCTTCCATCAGCCAGCCGCGCATCCTTGATGTGAATATAGCTGACATAGGTGCCGAGCGTGTCCCAAAATTTTTCGATCTGGTTTTCGACGCCGACCTGCACAAAATTCGCCGGGTCCCAGATGAAGCGCAAAGCGGGGTTGTTCACGCGGCGCAGCAGACTCAAACAGCGTTCCGGCGTGTCGCCTACGACCTCTTTTTCGTTTTCGAGCAGCAGCGAAAATCCATTTTTCTCAGCCACTTCCGCCAACTGCGCCAAGCGCGCCGCCGAGTCTTCGACGTGCTGGTCATAATGGGCGTTGGTGCTGATGTCCGGCGGATAAAACGAAAAAATACGAATCCGCTTCGTGCCGAGCATCGCCGCGATTTCCATAATCCGCCGCAGGTTGGCAAGCTCCCCATCAATTGGATTGACGATGGGCGATTTTCCAATCGGGCTGCCGATGCAGGCCACTTCGACGCTATATTCCGCGCAGATTTTTTTGACTCGCGCCACCTGTTCGTCGCTCATGCGCAGGACGTTCACGTCCCAGGCCGCGCGCAAATCCAACTGCCGCACATCCAGGGCGACGAGCAGCTTCAATTGGTCTTCCAGGTCGCTGGCGATCTCGTCGCCAAACGCGCTCAGGGTAAATGGCATCGGGATTCTCCTTTTTAGCTTGTCAGCGTCTCAGCTTGTCAGCGTCTCAGCTTTTTTTAGTGCTGAGTTTAAAGTGCTGAGTGCTGAGTAAAAGACAAATTTAGATTCATCGCGTCGTTTTTTATGCCCAGCCTTTCACTTTAAACTCAGCACTTTAAACTCGGCACTCTCTCCGCCTCAGTCCTCAGTCCTCAGTCCTCATCGCTCAGTCCTTGATTTCGGCTGACTCGCTCACAAGCGGACACGCTTATACAATACATTTCACACCACTTTGCGACATAACTATATCAGGAAGGACAGCGATGTCGAAAGATACCTTGTTGTTTGTGATTGGACTGTTGGAAGGTCTATTCTGGATTCTCGCCTACGTTTTTATTGTGCGGCGCGCCTTCAAAGATCAAACTTATGGGATGCCCGTCATTGCCATGTTCGGCAACATCGGCTGGGAGATCATCTACGGCCTCAATTTATACCCCGTCTGCCCGATTTCCTGGCCCAACTGCCCACAAACGTTCTTCCAGGTGCGTGATTTTGCAGCCATGTTCGTCGATGCGCTGATTTTGTACACCATTCTGCGGTTCGGCGCGGCGCAGTTTAAAAAATTCCCGGTGGTTCAAAAATACTGGCTGCCGCTGGTTATCTTCGGCGTGGTGGTCGGCTTTGGCCTCGTCTACCTGATCGAAGGTACGTTCTATGTTCCAAATGTCAATCAGTTGGTCGTCAACGGCAGCATTCCAGAATTTTTGCCCATCGCCCTCCAAAGCGGCCTGTATACGGGCTTCGCGCTCGAATTTGACATGGATATTTTATTTATCGCCATGCTGCTGGTGCGCGGCAACCTCGCGGGGCAGTCGTTCTGGATCGCGGTCACAAAAATGATCGGCACGATTTTCGCCTATCTTTTCGTCGTCATACTCGGCGATCAAACCCCGCTGATTAATTTAATGATGGCTGTCAGCATGATTTTTGATTTCACCTATGTGGTGCTGGTCTACCGCAAATGTAAAGAATTGGGGATCAATCCCTGGCGGAATGTGTAAACCTTCAAGCCGAAATTTCGCGCTCCGCTGGCAAGGAAATTTGAACTTATGGCCTCCGTGACTGTTACTATAAATGTACAGATTATGGAGGCCTGTTTGCGCCAAACGCTACAGCATATTTTTTCCAACCCGCTGCTGGTGCGCGAGATGCACCGTTCGCCACAGCCGACGCTGCGTTCAGCGTTCATTCGCAGCTTTGTGGCAAGCGCAGCACTCGGCTATTTCATGGGCATCTGGCTCAATCCCCAAAGCAGAATCATCACGCTGATCGTGGTGATACTGGGAGCATCAACCTTTTTTATTCCGCCCATCGTCGCCTTTATGAGCGCTCTGATAACGCTCAATGATCTCAACAGCCGGCATTTTGACCTGATCCGCCTGACGACGATTTCGGATGCACAGTTGGTTCAAGGCTATGTCGCCAGCACGTGCTATCGATGCAGGCTGCTTTTTTCGGCGGCGATTGCCTTTGCCCCTCTCCTATTTATCAGGATCATCGTGGTTACAACCCACGAAACCTACTTTCGATGTCTGGTTTCATCCATCCTGGTCAGCCCTTGTTCGTTGCTTCCATCGCTGAGTACAATATTTTCATTTTTTTCGATTTTTATGGTGCTTGGGGTGAATATTCTGGCGCTGAGTTTGTTATCTGCCGCGCTTGGGGTACTGCTGGCTGGGCTGTGGCGAAACGCATTTTTTTCGAGCCTCAGCGCGCTGTTTCTGTCGCTGCTCACCGTTGGCATCCTCATTCTGATTGCGTTCACGTCTAGCGACATCAGACTGATTTTCGGCAGTCTGGCTTACCTCGCCATCGCCTTTGGCCTTTATGTCATCGTATTTCAGGCATCTCGTCCACTCATACGGAACAGCCGATGACCCTTCTCAAGGTTGCCGTCGTGCTCTTTTTCGCCATGCTCACGGCAGCAAGCGCGGCTCTGTTCGTGGGTCGCCAGCAGCCCATCCCACCGCGCCTGGAAATGTACCGCCTCGGCGACTGTGTGCTGCCGTGTTGGATCGGCATCGTTCCCGGCAAAACGACCATCGGCGAGGGGTTGGTACGCATCAAAAACGCCTATCCCGCGCCCGATTACGATTACGAAATTTCTTATTCTCCCTATGAAGGCACGAACTGGATCACACTCACCCACCGCGACGACGGGAGCTACCTCAGAATCAACTTTAACGAGTGGACAAGCGACTACGTTGAGGACGAGAACACACTCATTTCGCAGATCAAGATTTATTCAAGCCTTTCGCTCGTTTTCGACGACTGGTATCCGGTGCTGGGCAATCCTAACGCGCTTTCCGTGACATGGGGGAATCACTGGGCGCAGCCGAATATGCTTTTTTACCTCCAGCACGTGCGTTTAACGCTGTTTAACGGCGTTGATAATTTTGAGGTTGACAGCCCTACTATCGAAGCCACCGCGCTCGACATTTACGCTGACATCGATAATCTTTATGCGCCAATTTCCATCGTTTCCTGGCAGGGCTGGGGCGTTTCGTATGGTGATAAAATCCTGGCAACCATGCAGCCATGAGCTACGGTTGATACTCACGAACTTACGTTCTAATATCAGAAGCAACAACAATTAACGAGGGAAGCCAAAATGACGAATGGTGCACGGCGATCTATCAAAATACACCCGCTGCGTTTCATGGCAGACCGGAGATGAGCGCGGCGCTGACCGAAGAACTGCGGGCGCTGTTGTAGCAATTTTGCTAGGATGGATTTCAGTTACGCTTATTCTGAGAGGAGGATTGTATGCAGCAGCGAATTCAAATTGGCATCAATGCGCGCCTGTTCCCGACCAACTGGCGACCCATCCTCGAAGAAATCGCGTTTTCGCGGCAGCAAGGCTTTGCTTCGATTCAACTTCCCGGTAAGCCGAGTGGCCTCAACGAAACGCATCTCGGCGCATCATTCCCAAATGTAGTGGCAGCGCTGGAGGCTGCCGAGTTAGCGCCGATGCTGGAAATTGTCATCCGGCTGAACGCCAACGGCAAAACGGAGGACGGTCATACCCCGATTGAGGTTCTCCACGCTAATCTGCACGCCATCCTCGCGTTAAAAATTCGCTGCGTTCACTGGCATCTGGTATCAGCCGAACCCATTAGCAGCGCCGTAAACGATGCGCTGGAGCAGCGGGTGATGCCCGATTTTGTCACCGGGGTTGATGTCGCCGCCAAGCATGGTTTTCGCTTCGGCGTGGAGCAGAATGAGCCTGAAGAAATGGTTTTTGCCGACCCCTCACACGTGGCTGCCCTGCTGGATGATGTGCCGGGGCTGGGTTTCGTCTGGGATTTTAACCACACCCATCCTGACCATCTGTCAGCATTCCAAGCGCTGATCCCACGCATGACCATGCTGCATGTCTCCGATACGCCGCTGCCGAAAACCAATTATCATCTGCCTGTGGGGATGGGAAATGTTGATTTTGTCGATTATTTCCGCGCGGTTTTGGAGGGCGGTTTTACGGGCGCGGCGATTCTCGAAATTGGCGGCCTGCCCAAATCCGGCGGCTATGGGCGCGACACCGACGAAGCGCTAGTCGATTCGCTGCGCCGCTTGCAGGATGCAGTTGAAGCCGCAATGTAGCTTTCAGATCACCCAATCTTCGGCAGAATGTCGCGAAAGATCGACTCGCGCACGGCAGGCGTATGAAATCGGCTGTGACGGTAAGCGACGACCAGAATCGACGTGTAAAACAGGTCAGAGTCAAATTTGTCAGAATTTTGTCGATAAGTTTCAATTATGGCTTCGTAAAATTCAAAGCCATGATCCCAGGGCATTGACGCATAACCCAAATCAAACATCGGCATCCCCGCATAACCCGCCGGGTCTAGAATCGCCCGCAGGCGGTGTGTATCCATATCCACCAGCACATTACTCAAATTCAGATCGCACATCGCCCAGGCATTCGCACAGTTGGCGACGTAGCTCATCAAAAAATAGGTCGCGTTGGGTAACGCGGGGTATTCCAATCGCCCAGCGCTCAATATCTGTGGTACAGGCAAATCCAGAGCCGCCGCCTGACGCAAAAAATTGACCTCGAAATCGTTGTCGCCGGACGACAATTTCACCACCAGCCCAGCCGGTTCGAGGCGAAAAAGCGCATTCCACATGCCTGCCGGGAGCGGAATAACTTTTTGAGTGAGCAGATTTTCGCGCTCGTCGATCTGGGTCAGCAGTTGGACGGCGCTGGCGCGGAGCAGTGCCACATCGGCTGACCCCGGCGACAGCATGTCCTGATGCCCATCCAATGCCGAAAAATCCATTGTTGATGCGTTCCTTTTCGTACAACATTGGGGAATTCTGGGCGATTATACCTTCATTAAGGGGCGATAAGGGGCAACAAACGTGTATAGGGGCGATAAGGGGCGTAGGGGCAACAAACGTGCATAGGGGCGATAAGGGGCGATAAGGGGCGACTCGGCGAGTTGCCCCTACTGTGGAACGCTATGATAGCACTGATCTAGCCGACCACAACCAGCGTGACTTGCTCATGGGAGGCCGTATTGGTCATTTGTCCCGCCATACCAGCGACCACGCCGAGCTGCAATGTGCCGTTGGCACCGTTGATATATCGCTCTGGATTTTGAGAGACCGTCACACTACGAGTAACTTCGCCCGTTCCCACCGCAAAGCTGTCAATCTGATCCCATGCGCCGGTGTTCTGGTTATAGAGATACAGCCCAAAAGTTCGGCCCGCACCATCCGACTTACCAATATAGGTAAGATTGAGCGATGACGGGGTTGTATCAGCAATGCCACTAAAGGTCAGCGCCAATGAACTGATACGGTTTGATCCGGTTGTCGCGCTGCGTACCGCGAGGAAATTATTGTCGTTTGATGATAAACTCGAAAGATTCCCTGAAACGAGCGAGCCGACTGTGATCGCGGAATTCGAGGCAAAAAGTGTTTGCGCTGAACTCGTTGGCGCTCCGGTGGAGGTCGCCGTAAAGGTTGGGCTTGGCACAGGAGAGCTTGTCGATGAAGGCTGTGGCGTCGCCGTACCAGGCGGCACGGATGTCGAGGTTGCGACAGGTGTCGAACTCGGCAGCGGAGACGGGGTGGATGAAGCTGTTGGCGCGGGTGTATTCGTCGAACCGGTAGGCGTATCCACTGCGCAGTCAGCCGCCGAGTTGGCAGAGGCAAAAATCGCTGAGTCAAATCGGCCTTCAATATCCGCTGTGGAAAGCGCTGCGTAGGTGGTCATTCCCGCTTGCACTTGAGCGCCAATATCCGACCTCACAAATGTTTGATATTGAGTCCAGGTCGAGCTGCCAATGGCGCGGTGGTAGGTGTAGAAAGTATTCCCCACCCTACAGAGCCTCAACTCCACCTGAGTCGTGGGATGATAGGTTTGAAAAACACTGCTTACGTCATTGACCGTCGTTTTGGCCTCAATCTGATTGTAGCCTACCAGATTAAAGACATAATTTTGTATACCCGTAACGTCTGAGCTTGGATCGCGAAACATGATCCCCGCATATTGGACGCTATCGCTAAACGGACTGCTGCTGGTTCCGACCTTCCGAGGTTGCAATCTCACCGTCATTTTGAAATTGCCGCTGACATTCTTATACACAAAGCCTGCTTCGGCCTCGTTGTACCAGACGGTTTGCGGATAAGGAATCAAGGAAAAATAGCCGCCCTGTTCGGACTGTTGGAATTTCCCAGGAAGATGCACCTGCCAATCCCCACTAATCACCCCATCGTTAAAATCATCGGATAGTGCAGCCAGCGGGTCGGCGGCTAACGTGATTTGATTAGAAAAAAATAGAACGGACATGACCGCAGCAGCAAAGGTTATTGCTAAAACGGAAAATAGAAAACCTCGTCGGGAGTACAATGCTTTCAGCAACATGATATCTCATCTTTAGTAAGGACAATTAAATTACTGTATTCGACCTTATGAGCGTTATCATGGGCTTAGACGAGGGAATGCTGCTAGGTTAGATAGGCTATTAGTAATTGTCGAAAAGGCCAGTGCCAGACGGGTCGAGTCAGGCCTAGAGTCGCTGCGATAGCGGCAATTTCCACCAGGTCGCCAAAGCTATGCGAACCTGTCGGAGAACGATTTACAGCCGATTCTAAAAATATAAATATCCCCAATGACATGCAGAAGGGGATATTTTTTTCTGATACCTTTATGAGATTGATGACTGCGGCTGACAATGTTTAGAAAAATCCAAGTCATTGCAGCGTGTAAAAAAATCTATTCCTTAGCGCCCTTTCAATTTTGCCAGCAGCGCCGCATAAGCCGCCCGATCCACTGGAAATTCGACAGGCTGTCCGGTGTGGCTGGAATAATTGATCGCGTTCGCCAATTCCAGGCCGTGAATCGCCGTCGAGCCTTCGGCAGCCAGCGGCGCGCCGTTGATAATCGCGTCGTAAAAATTCTGATGAATCGCGCGGTGATCGCCGCCGCCCGTGCCGATTTCAATCGTTTCGGCGATCATTTTCGGCTCGGCGAAGGCTTTTTCGCTGATCTTGAGGAAGGTGTCTACCGGCACATCGAATCGCTTGAAATCGAGTTTGCCATTGCTGATCGCCAGATAGCCGCCCGTGCCGATAATCTCGAAGCGCTGTGGCTGTCCGGCCTCGGCGGTGCTGATATGCAGCGAACCGAGCGCGCCATCTGACCATTCGACCATCGCCTGAATCGTGTCCTCAGCTTCAATCTCATGCTGAATCGTTCGCGTCCAGCCGAAAACGCGCGCAGGCTTGCCGATCAGATGGCAGACCAGATCGAGTTCATGCGGGCCTTGATTCATCAACACCGCGCCGCCCTCCCCCCACCAGCGCCCACGCCATTCCGACATTTTGTAATAGAGCGCCGTCCGCGTCCAGGTAATTTTGATGTCCACATGCTGGATTTTGCCGAGATGCCCGTCGTTAATCAATTTTTGCGCCGCGATAATTTCCGGGCGGGTGCGCTGTTGAAAATTCACCGCCAGCAGCTTACCCGTTTTTTTCGATGTTTCGATCATCGCGTCGGCTTCCGCCACTTCCAGCGCCATCGGCTTCTCGACCAGCACGTGAAATCCGGCATTCATGGCGTCAATCGCCATCTGCGCATGGAGATAATGCGGTGTCATAACGACAACGGCGTCGGCTTCGACAGTATCGAGCATGGCGTGAAAATCGGTAAAGGCCGGACAGCCCCATTCGGCAGCAGCTTTATTGGCGGGTTCAGATCGAAGATCGGCAGCCCCAACGACCTGTGTGGTTGGCAGTTGCAGCGCGGGATGGTGCATCGGATAGACGTTCGCGCCCACGCCGACGAGCGCGAGACGGAGTTTTTGCTGAGTATTCGTATCCAAAATTTCCTCGATTCAGGTGTATTGTCTAGAAAATTAGATTTTACCGCATGGGAAGATAGCGAACCTGTCCTTCCCATTCATTCTCCAGGCTGCATTCGATCAAAATCAGAATTTCTTCAATTGCCCGACCCATTGGCACATCATCGCTCACTTCAAACACACCCGGCATGGGCAACCCTGATCGAACACGATCATAAGCGAACTTCGTCATCGTTTTTACATCATGGGTCAGAAGAACACGCCCTTCTTTCGCCGTCCACTCAAGCACGATTGGGTCTTCAGAGCCTGCAATTTCGGTATCTTGAATTCGAACAATATCCGCATCGGCATTCAGGCGGAGAACACCTCGCAAAACATCGTTATTGAAGTTCTCATCCGCAGCGATTTTGAGCATGATTACTTACTTTGCTTCGCGTCGTGCCAGCAACCGCGCACGAATGCCAACCGGGTCGAACCGCAATTCATTTTCATGTCGCACCTGGTCGGCCTGTTTTCGCTGCTCACGAATATATTCATCAACGGTTTCACGGTTTTGGAGATAGTAGCCGATCACCAGATAAATATCAGCCAGGGTAACAGCCGGATACTGTTGAGCAATTTCTTCAGCCGTCGCGCCACGATTGAAGGAAGCCACAACCGTTTGAAGCGTGACTCGCGTCTTGCCGACACGCATTACACCATCTGTATCCATACGCAGCGGGGGTGTTTGAGTAGGTG
>Ga0268299_1002291_pt1 | contig 24069 bp, 20 predicted proteins | sample NOBtaG_FD_193484 | JGI IMG/M metagenome (GOLD analysis project Ga0268299, IMG submission 193484) | Activated sludge microbial communities from bioreactor in Nijmegen, Gelderland, Netherland - NOB reactor | ecosystem: Engineered > Bioreactor > Aerobic > Activated sludge | place: Netherlands... | reverse complement strand
CGGTCAATTCGATGCACGACTCGTATACTCCGCTCGGCGGCCTCGTTCCGATGTGGCTGATGCAGCTTGGCGAGGTGATTTACGGCGGCGTAGGTTCTGGCCTGTACGGGATGCTCATTTTCGCCATCATCGCGGTCTTTATCGCCGGGTTGATGGTCGGGCGCACACCGGAATATCTAGGCAAGAAAATCGAAGTCTACGAGATGAAAATGTCGTCGCTCGTCATTTTGATCCCGCCGATTCTGGTGCTGGTCGGCGCTGCTGTCGCCATCATCAGCGAAGGCGGTCTGGCGACCATCTGGAACACGACTCCGCCCGTACACGGCTTCAGCGAGGTGTTATACGCCTTTTCGTCGGCGGGTAATAACAACGGCAGCGCGTTTGCGGGGCTGGGCGCGAATACGCCTTTCTACAACGTCGCGCTTGGCATCTGCATGTTTTTCGCGCGCTACTGGCTGGCAATTCCCGTTCTGGCGATTGCCGGGTCGCTGGCAAGCAAGAAAATCGTCCCGCAGGGGGCTGGTACGCTGCCGACGCACACGCCCCTGTTTATCGTGATGCTCATCGGGGTCGTCATCGTCGTGGGCGCGCTGACCTTCTTCCCGGCGCTGGCGTTGGGGCCGATTGTCGAACACTTCATCATGGTCGGCGGCTGAAGCCGATCTGAAATTTTGACCTGATAGGAATGAAATCATGACTGTTGAACTGAAAGCCAAATCGCGTCCGCTGTTTGACCCGCCGATTGTGCGTCGGGCAACGCTTGACGCCTTCCGCAAGCTCGATCCGCGTACCCAGGTGCGCAATCCGGTGATGTTTATCGTCGAAGTCGGCTCGGTGCTGACGACTGCCCTGTTTATCCAGGCGCTCGTCGGACAGGGTGAAGCGCCTGCCGGGTTCATCCTTGCCATCTCGCTCTGGCTGTGGTTTACCGTGATTTTCGCTAATTTTGCTGAGGCAATGGCCGAAGGGCGCGGTAAAGCCCAGGCGGACGCCCTGCGCAAAGCACGACGCGACGTTACCGCTAAAAAACTCGCCAGCCCGAAACATGGCGCAAAATTCAGCGAGGTTTCGGCGGGGACGCTGCGCAAAGATGATGTCGTGCTGGTCGAAACGGGCGACGTGATCCCTGGCGATGGCGAAGTTATTGAGGGTGTCGCCTCGGTGGACGAAAGCGCCATCACAGGCGAAAGCGCCCCGGTCATCCGTGAAAGCGGCGGTGATCGCAGCGCGGTGACAGGCGGGACGCGCGTCCTTTCCGACTGGCTGGTCGTGAAAATTACAGCCAACCCTGGTGAAGCCTTCCTTGACCGCATGATTTCGATGGTCGAGGGCGCGAAACGCCAGAAAACACCGAATGAGATCGCGCTGAACATTCTTCTCGCGGCGCTGACCATCATTTTCCTGCTGGCGACAGCGACTTTATTACCCTTCTCGATCTATGCCGTCAACGGTACGGGCCAGGGGCAGCCGATTACGGTGACGGTGCTGGTCGCACTGCTGGTGTGTCTGATCCCGACGACGATAGGTGGATTGCTATCTGCGATTGGTATCGCCGGGATGGATCGCATGATTCAAGCGAATGTGATCGCCATTTCCGGGCGCGCGGTGGAAGCGGCGGGCGACGTGGATGTGCTGCTGCTCGATAAAACAGGCACGATCACGCTCGGTAACCGCCAAGCAACGGCGTTCATGCCCGCACAAGGCACAACGCCTGAATCATTAGCCGACGCTGCCCAACTTTCATCGCTGGCGGACGAAACACCGGAAGGCCGGAGCATCGTCGTGCTGGCGAAGAATCAGTATCAACTGCGCGAACGCGATGTCGCCGGATTGGGCGCGACTTTTATCCCATTCACGGCGCAGACTCGCATGAGCGGCGTCAACCTGGATGGTCGCCAGATTCGGAAAGGCGCGTCGGATGCGGTGAAAGCCTACGTCGAGGAACAAGGCGGTCAATTCCCCGCCAGTGTTCAGACGATTGTGGATGATATTGCACGGCAGGGTGCGACGCCGCTGGTGGTGGCTGAAAATAAGCGCGTCCTGGGCGTCGTGCAGCTCAAGGACATCGTAAAGGGTGGCATCAAAGAACGGTTTGGCGAACTGCGGCGCATGGGCATCAAAACCGTCATGATTACGGGCGATAACCCGCTGACCGCCGCTGCGATTGCCGCCGAAGCCGGGGTTGATGATTTTCTGGCACAGGCAACGCCGGAAGCCAAGCTCAAGCTGATTCGCGAAAATCAGGAAGGCGGGCATCTGGTGGCGATGACGGGCGACGGCACGAACGACGCCCCCGCGCTGGCGCAGGCCGACGTAGCCGTTGCCATGAACACGGGTACGCAGGCCGCCAAAGAGGCCGGCAATATGGTCGATCTGGACTCGAACCCGACCAAGCTGATCGAAATTGTCGAAATCGGCAAGCAGCTTTTGATGACGCGCGGCGCGCTGACCACATTCAGCATCGCCAACGACATATCCAAATATTTCGCCATCATCCCGGCGGCGTTTGCCTCGACCTACCCGCAGTTGAGCGCGCTCAATATCATGGGTTTGGCGACGCCCAACAGCGCAATTGCGTCGGCGGTAATTTTCAACGCGATCATCATCATTTTCCTGATCCCGCTGGCGCTGCGTGGAGTGCGTTACCGTGCGATTGGTGCGTCCGCCCTGCTGCGCGAAAATCTGCTGATTTACGGCCTGGGTGGGATCATCGCGCCGTTCATCGGCATCAAATTGATTGATCTGATTCTGGTCGCGCTGCGGTTTACATAGCCGTCAGCGATGAGCAAAAAGAGGAACAAAACATGAACACGCAAACAAACTCAACCTCATTGAGCCAGATCATTCGCCCAGCGGTTGTTTCGCTGTTGATTTTCACGGTCATCACGGGCGTCCTGTATCCGGCGCTCATCACTGGAATCGCGCAGGTCATTTTCCCGAATCAGGCGAATGGCAGTCTGATTAAAGACTCAAACGGCGCTGTCGTCGGCTCAGAATTAATCGGGCAGGAATTTAGCGAACCGTCCTATTTCTGGGGTCGACTCTCAGCAACCGGGCCAGTCCCTTATAATGGCGCGGCGTCGTCCGGGTCAAATTATGGCCCACTGAATCCGGCGCTGATCGGTGAGGAGGGGATTGTGCAAAGCCGTGTCAATGCCCTGCACGACGCGGACACGGCGGCTGGTGTGACGAACAGCGCACCGATTCCGGTTGATCTGGTGACAGCATCCGCCAGCGGTCTTGATCCGCACATTAGCCCTGCGGCGGCACTCTATCAAGCGCCTCGAATCGCGGCTTTGCGCGGAACCGATGAAACCGCGATTCAAAATTTGATCGCGGAATTTACAGAGGGGCGTGCGCTCGGACTGCTCGGCGAACCGCGCGTCAATGTTTTGAAATTGAATCTGGCGCTGGACAAACAATATCCGCTGACGGAAACGTCGGAGTGACCAATATTCGTAGGGGCATGATGATGCTTTTGTACTTTTTAATTCGGTAATCGAGCGATGTCGGTTGTAGGGGCTTGATGCCCCACAGGGGTTTCCTGCGGTCACATCAAGCCCCTACGGACATGGTTGCCGATTTATTTTGTCCAAACGCATCATCATGCCCTTGCAAGCCTTTGTCAGATCGTCGGCATCACGACTTCAACTTCGCGTCCGGCTTCGGCGCTGCGGAAGATGCCATCCATAATCAATTGCGCCATGAGGATGCCGTGTGTATCGACAGGCGATGGCCCACCAGCGCGCACGGCATCGACAAAAATTTTCGCTTGCGGCACAAAATGGTGCATACGATTTGGTTCAGTCAGATCGGGAAGCTGCGGCTCAATATTGGTCATTGTCCCAAATTCATCGCGGAATAAAGTGAGCTTCGGCGAAAGCTGCAACCCGCCCTTTGTTCCCAAAAGGCTGCTTGGGCCTAAACCGCTGGTGTGCGCCACCCAATAGGTGACAAAATGCAGCACCAGCCCGGTATCGAAGCGAACAAAAGCCACGCCAAAATCTTCTACTTCGACATCCTCTGGCTTGTGTCCCCAGTCACCGGGAACGTTGGGCGTCGTTTTGCCCATGCGGTAGCTGACCATTGACGACACACTGACCGGGCGCGGACTCCCCGACAAAAACATAAAAGTGTCCAGATCATAACAGCCAATATCGACGATTGGCCCCGCACCAGCCATTTCGCGACGCAAAAACGAGCCGCCGGGAATACCCCGCCGCCGTCCGCCGACCATCTGCGCGTAATACAGGTCGCCCAACGCGCCCGAATCGACAATGCGTTTGGCGGCCTGCACTTCCGGCTGCCAGCGCTGCCAGAATCCCGTATGCAAAATTTTTCCACTCTGTTTCGCCGCTCGGATCATAGCGACGGCATCATCGAGTTTGGCAGCAAGCGGTTTTTCGATCAACACGTGCTTGCCCGCCATCAGCGAATCGACGGCAGGTTGGCGGTGCGCCTGGTTATAGGTGCAGATGCTCACTCCATCCAGGTCGCTCATCGCCAAAAGCTGCTGGTAGTCGGTAAAAAAATGGGGAATATTATAGTCTTTGGCAAAAGCCTCCGCGCGCCCCGGCACAATATCCGCGACTGCCACCATCTCAACGTCTGGCACTCGCAGATAAGCCCGTGCATGGCTGTGGGCGATGCCGCCTGAACCGATAATTCCAATTTTCGTCGTCATGATTTCACCCCTGCCCAAACTTAAATTCGCTTTGGGTCTGCGCGGCAGTATAGATGCCCTCAAGCAGTTCGGTCAGATTGCGACCATCTTCGACAGTGATCGTCGGCGTTGTGCCGTGCAGAATGGCGCTCACCCATTGATTAAAGGGCATTGGCAGCGCTTCCGGCATTTGCGTTGGGACGATATAAGGCGTCCCCGGCCCTGGATAATCCTGAATCGAAGCTTTCCGGCTGCCAAGCATCAAGCCGTCGCTGTCCTGCCGCCCGATATAACCTTCCGTGCCGTAAATCTCCATCGGGTTCGGCCCCATTCGGTGAACCCAGGAGACATCAAGAATGCCGAGCGCGCCGCTTTTGAACTCGACCACCGCCACGCAGTTGTCGTCAATGTCATACGCACCACTGAAATTTTGAACTTTGGAAATGACGCTTACAGGTTCACCGAGAAACCAACGCATCACGTCAACGGTGTGGCAGCCGAGATCAAACAGCGCGCCGCCGCCCGCCTGTGACGCATCGCCAAACCAGGCGCTCCCGCCGTGAAACCACTTATCCAGCGCAGCCATATGAGCAACACGCGCCCGCATCATCGTGATTCTTCCAAGCAAACCGTTATCCAGCGCTTGCTTGAAAAACAGTGTTTCAGATCGTGTGCGGCTGGGCAGCGAAATCACGAATTTTATTCCGGCATCATGAACGGCTTTTACGACCTTATCCGCATCGGCAGTGGTGACAGTGAGCGCTTTTTCGGTGAAAATGTGTTTGCCATGCTGGGCGGCGGCTAAAAGCAATTGGGTGTGCTGTGTGGTTGGCGCGTTGATTAAAACGGCATCAATTTCGCTGCTGTTGAGGACTTTATTCAGATCACGTTCGTAGGGGACGTTGTATTTTTGAGATGCTTCCTGTCCACGCGCTTCTTCATCATCCCAGATACATTGGATTTCCGCTTCGGGATGGGCATTCACCTGTCGGGCGTAGTCATTGGCATGGACATGAGCAAAGCTTAACATAGCAATACGCAGCATATTACTTCTCCAAGAAATATTTTGAGGATAAAAATTTCGGCACCAGCGGCAAAAATGGCTGATGCCGATTGCATAATTATTTTAGGGCTGCGCGTACTCGCAGCTTGACACCACACGACTCGCGGATAACCAGATTCACGGGAAGCTCGATATGCCGCTTGGGGCCGCGCTGACCATCAATTCGTTTAATGATGAGATCAACGGCCTGCGCACCCATTTCACGGCACGACTGGGCTACCGTCGTCAGCGGCGGATTCGAATGTACCGTAAAGCGTAAATTGTCGTATCCTACCAGCGCTAAATCATCGGGAATACGCAGCCCAACCTGCTGTGCCGCTTTCATCAGGCTGGCTGCTTCATTATCGACAGACGTGAGAATCGCTTCCGGGCGATCCGAGCGCCTTAAAAATTCGACGTAAGGGTCGGGCGAACCTTTTGGCAGCCGAGGATGCTCAAAAATCAGGGATTCGTCAAAGGGCAAGCCGTATTCTTCGAGCGCCTTGCGGTAGCCTTCAAAACGATCACGCACGGAGGTTGTGACAAGCGTACCCGTATAGGAATAGCAAAAACTGATGCGGCTGTAGCCCAGGATAATCAAATGCTCAGTCGCACGGAAGCCCCCACTGAAATTATCCGAAATCACGTAATCGGCATCCAGTCCGGGTAAATAGCGATCAATCAGAACAAAAGGGACTCCATGCGACTCCAGATTCCAGATTGCTTCGCTGTAGGTGATATTGCTCAGGGGGTAAATAATCAGCCCACTGACGCCATCGGCGCGCAGCCGGTTGATGTCGCTGGTTTGCTGCTCAGCGCTCTCTTCGGTGTAGGCAAATGTGACCTGATAGCCGCGCGATTTGGCAGCATATTCAACCCCTCTCAGAATATCCAGATCAAGCTCACTCCCCGGATAACTCAGGAGCAGACCAATCCGCTTACTGGTCGATAACGTGATGCGATCCCGTTTCGACAGCAGCGGTGTTGTGCGGACAAACGTCCCGCGCCCTTGAATTCGTTCCAATAATCCTTCATTGACCAGAGCGGTCATAGCCTGACGCACGGTTCCACGACTGATATTGTATTCTTCGGCAAGTTCTAGTTCAGTGGGTAAGCGCGAGCCTGGGGGGAGATTTCCGTCCAGAATACGCACACGAAAATGTGTAATAAGCTGCAAATAAAGTGCTTTGTCATTATCCCGATCAAGAGGAGGCACATCAAGTCCTTAGAGCAGATTCTGTAATGTTTCGACAGAGAAAGATATATACAAATGCTACTCCCACTTGCTAAGGATGTCAAGAAAAGCCACGCTCATTGCAGCACTGAAAACGCTAACCCCGACACCTATTCCACATCCGCTTTGCCACACTTTTGCAGGCCATCTTTAAGCAATCAGCAGTTGGCATGAGCCTGTCCGGTCTATCAAGTCGGATATATTCTTCTGAAATACTTGACAAAGATATAGACTTTTGGCTACCATTTGGATTGAACTTTGTACAGAACAAACTTAATGCCAAGTTATCGGTCAAATCGCTTTTATCATGGCGATTGTCAAGATGTATGAGCAGCCCTGCCGGAGGAAGGGTCGCACAGTGAAATGTCTGAACATTCATATCAATATTTTTTAGGAGCTAGACGATGGCATCACGTAAGGCCAAAATTCAACGATTAATTCGCTTTTCACTTTTTGTCGCCATTACCATCCTGGTAGGCGCATCCACCATTTTCCCCACTGCTCTGTTTGCTCAAAGTGACCTGCCCGTCCCGCGCGAAGAAACCATCTTCCTCGAAGATACGCCCGGCCCGTTCACCATTTTTGACAGCTTTAACACCCGCATTCCCAACGGCAACCAGTTCGCGAATGGGTTCTTCCAGATCGGTATGGAATACCTGTTCCTGGCGAACTTTGCGACGGGCGAGGTCGAACCCTGGCTGGCAACAGGCTATGAATATAATGATGACTACACCGAACTCACCATCAAGCTCAATGAGAATGTTCATTGGAACGATGGCGAACCCTTTACCGCGGACGATGTGGTCTTTACGATCAATACCGTCATTGCCGAACCCGCATTGGGCGAAGATACGATTCGCGAATTTGTCGCCGAAGCTAGTGCGCCAGATCCGACAACCGTTCTGCTCAAACTGAGCAAGCCCGGCCCACGTTTCATTTACCAGTTCTACGGGCAAGTTACCGGTTTTGTGATTTGGCCCAAGCACATCTGGGAAGGACAGGACCCACTGACATTCAAGAATAATCCGCCTGTCACGACTTCCGTGTGGAAATTAAAAGAAACACTACCCAATCTGCTCATGTATATCTGGGAACGTGACGAGAATTATTGGGCGAAGGACATTCGTTTCCCAGAGGCGAAATATATCGTTTATCGCAATGCCCCCAGTTCACCCGATGCCGACTATCAGGAATTTGTCGCTGGCAACATCGATCACGCGCACAATATCCAGTGGCTCCAGGTGCAGCAGGCACAGGCTGAATCACCCAACATCATCTCTGGCGCGTTCCAGGACCCTTGCCCGCGCGGCATGTGGATCAATACACAACGCTATCCGCTGAGCAAGCCAGAAGTCCGTTGGGCGCTCTCCTATCTCGTCAACCGCGACAAGATCGCTAATGTCATCTGGCAGCCGCCGACGGTAGCCGCCGATCATCCCTGGTCAGACTGGGCAATTCTTGCACCCTTCCTCGATCAAGGCGTTCTGGATGAATATCAGATTGCATTCGACCCTGCAAAGGCCGCAGAAATTCTGGATGGCCTGGGATTTGTAGCCGGCGCTGATGGGATCCGCGTAGACGACCAGGGCAATCCGCTTTCATTTACGGTTATCACGCCCGCACAAGTCGGCAATGGGGAATATCAGATCGCTGAAGATGTGGCTGCCGAAGCCGCAAAAATTGGCATTCAACTGAATGTCCAATACCTGGCTGGCGCACCATTTGATGAAGCGCTCAACACAGGTAATTTCGATATGACCTCGCATTGGCTGTGCGGCGCGTGGCTCGATGCCCTCGATCTGTATCAAACCTACGTCAGCACCCGCCCGATTCCGCGCAATGGCGAACGCATCCCCGGCGGCAACAACTACATTGGCCTGGAAAATCCAGCGCTCGATGACGCAGTTGCACGACTGCAAGTGGTCAGTGCCGACACGCCCGAAGCGCAAGCGGCTTACGTTGATGCCCTGAACGCCTGGATGGGCGCAATGCCCGCAATCCCGGTTGTCCAAACCATCTACGTCATGCCCTGGAACACGACCTATTGGGAAGGCTGGCCGGTAGACGAAAATATGTATACCGTGCCGTTTACCTGGTGGGCAACCTTCTACAAAGTACCATTCGCCCTCAAACGTGCTGGTTCGTAATCCACAATAAGTTTGGGTAAAATTTCGGGAGCAGTGTTTTCAAGACCCTGCTCCCGTAAATTATATTATTTGGAGAATTTTTTGATGCAAAGAAGGGCAGTCTTGCGCTATGTCGTGCGGCGGCTAGCGATTTATTTTCTGACGATTTTTGGCTCGTTTACCATCGCGTTTCTGTTTTTTCGAATGATCCCCGGCAACCCGTTGGGGGCGCTCCTCACCAGCTTGCAGCAGCGATCTGCCTATGCAACAGCGGCGTCGCAGGAAATGGTGGAGTATTATACGGAGCAGCTTGGCCTGGGCGGGACAATCCCGGAACAGTATCTCCGTTATGTTTCAAATGTCTTATTCCGCTTTGATTTCGGCCCGTCGCTGGTGGCCTTCCCCACGCCTGCACAAGAATTAATCTTCCGCGCGCTGCCCTGGACAATCGGTTTGCTCGGATTATCCGTTATCATCTCCTGGATATTCGGCATCATCATTGGTGGCCTCGTCGGTTGGATGCGTGCATCGCCCGTCTCGAACGCGCTGACCACCTTTGCCATCGCGTTTTCGCAAGTGCCGCAGTATATCGTTGCACTGATCTTACTGTTCCTGTTTGCTTTCACGCTGGCATGGCTGCCCGTGCGCAATGCTTATCCCGCCAACCTGACCCCCGCTTTCACACTCGAATTTATCCTGGGCGTGATTAAACACGGCACCCTCCCCGCGCTGGCAATTGTCCTGGTTTCCGTATCCGGTTGGATGCTCTCGACTCGTTCGCTGGTGGTCTCGATTTTGGGTGAAGATTATTTGCTCTATGCCCAGGCGAAGGGTTTGCCCCGGCGCAATATTTTCTTCCATTACGTGCTGCGCAACGCCCTGCTGCCACAGCTTACGGCACTGGCGATCTCGCTCGGATTTATCGTCAACGGCGCGCTGCTGGTCGAAACGCTGTTCAATTATCCTGGCCTGGGGTCACTGCTAGTCACGGCGGTTGGCATCCTCGATCTCAACACCATTCAGGGCATCGTTTTAATGTCGATTGTCGCGGTACTCACCGCCAGCCTGCTGCTTGATCTGGCGCTGCCGTTTGTCGATCCGCGCATTCGGACAGGGGGATGATATGCGCTTATACCTTCAATTTTTCAGAGAAAGTAAGCTGCTGGCAATTGGCGTCTTCATTTTTCTACTCATCTGCCTGCTTTCGATTATCCAGCCTGTCCTCATCAAGGGACTCATCGGAGAATTAAACCCGATGGAGGTGGGATCATTCGCAATTTTTGACCCCCCTAGCACGGCTCACCCGCTGGGAACAGACCGTTATGGGCGCGATGTCATGGCACTGCTGCTGCTTGGCCTGCGCTATTCACTCAGCATTGGCTTACTGGCAGGCATTGTTTCGACCTTCATCGGCACGGTTGTTGGGCTGATTACCGGATTCTATGGTGGCTGGGTCGATAATATCCTGCGCTCGGCAACCGATATGATCCTCGTGATCCCGACTTTGCCGCTGCTTATCACCCTCTCGGTATATATTAAAGATATGGATGTCGTCTCAATGGCCTTTTTGCTGGCGGCGTTCAGTTGGCCTTTTTCAGCGCGGACGATCCGGGCGCAGGTGTTGAGTTTACGTGAACGCAGTTACGTCGATCTCGCCCGCGCTTCCGGCATGAGCAGAATTGAAATTATCTTTCAGGAAATTATGCCTAATCTGCTGCCTTATCTCGGCGTATCGCTGGCAGCCAGCATTGTCGGCGCGATTCTGGCGGAGTTTGGCCTGGAAGTCATCGGTTTGGGACCTGGCAACATCGCCACGCTGGGCTTGATGATTAATTGGGCGATTGGCTGGGGATCAATGACACTCGGCAAATGGGCGCTCATCGCTGCGCCCGCTGGCGTGCTGATTTTAATATTTCTTTCGCTGAATTTGATTAACCTCGGCCTGGAGCAAACCTTTAATCCCCGGCTGAAAGGCACGACAGGGCTATAGTAATGAATAAACCTTTATTAGATATTGCAAATTTGCGCGTTTATTTTCACAGTGTGCGCGGCGAATATAAAGTCGTTGATGGCGTAAACCTGAAAGTTAACCGTAACGAAATTTTCGGCCTCGCAGGGGAATCTGGCTGCGGCAAATCCACCGTCATCGAAGCCATCATGCGCCTGATCCGTCCACCGGGTTACATCCAGAGTGGGCAAATCATGTTCTATCCAGAGTCGGTTGCCGAAAATACGCACCCTGATGGTAAGGTGCGCCAGAAAACGGGCGAAGATACCCTCTCTCCCGATCAACTTGCCAACGGCTTTGACCTCGTAAAACTGGGCGAGCGCCCCTTACAGCAGATCCGCTGGAAATACATTTCCTACGTGCCGCAGGCGTCGATGAATTCGCTCAATCCGATTATGCGGATCGGTGCGCAAATGATCGACGCCATGCTGACACACTCCGCCTATACCAAAATTGAAGCCCAGCAGCGCGCTGCCGAGGTGCTGGAAATTGTCGGTCTGCCCCCGCGCGTTCTGTGGTCATATCCACACGAACTCAGCGGCGGGATGAAGCAGCGCGCGATTATCGCCACCGCCATGACGCTCAATCCACAGTTAGTGATCGCCGACGAGCCGACCACCGCGCTTGATGTGAATGTCCAGCGCGCCATCCTCGAAGCTATCCTCAACATCAAACAGGAATCTGGCACAACAGTGATGTTTGTCAGCCACGATCTCGCCGTTCATGCCGAACTCGTAGACCGACTGGCGATTATGTATGCCGGAAAAATTGTCGAAGTTGATACGGTTCATAAGCTGTTTAAAGAACCGCTGCACCCCTACAGCCAGCGATTGTTTGCCTCGATTCCGGTGCTGGGCGGTGTACGCACACGGCAGGAATCGATCCTTGGTCAAGCGCCGGATCGCCTTTCGTGGCCTCCGGGCTGCCGTTTTCATCCACGCTGCCCCTTCGCCATGGACAAATGTAAACAAATTGAGCCGCCGCTGGTCGAGGTCGAACCTGGTCATCAGGTTGCCTGCCATTTGTACTATGATGTGAACACCCGCGCGATCAATCTGACGAATGAGAAGGTGCAAAATGGCAAACTCTCGTAACCATTTCCTGGATGTGCAGGGCGTAAGTACCCATTTTCATCGCCGCCAGCGCGGGCAACCACCGGTGATCGCTGTGGATGATGTTTCATTCAGCCTGCCGTCAGATCAAGCCACGCTGCTGACGATTGTCGGCGAGAGCGGCAGCGGCAAAACCACCCTAACCCGTAACCTCCTGGGTCTGACACCGCCGACCAATGGCAATGTGGTGTATCAGGGCAAGGATATTTACAAAATGTCCTCCGAAGAATGGGTGGCTTACCGCCGTGAGGTGCAGCCCGTTTTTCAAGACCCTTACGCCACCTACAACCCGTTCTACCGGATTGACCGAGTGCTGGAAGTTCCGATTCGCAAATTTAAGCTGGCGAAATCGAAAGATGAAGCGCGCGCCCGTATGGAAGAAGCGCTTCAGGCCGTTGATTTGCGCCCATCGGATGTTTTAGGCCGCTACCCTCACCAACTGAGCGGTGGCGAACGGCAACGCATCATGCTGGCGCGGATTTATCTGATTCGCCCGAAATTGATTATCGCCGACGAGCCGCTGTCAATGATTGATGCTTCGCTGCGGACGGTATTCCTCAATATTTTGCTCGATCTACGTGACAATCATGGCATTTCGTGCATTCACATCACGCATAACCTCGCCACCGCCTACTATCTCGGCGGTCAAATGATGATTATGTGCCGGGGGCGCGTGATCGAACGCGGCGATATGGACACGATTGTGACCAAACCGACACATCCCTATACCCAACTTCTGATCGAGTCCGTGCCATCACCCGACCCTGACCAGCGCTGGCAGCGGAAAAAACAGGAAGCCAAAAATCTGACCGAAATCGGCGAACTCAAAACCGATGTCAACGCCTGCGTCTTTACCGGACGCTGCCCACACGTCATGCCCGTTTGTCGCACCCAGAGACCTCAATTCATCCCGATCAATCCCGCGCAGGAAAGCGCCTGCTTTTTATACGACAAAGCGATCAATCCTGAAATCACAAATGCAGCACCAGCGCGACAGGCCAGTGCTGATTAATTTTTCTCAGATACGCAAACTTCAATACAGGGAGGGTTTGTTCACAGCAAATCCTCCTTTTTTTGGCAGTCTATCTAAAATGTTTTATCCTCAGTGCATGTCGGTTCAAAACTTCAGAGGGTAAATCATGAAAATCAAACTGGCCTATGGTCGCAGCGGTCTGGGTATTCATCTGCCGGACGAAGCGGACGTGACGGTTATCGAATCGCGATTCGTGCCAGGAGTGACCGACCCGACAGCGGCCTTGCAAGCGGCATTGCGTCAGCCCATCGGAACAGCGCCTCTCCGCGATCTCGTACCCGCCGATGCCACCGTCGCGCTCATCTTCAGCGACATCACCCGCCCCACGCCCAATCATCTGATTTTGCCTGTGATTCTCGATGAACTCAGCCATGTACCCGTCGAAAATATCGTGCTGTGTAATGCACTGGGGACTCACCGCCCAAACACAGAAGCCGAACTGTCTCAAATGCTCGGCGCTGACCTCGTGAAAAAATATCGCATCGAGCAAAACAACTGCTTCGACCCTTCCACGCAGGTCTATCTCGGCAAATCCGCGCTCGGCCATGACCAGTGGATCAACCGCGTCTACATGGAAGCGGATGTCAAAATTCTGACCGGATTTATTGAGCCACATTTTTTCGCGGGCTTTTCCGGCGGCGGCAAGGCCGTCATGCCGGGGATGGCAGGGCAGCAAACCGTGTTGGGCAACCACGACGCGCGCATGATCGGCAACCGCAACTCGACCTGGGGCGTCACCATCGGCAATCCCATCTGGGAGGAAGCGCGTGAAATTGCGCTCCAAACGAAGCCGACATTTTTGCTCAACGTCACGCTGAACAAGGATAAGGCGATTACGGGCGTTTTCGCGGGCGAATTGGCGCAAGCGCATGACCGGGGCATCGAATTTGTGCGCGGGTCGGCGATGATGCCCGTCGCTGAGCCGTTTGACATCGTGATTACCACCAATTCTGGCTATCCGCTGGATATGAATCTCTATCAGGCGGTCAAGGGCATGAGCGCGGCGGAACAGGTGGTGCGCGAAGGCGGCAGCATCATTATCGCGGCGGAATGCTCCGATGGCATCCCCGATCACGGCCTCTACGGGCAGCTTTTGCGTGAGGCGGGAAATCCAGCGGCGCTGTTTGAAAATATTCTGAACGGCGAAACGCGGCAGGATCAATGGCAGGCGCAAATTCAGGCGCGCATTCAACTTAAGGCCGATGTTTATGTCTATTCCGGCGGCCTGAGCGCACAGCAAATCAAGGACGCGCTGCTGATCCCGTGCGACGACATCGCCACAACCGTCGAGGCGCTGCGCCAGAAATATGGAAAAAATGCGCGCATCGGCGTCCTGCCGGAAGGCCCGCAGACGATTCCCTATCTCATACCCGCGCCCGCCATCGCGAAATAATTCAGGTCGTTATTTTTCATCGCGGATTCGTAAAAACGCAGCGCGCTGCGCCCCTACACAGGTGACGCTATTACCTCAATTTACCCGATCAACCACAAATACGGTTGCTCGATAAATTGTTTGACGCGCTGTAAAAATCGTGCGGCGGGCGCGCCATCCACCAGCCGGTGATCGAAGGTCAGGCTCAAAAACATCATGTGGCGAATCGCGAGAAGCTCGGCATCAGCATCAATCACGACCTGCTTGGCCTGGATACGCCCCACGCCGAGAATCGCGCATTCCGGCAGATTAATGATCGGCGTAAAGGCATCGATTTCGTACATGCCTAAATTAGTGATTGTAAACGTGCTTGCCACGTCCGATTTGAGCGTACCAGCCCGCGCGCCTTCGACCAGCGCCGCCGATTCCGCCGCGATTTGGCGCAAATTTTTCGATCCTACGTTGGGGATGACGGGGACGAGCAAACCGCGCTCCGTATCCACCGCGAAGCCGATATGCGCCGCACTGGACATGACGATTTCATTGCCCTCCAGCCGCGCGTTGAGCATCGGATGTTCTTCCAGGGCAACGGCGCACAATTTCGCCAGCAGATCGTTATAGCTTGGCACAGGGCGCGTATTCGCCGACGAATCGCCCTTCAATTGCTTGCGCAATTTGACCAACTCCGTCGCGTCTACCTCGGTTGTGAGCGTGACAGGCGCGGTTGTATGCGCGCTGGCGCTCATACGCTCGGCGATCACGCTGCGAATCCGGCTGACCGGAATGCGTTTTTCATCGGCTGAAGCGGAAACGGGCGAACGAAATTCAGCCGCGCGCTCCACATCTTCACGGGTGATGCGCTTACCGGGCATTTTTGCGCCGAGTGCTGCCAGATCAACGCCCAATTCTTCGGCGGCGCGGCGGGCAACCGGGCTGATTTCGACGGGTTGCGGTGTCGGGATAACTGGCGCGCTTTTCCGTGATTCGAGCGCGGCGCGAACATCACGTTCGACGATGCGCCCGGTACGTCCGCTGCCTGTCAATGCCGTCCAATCGATGCCCAATTCGTGCGCGATTCGCCTTGCACGTGGGCTGATCGCTGGCAGACCGTTAGATTTTGACACTGCTTGAAAACCCGATGCGGCGACGGCGCGCGGCTGTTCGTCGATTTTGACGCTGCTGGATATTGCCGATTTTACGGATGGCAAAGCCTCCCCCGGCTGCACCAGATAGGCCAGCAAACCGCCCACCGGAATCGTCGTGCCGAGGGGTGGCGAATCCGGCGGAATAAACAAAATGCCGCTTTCAAACGCTTCGACCTCATTCAGCGCTTTGTCGCTCTCGACGGTAAAAATAATTTCGCCCACTTTTACGGGGTCGCCGTCATTTTTGAGCCACTCGACCAGAACGCCTTCTTCCATCGTCCAGCCCAGGCGGGGCATCACAATTTCGGTTGCCATTAAAATTTTACTCCGCCAACAAATCGCGAATCGATTGCAGAATGGTCTGTGGATTTGGCACGACAGCCGCTTCCAGCGCGGGGCTGTAGGGCGTCGGCGTGTGCAGGCCGTTCAAGCGCATCACGGGCGCGTCCAGATCGTCAAAGCCCTTTTCCATCACCTGCGACGAAATTTCCGAGCCGATTCCGCAGGGCGCGAAGGTTTCATCCACGATCAGCAAGCGCCCTGTTTTCTGAACCGATTGCAGAATCGTGTCGATGTCCAGCGGCGCGAGGGTGCGCGGATCGATAATTTCAATCGAAATTCCCTCGCTCGCCAAAGTTTCGGCTGCTTTTTCCACAAGGCGCACCATCGAGCCGAGCGCGACCACTGTCGCCTGCGTGCCTTCGCGAACAATCGCCGCCTGCCCAAATGGAATCGAATAATCTTCCTCCGGTACATGGCCTTTGACGTTCAGCAGCGACTTGTGTTCGAGGAACAAGACCGGATCATCACCCCGCAGCGCCGTCTTGAATAAGCCTTTCGCGTCATACGGATTGGTTGGCATGACGACGCGGAAGCCGGGAATATGCACAAAAATCGGATAATAGCTGCCGGAATGATGGGTTGCCGACGAGCCGCCGATACCGATGCAGCCGCGCAGGACAATCGGCATTTTCAGCCGCCCGCTGCTCATGTACTGCATTTTGGAGGTCTGGTTAAACAATTCACCGAAACTGTCGAGGATAAAATCGAAAAACATGAAATCGACAACAGGGCGCGATCCGGTCATCGCCGCGCCCGTACACATACCGACGAAGCCCCGCTCGACAATCGGCGTGTCGCGCAGGCGCATCGGGCCGTAGAGGTCATACAAGCCCAGCGTGGTATTGAAATTGCCGCCGCGCGCGCCAATCCCCTCGCCGACGACGAAAATGCTGGGGTCGCGCGCCATTTCTTCGGCCAGGGCTTCGCGGGCAGCAGTCGTATAAGTTATTTCACGCATCATGTGTTTTTAATTTCCTTACACGCTATAAATATGCTCGGCTGCGGTTGCCGGGTCGGGATAGGGGCTGTTTTTCGCAAATTCGGCGGCATCTTCCACGATAGCCTTGATTTCGGACTCGATCTCCTCAAAATCGCCTTCCTCGGCGATATTTTCAGTCAAAAGTTTGTCCCTGAGCGTCACAATCGGGTCGCGCTGTCGCCAGGATTCGACTTCTTCAGTCGTGCGGTATCCGGCGTCGCGCATTCCCTCGGCGTGAGGGCGTGTGCGATAGGTTTTGCAATGCAGCAGCGATGGACCGCCACCAGAGCGCGCCCGTTGAACCGCCTCGTTCGCCGCCTCATAAACCGCCAGCACATCATTGCCGTCGAGGCTGTATCCTGGCATTCCATAGGTGCGGGCGCGGGCGGCTACGTCCTGATTTTTCGTCGCGTAGGCGAACGGCACTTCCGTCGCGTACATATTGTCCTCGCAGACAAAAATCACAGGCAAATCCCAGATCGCCGCCAGATTCAGCCCCTCATGAAACGCGCCGTTATTCATCGCGCCATCGCCGAAAAAGGCGACGCCGACATTGGGTTTATTGAGCAGTTTGAAGGTGTAACCCGCACCCGTCGCCTGCAAAATGCACGGCCCGACGATGCCGCTGGTTCCCATCATGCCGACTTCCGGCGAAAACAGGTGCATACTGCCGCCGCGTCCCCGCGAACAGCCTGTCACACGGCCAAATAATTCGGCCACGACTTCGCGTGGCGGAACACCTTTCGCCAGCGCGTGTCCATGCCCGCGATGGGTGCTGAAAACCGCATCTTCGTGGTTAAGATTCGCGCACACGCCTGTGGCGACGGCTTCCTCGCCGACATAGGTGTGACACGCGCCGGGGATCATGCCACCCGCGTAGGATTTGGCAAGCTGTTCCTCGGTGCGGCGGATCATCAGCATTTGCCGCCAGAGCGTTAGAGCATGTTCTTTTGTGACTTCATCAGGCATCGAAATTTTCCTGTTCTATATTTGATTCGCGGGCGCGATTGGCTTTTCGCCCCGCAGCACCCGCGCGACTTCTTCGGCAGCTTTGTGGCGCACATCGACTCGCGATTCCTCGGAATACCAGCCCGCGTGGGGCGTGACGATGATGCGTGGCTCATGCAAAAATGGATGATCGTTCGACGGCGGCTCGACCCAGAACACGTCAATGCCTGCCCCAGCGATTTTTTCGGCACGAATCGCCGCTAAAAGCGCATCTTCGTCAATCAATGGCCCGCGCGCGGTGTTCACCAAAAATGCGCCTGTCTTCATCAGTGCCAGCGATTGGGCATTAATCACGTTGCGCGTTTCCGGCGTGGATGGCGCGTGGAGCGTCAAAAAATCCGACTCGCGCAGCAGCGTTTCCAGGTCAACTGGACGGACGCCTGCCGCTTCCATCACGCCAGGATAGACATAGGGGTCATAAGCGATCACGTTCATCCCCAGGCCGCGACCTTTTGCTGCTGACGACGTGCCGATGCGTCCATAGCCGAACACCCCAAGCGTTTGACCACGCAGCCGCCGGAAGGGGGTGATTTTTGAGGGGTCATACCATGTGCCATCGTAAACGGATTTGAGCATTCCCGGCATACTGCGCGCCAGCATCAGCATGAGCGTGATGGCGTGGGTCGAAACTTCGTCAATGCAGTAGTCCGGCACGTTGCAAACCCAGATGCCTTTTTGCGCCGCAGTTGGAATATCAATTGCGTCCAGGCCTGTCCCCACGCGCGAAATAATTTTGCAGCGTTCCAATTTTGAGATCACCTCGGCGTTGACCTGATGCAGCGTGACCATCAGCGCATCGGCTTTACTGGCGGCGGCGAGAGATTCCGCCGAGGTCAATTCGTTGGTATGGATAATCTCGATTCCTGGGATAGCGCCGAGGATTTTTTCCTCAATCGGGTCGCCACCCATGTCATAAGCGATTAAAACTGTTGGCATAATTTTCTCCGTAGTATGAATCAAATCAATTCTTGCGCGATGAGATGGATACCCTCACCTACTGCGAGGCTGCGAGTTATCCCCCGGCCTTCCAGTTTGCGATAAGTGGATTCAAAGAGTGTCGGGTCGAGTGTCGAATCCGGATTAGCCGCCGGGTCTTTCCAAAGAATATGGTGCATCGGGATCGCGACTTTTACGCCCAATTGCCACGCTAAAAGCGCCGCTTCGTGGGCATCCATATTGCCTGTGATGCCATTGATGACCAGCATCGCGGCGTGAATATTTTCGTGTTTGAGCGCCCGCAGCCGCAGGTCATATTCGGTGTCGCCCGTGTGATAAACCCGCAGGCCGTCAAAATCGAGAATCAAGCCAACCGCGTCCGGCACTTCCCAGCCCGGTATCCCGGCAATATGGCGCGCTGGAACAACTTGAATCTTCACATCTTTAAAAGTATGGGTTTCCCCGGCGAAAATATTTTGAACACGATCCCGGTCTAAGCCCCAACTGAGCGCATGAGATCGGGCGCTCGGCGGACACCACAAAACGGCATTTGAATTTTTCATGATGACCGGAATCGCGCCGGGGTCGAGATGATCTTCATGCCAGTGTGTCGCGATCACCAGATCAGGCCGTGCTTCCTCGGCGGGAATCGGCGTTGGAAAGCCGCGTTCGATGCCGAAAATCTGCGCGACTATATTGGAAAGATAGGGGTCAATGTAAATCTGCGTCCCGGCGGGGGTCTTAAAAATAAAGCCTGTCCCGCCCAGCCACCACGCATTGACGCTGCCCGCTGGCACTTGCGTTTCGGTAATAATTTGTTGGAGCATTCTTAGCTCTCCGCTCTATTTTCGACAAATCGCGCTAATTTTTTCTGGAAGCCGGGGCGCTCCAATACCTCTTTATTCACGACGTTATCCGGCACTTCGCCGCGCGCCGCCTGGAGCATACCGCGCGACATTTGCTTGCCACCTGCCGTCCAGATGTCGGATGTCGCGGGGGCAAAATGCGGCGTCAGAATGACATTATCGAGCTTAGTGAGTGGGTCATCGGCGGGCAGCGGTTCAACGTCAAAAACATCCAGCCCCGCGCCAGCGATTCGCCGTTCGCGCAAAATTTCGACCAGCGCGTCCTGATCCACCAGCGCCCCACGCGCGAGATTAATCAGATAGGCGGTAGGTTTCATCAAAGCCAGATGCTCGGCGCGGATCATTTTGCGTTTTTCCGGCGTCAGATTGGAATGGATGCTGACGTAATCCGATTCGCGCATGAGTTCTTCGAGCGAGGTCAGCCGCACATTTAAAGCCGCTGCCTGCGCGGGGTCAGCGCTTGGCGAATAGGCGATCACGTTCATGTTGAATGGTGCGACCAGCCGCACCAGTTCACGCCCACTCGCGCCCAGCCCGATAATGCCGAGCGTCCGGCCTTCGATCTCGCTGCCCATGACCTCCGATTGCAAATCCCAGCGACCTTCGCGCGTGACTTGATCCTGCTCTGGCAAGCGTTTTGCCAGCGCCAGTATAAACATCAGCGCGGAGGAAGCGGTTGCGTGAGTCAAAACATTTGGCAAGTTGAAAAGCGCGATGTCGTTATCCGTCAATGCCTGCACGTCGAGTTTGTCATAGCCCGCGCCGGAACGCCCGACAATCGTCAAATCACCTGCCCCATTTGCGAAAATTTTCGACTTGATCCAGGGACGCAGCACGATCAAAGCGTCGATATTGGCGATGTGGTCGGCGCTCACTTCCAGCGAATATAAACGATCATAGTAGGTCGGATCGGCGGCGTTGGGCGCGTGATCCATCAGGTAGTGATAATCGATGAACGGCGTCTCGTCCATCAGGCCAAAGCCGAGATCACCATACGCGCTTTTGCCGTCTTTATTCAAAAAATCGCCGGTGATGGCGATACGAAACACCCGCATATTTATCCCCTCGATGCCCCACGCTTCTGGCTGATGTCCGAAATTTCGACGTGAACATCCGGGCGCTGCAACACTTCATCACGCAGCGCTGTCCCTAATCCCGGCTTTTCCGGCAGCGTCAGCATCCCGTCGCTGATCGGGATTTTTTCGGTCATCACGTCGTTATACCAGCCTTCGTAATAGGCGCGGACGGTTTCCATAATCATCGCGTTCGGGATATGCAGCATGAGGTGTGCCGCCGACCAGAGCGCCACCGGGCCAATCGTGTCGTGGCTGGTGATCGGCAGATAGTAAGTATCCGCCAGCGCGCAGATTTTACGAGTCTCGCTGATACCACCTGTCCAGGCCATATCCGGCATGATGATGTCGGCGGCATTCTGCTCAACCACCGCGCGGAAGCCAAAGCGCGTAAACAGCCGTTCACTGACGCACAGCGGGATTTTCGTGTCCTGTTTCAAGCGCGCGTAGGATTCAGGGTTATCCGGCGGGATGATTTCTTCCAGCCACAAAATACCGTAGGGTTCGAGGGCGTGGGCAATCTTGGTCGCTTCCGGCAGATTCCAGCGCGCATGGCCTTCAATCGCGATTTCCATGCTGTCACCGACGGTTTTGCGAATGTCCTCGACGTAAGAGACGCCTTTTTTAAGCTGCTCTTTCGAGATGAAATGCGTCACCGGGCCAACCGCTTCCACGCCTGCACGCTGTCCAACCGGCCCGCCGAGCGATGTGCCAAACTGGTCAAACGGCCAGATTTTCATCGCCTTGATGCCGGATTTCAGCAGTTCGGCGGCGAGTTGGCCCGTTTGTTCTTTTTCGCGCCAGCGGTGGAAATCCTGATGCGGGCCGTGACTGACGCAGGTGTTGTAAATCATGATACGGTCACGGTTACGCCCGCCGAGCAGCGTATAAATCGGCTGTCCGGTGTACTGGCCTAAAATATCCCACAGCGCCACGTCCACCGCGCTGATTGCCCGCATTTCGCTGCCGCCGAAGCCGAAAAAATTGACCGTCCCCATCATATTGTTCCAGTGATTCTCAATATCGAGGGGGCTGCGTCCCAGCAGCAGCGACGCGAAAACATCGTGAATCATGGCGTTGATGGCGCGCGGGACATAAAACGTCTCGCCCAGGCCGACCAGACCGTCGTCGGTGTAGATTCGCAGCCAGATGGTGTTGGGTTGATCGTCAAACCAGATGGTTTCCAAACGTGTAATTTTCATAAAAACATCTTCTAGGTGTATAGGCCTACCTCATCAATTGCAGGGAATCAGCGCACCATTTCTGTAGGGGCATGATGTATCGTGCCCGTGCTGATTGATTTCCCTATTGACGAGGCGAAGCAGTAAATAAATATTTTGACATCACCACGTATGGCTGCCGCCCGCGTTCAGCGCCAGATTCCCACCGTCCACCGGGAGCAGCATCCCCGTGACAAATGCCGCCGCGTCAGACGCTAAAAAGATGGCTGGCCCCACAATGTCCCCAACTTCGCCGAGGCGGTTCATCGGAATGCCTTTCAGCAAATTTTTGATGAGATTCGGGTCGGTTTTCGGGTCGCTTAACCAGGCATCCATCCCTGCTGTGCGCATCTGCGCGGGCAAAATAGCGTTGACACGGATTTTGTGCTTCGCCCATTCCGTCGCCAGTTCGCGCGTCATCTGGTGGACACCGCTTTTCGCGATACCATAAACAAAATTCCCACGCCCTAGCGACGATGCCCCGGCAATCGAGCCGATATTGATGATGCTGCCGCCCGCGCCGCTCTGGATCATCCGGCGGCCTGCTGCCTGCGCGCATAACCAATATCCGGTGAGGCATACTGACAGCGCATGATTCCACTGTTCCAGCGTCAGGTCTTCCGGCTTGACGCGCGTGAAAGCGAAGGGTGCATTCAATAAAATATCGATTTTGCTAAAGTTTTTATCGACGGTTGCAAATAAATTCTCGACATCATCCGGCTTGCTCACGTCACAGCGAACCGTGATAACCTTGCGCCCCATTTCGTTAATTTGTTTGGCGGTCACTTCAAGTCCGGCGTCATTGATGTCGGCGGCGATCACATCCACGCCGTTGCGCGCGTAACCGAGGGCAATCGCTTGCGCCAAGCCGGAAGCCGCGCCCATGACGATGGCGACACGCCCGCTCAAGTCGAAAAGTTGATCTGGCATTCGTTAAATCTCCTGTTGGGTATAGCTTGTGACAATGCGCTCGTAAGCCTGACGCAGATGTTCCCGAATGAGGGATACCGCCCTGGCCTCGTCGTGGTCGCGAATAGCATCCAGAATTTCCTGATGCCCCACGATAATCAGTTCGCGAAAATCGGGATTAGCGACATTGCGTGAGAGTAAAAAAATATGAATTTGAGGCTTGAGGGTAGACCATGTTTCATAGAGACGTTTGTGCTTGGCTGCTTGATACAGCACGTCATGAAATTGAATGTCGAGCCGTGCCGCTTCCTGCGCAGAAATCCCCTGGTCTACCGCAGCGCGCATCGCATCGACAATGGACTGCATTTCGTCCAGGTGTTTTTGCTCCCCTTTGCGGATCGCCTCGGCAGTTGCAAACGTTTCGATGGCAACCCGCAGGCTGTAAACCTCGTCCAAATCTTCATGTGAGAGTCGGGCGACGGTTGCGCCGCGATTGGGCTGCTTAATCACCAATCCTTCGCGCTCAAGCTGAACCAGCGCTTCGCGGATCGGCCCACGACTGACCTTCAGGAAATCCGCAAGCATTTCTTCACGCAGCTTGACATCGGGTGCGAGTTGCCCGCTGTAGATGGCCTCGCGCAGACGGTCTACCACGTCTTCGCCCAGGCTTCGCTTCTGGGGTAACGCTAAAAGATCAGTCAATTCCTCTTTTGACACAAATCAAGCTGCTTTGTAAACTGTAAACAATTTGCAAGAGCCTATCTCAGCCTCATTCATTTGTCAAATGACGTAAAGGGAATGGTTGTGAAAATTCTTCCGTCCGATCTTGAAGCATTTTGCATTGAAGCCATGCACCACTATGCGATCCGGGATGAGGATGCCCGCTTGACCGCCCGCATCCTCGTGACCATCGATACCTGGGGCATTCACACACATGGTACGCGCCAGCTTCGCCCACTCCTCAAAAATTTTCCAATCGGGCGGCTGGACGCGCAGGCATC
>Ga0268299_1002290_pt1 | contig 24082 bp, 23 predicted proteins | sample NOBtaG_FD_193484 | JGI IMG/M metagenome (GOLD analysis project Ga0268299, IMG submission 193484) | Activated sludge microbial communities from bioreactor in Nijmegen, Gelderland, Netherland - NOB reactor | ecosystem: Engineered > Bioreactor > Aerobic > Activated sludge | place: Netherlands... | reverse complement strand
GCGCGTCGCGAGCGTGAGGAAGTTGAAGAGGATCGCGTCGTAACGGCGGTAGTCCACGCCGTAGGTCGTCCACGAGACGTTGCCGGCGATCTGCTCGATGGAGAAGCGGTACCGCTGGCCGTAGATGCCACCGGTGGCGCCGAACAACGCGTTGTCCTTCACGTACGCGACGGACGGTGCGAAGTAGTTCAGCGAGCTCAGGTTCACCGTCGAGTCGAGGTAGAACCCGGTGGCGAAGCCCTGGTTGAGGTCGATGCCCTGGCTCACGTACATCAACGAGCGGTCGATGTTGGTGAAGCCCGCGCCGAACTCGAAGCGGGCGAAGCGGTTGAGCGGGTAGCTCGCACTCACGTAGGGCGTGCGGACGATGTAGCGTGCGATCGCCTGCGTCTGCAGGAACTGCCCGCCGCTGCCGGTCTGCGACGAACTCGCGAGGAAGAAGAACGGCTGGTTCTGGAAGCCGAGCTGGTACTGGTACCGGCCGGACATGTTCGCGTACTCGGCGAACAGCTGCGCCTCCGCCAGGCGCCCGTTCAGGCCGCCGGCGAGGGTGAGCCGCTTGTTGCCGAGCAGGTCGGTGAGGACGATGGCCGAGCCCCCGTAGACGCCGCGGCCGAAGTTGTCCTGCGCGTAACCGATCTGCGGCTGTGCGATGTACTCGGGGCGCAGCGAGCCGCGATAGCGCTCCCGCTTGAAGGTGTCGGCGTCGGGCAGGGCGATCGTCGCGCTGTCGAGCAGCGCGGCCACCGAGATGCCCGATTGCTCCGTCGCGCCGACCACGCCCGCGCTGCGCAGACCCGACTCGGCGCGGTAGACCGAGCGCCGGCGCGGGTTCTGGGCGGCTTCCGCCGCGGCCTTCGCCGCGGCGATGGAGTCGTTCAGCGCGCGCGAGAGCGCCGCGACGTTGGCCGCCGCCGCTGCCCGCGCGAGGTCGCCCGCGGCCGCCGCGGTCGCGACCACCGGCGTCGGCTGCGACGGACGGAAGGGGTCCTTCTTGAGGCCGCGCGGGTTGACCACGCTCCAGATGGTGAAGTCGCCCTTGTCGAGGTAGGTGAACGCCAGCTTGTCCGCCTCACGCGCCCAGGTCATCACCGGGCTGTGCTCCGTCACCGACAGCACACCACCCACGAGCTTGGTGATCTGGTAGTGCTGCTGGTCGTTGAGGTCGTAGAGGTAGATCTGCGCGATGCCCGTGCGGTCCGAGACGAAGGCCAACGAGCGTCCGTCGGGCGCCCAGTTGGGGTTCAGGTTCTTGCCGTCCTGCCCCGGGAGCACGGTGGTCTCGCCCTTCTCGAGGTCGTAGAGCGCGATCTGCCACGGCCCGAGCTTGAGCGTGTTCAGGTCGGTCTGCGGCCCGCGCTCGCTGGCGAAGGCGATGTAGCGGCCGTCGGGCGACCACTGTGGCTGCAGGTCGCCGTACGTGTCGTTGGTGAGCCGCTGCAGGTTGCGGCCGTCGGCATCGATCAGGTACAGGTCGGAGAGGCCACCCTCGCTGCCGCTGAACGCGATCTTGCGTCCGTCCGGCGACCACGACGGCCCCATCATCGACTGCAGCTTGGTGTCGAGGCGGCGCACGACCTTCTTGCGCCGGATGTCGTAGATGTAGAAGACGTCCTTGCCGCCGCGCTGCGCCGTGAACGCGAAGTAGCGTCCGTCGGGCGAGAAGCTGCCCTGCGAGTACAGGAAGCGGAGCTCCTCGAAATCGCTGTCGACCGTGCTGCGGGTGAGGCGCTTGAGGCGCTTGCCGGTGGTGGCGTCCGCGAGGTACAGGTCGGGGAAGACCTCGGCGCGCAGCAGGCTGCCCGTCGAGATGTAGGCGATGAGCTTGCCGTCGGGGGAGAGCGAGGGCGCCACATAGAGCGGGATGATGCCGCCGGTGCGCCGCGGATTGAGCATCGGCGACGCGTTCTTGCGCGGGCGCTCGAGCTCCGCGACCTGCGGCAGGAACCGCGTCTGCACGTCCTCCTTCCACTCGTCGCTGAGGTCCTCGAGGTCGAGGCCCGTGTAGCGGCGGAACGCACGCTCCACGCCGAGGCTCGGCGTGGCCTGCATGATCTCGCCGATCACCTCGTCGCCCCAGCGCTTGCCCACGTAGGCCCACACCGACTCGCCGAACCGGTAAGGGAAGAAGAGGTCGGGGCGGTCCGTCATCTGCTCGATCGACGGGATGTTGCCGTTGAGCGCGGCGTCGCGCATCACCGCGTCGGTGTACGTGTGCTTCGGCCCCACCGAGAGGTACTCGGCCATGCCCTCGACGTACCAGAGCGGCGGGTTCACCGCGGCCAGCGCCTGCATGCCGGCGCCCGCGCGGCCGCGGGCGAAGATGTCGTACTGGAAGACGTGCACCATCTCGTGCGTGAGCACGTGCTCGGCCTCGCCGAGGTCGCCGGCGAAGAAGAACATGTTGCGCTGCCGGAGCGCATCCGTGACGCCGCCCGTGCCTTCGCCGAGGTCGCCGGTCACGTTGTTCTGCGCGAACTCCGTGCGCGAGCCGTAGATGAGGATCGGCTTGCGCTCGCGGAACTCATGGCCGAGCACCTGCTTGAGCCGCGCGTAGCTGCGCTCGGCCATCATGCCGGTGTAGCGGGCGGCCTGCTCGAGCTCCGGGTAGTAGTGCACGTCGAAGTGCTCGGTCTTGAGCACCTGCCAGTTGAACGTCCGGAACTGGACGTGGTTCTGCCCGAAGTAGCCGCCCTGAGCGGAGGCCGCCGGTGCGGAGAGGGCGAGCAGGGCGAGCACGAGGCCGACGCGACGCATACGGAGGGCTCCTCAGGCGGAGACGGGAACGGCCGGGGCGTCACCCCAGAGCCGCTCGAGCTGGTAGAACGAACGGAGTGCCGGATGGAAGACGTGCACCACGAAGTCGACGTAGTCGAGCAGCACCCAGCGGCCCTGCTCGAGCCCCTCGATGGACTGCACGTGGTACCCGTCCCGCTTCAGTTCCTCGATCACGTGGCCGGCGGTCGCCCGGACATGCGTGTCGGAGGTCCCGCTGGCGACAATGAAGTAGTCCGCCATGTCGGTGACCGGCCGCAGGTCGAGCAGCACCACGTCGTTCGCCTTGTGGTCGACGAGGACGGAAGCGGCGCGGCGCGCGGCGCGGAGGGTGTCGGAGGCGGAGGCGACCATCGTCAGGGCGGGGGAGAGGCGACTGAAAGTGCGAACCCGAATGCACCCGAAAGGTTCCCCGTGCGAGGGGCGGAAGCAAGCGACGGGGTGGTCCGGACCCGGACCACCCCGTCGTCGCCCTGCGTGCCGCGCGTACTCAGCCCTTGATGACCCAGACCTTGATCTCGGGCTTCACGTCGGCGTGCAGGCGGATGGCGACCTTGTAGACGCCGAGCGCCTTGATGGGCTCGTGGAGGTCGATCATGCGCTTCTCGACCTGCGTGAAGCCCTGCGCCTCGAGCTGGTGCGCGATGTCGCCGGCGGTGACGGAGCCGAAGAGCTTGCCCTCCTCGCCGACCTTCGCGGAGAAGGTCAGCGAGACCTCCTCGAGCTTCTTGGCGATCGCCGCGGCGGCGTCGCGCCGGGCGTTCTCGGCGGCTTCGAGCCGCTCCTTCTCTTGTGCGATGCGCTTCTTGTTGCCCGGGGTCGCCTCGTAGGCGACGCCGCGCGGCAGCAGGAAGTTGCGGGCGTAGCCCGAGGAGACATCGACGATGTCACCGGGGTGCCCGAGGTTGTCCACCGCCTGCCGAAGAATGACTTCCATTGTTCACTCCGAACGTTGGGATTGCTGCCGCGGACCGCGGCGCCAATCGAACCAGGTATCGCCGAGTCCCAACCCGGCAGCTGACAGCAACACGACCGGCCAGAAGAGCAGGCTGAACAGCACGAACGCGCCCGACATCCACCGACCCGGCCTGAGAAACCAGAGCAACACCCCCAGCCCGCGCAGCGCGTACAACGCGCCGAACACCACCAGGAGATTCAGGCCCAGCGATCGCCAGGCGGCGCCAAGCGGCAGCGCCAGACCCAGCAGTCCCACGACCACGCCCCACACGAGCACATCGTCGAACCGGAACTCCCGGAGCGGCGAGAGGGGAGGCCCCACCCGACTCCGTCCGACGCGATGGTACACCGCCCAGCCCAGCGCCAACGTCAACAAGGACTGCAGCGCGAGGAAGGCCGGGAACAACCGCACTCCCTGCGCCGGCCAGGTCTTCAACTGCGCCTCCACCGCCGCGACGTACCAGCCCGGCGTGCCTGCCGAGCCGAGCAGGTCCTGCCAAACCGGAGACGCCATGACGTCCTGCCACTCCTTGAGCGAGGCGGCCGAACGCACCGCCGACTCCTCCTGGAGCATCGCGGCGACTCCGTCCGGTCCACCGCGCCACACCACCACCGCGACCGCTCCCACCGAGCCGACCAATGCCAGCGTGCGCAGTGCTCGGCCGAGGAACGCGGCGTTCGGCGTCATCGTCAGCACCACGCCGAACCCGACGGACAACAGAACCGACCACCCGAGCCCGAACATCGCATAGGTGGGGGTGCCGCGGGCCCCCCGGGACACGATCCACACCGCGAACAGCGTCCAGAGCACCGCCAAGGACATCCGTCCGCCGGACCGCCACCCGAGGATCGCCAGCACCGCGCACACGGGCGCCAACAGCAGCAGCGCGTCGTGGATGGGCGTGACCAGCCGGAAGGTGGCTGCCTCGACCAGCGACAGCAGGAGCACCAACGTGAGGACCGGACCCCACCACCCCCGCTCGCGCGGAGGAACCGCCCCGTCCTCGGTCACTCCGCCTTACTGCGCGTTCTGGCTGCGCGTGTACGGCAGGAGCGCGAGATACCGCGCCTTCTTGATCGCCTTCGCCAGCTGACGCTGGTGACGCGCATCGACGCCCGACAGACGGCTCGGCAGGATCTTGCCGTTGTCCGTCACGAAGCGCGACAGGAAGCGCTCGTCCTTGTAGTCGATGAAGCGGATGCCGGCCTCGGTGACCGGGCAGACCTTCTTGTTGCGGCGCATGGTCTACTCCTCGTCGTCGTCGTCGTCGCCATCACGCGCCCGGCGCGCGGCGAGCTGTTCTTCGGTCATCGGCGGCGCGCCGAGCTCGTGCTCGTGCACCGAGATGAGGTAGCGGATCACGGTGTCGTCGAGCTTGAGCGCACGCTCGAACTCGGGCAGCACCTTGCCCTCGGCCTTGAAGCGCGCGACGACGTAGTAGCCGGCTTCCTTCGAGCCGATCTTGTACGCGAGCTGGCGCCGACCCCAGTGGTCGAGCGTGATGGGTTCCTTGGTGCCGAGAAGGGCGTGGTGCTTCTCCAGCTTCTCAGCGATGGCGGCGTCTTCGAGCGCAGAGTCGAAGATGTACACCGCCTCGTATTCACGAGACAATGCGGCAATCCTCCCTTTGGTCGTGATCGCCCCCGACGGGTTGCCGACGTCGGAGGAGAGCGGCTGCCGTCCGACCCCTCGGTGGGAAGGACTGAATGCAAGCCGTATGGACAGCCCCCAAACCTAACCGGGCTACCGGGGCGGGGTCAACCGCTTCAACCCTTCCTCCGCCGCGATGACGCCGAACGCCGCCGAGGGGCCCGTCGCCAGCACCGCCTCCCAGGCCCGCCGCGCCTCGGCTACCCGTCCATGGGCCGCGTGCCACTGACCCACCCCGTTGCCGATGGTCTGGCGCTCCAGCGTCGCCGCGTCCCCGCCGAGCAGCGCCGACTCGGCCAGCCCGCCCTTCATCCACAGGAGCAGCCTATGGTAGCTCCCGTTCTCGATGATGTCCCAGTCGGCCCGGATGGGCTCCAGCACCCGCTTGGCTTCGTCGTGACGACCCAGGTGCGCCAACGTGAGCACCCACCAGTAGGTCGCCGCCACGCGTTGGTCCAGGTTGCTGGCGACCCGGGCATCCTCGGCCCAGATCGGCAACGCCTTGGCGAAGTCGCCGGAGACGAAGTATGCCAAGGCGAGATGGTAGCGGATGTTGGAGTGCAGCGTACTCGTCGGGATCCCGCGGGCATTGGGCTGTCCGTCCGGCTCCACCTGGTCGGGACGGCCCTCCACGAGCCGGCGCGCCCGCTCGAGGTCGGCGATCGCCTTTGGGAAGTCGCGCAGCGAGATGTAGCGATGCCCTCGATGCCGCAGCAATCGCGGCTCGTCGGGATGCAGCCGCAGGCCCTCGGTGTAGATGGCGACGGCCTCGGCGAATGCGCCCGTGTAGCCGACGCGGCGGCCGTACCAGATGATCGAGTCGGGGTCGGTGGGATGCCGGCGCCACGCCTCCCGCGCGGCGACGAGCGCGGGTGGCTCAGCCGAGCCCTGGGCGGACGCGGGCGGCGCCGCGGAGAGGAGGAGGGCAGCGGCGACGGCGAGACCGCGTCGCGCGGACCGGAGGTGCATGGACACGGGAGACCTTTGCGAGGGAGGCAGGGGCGAATGTATTGTGCCGCGGATGCCCGACGCCACTCCGCTCCCGCTCTCCCGCGACACGGTCGTGGTCGCGTCGGAGTCACAGGTCTCCGCAGCGCTCGACGCCGAGGCCGTGATCCTCTCGATGCACGATGGCATGTACTACGGGCTCGATGGCGTGGGCGCGCGGGTCTGGGAGCTGTTGCGTGCGCCGGTCTCGCTCGCGCAGCTGACCGCGACCATCGTCGAGGAGTACGAGGTCGATGACGCGCGGGCCTTCGCCGACTTGGTGACGCTGGTCACCGAGCTCGAGGGGCGTGCGCTGGTCTCACGCGTCACAACGCCGCCACGCGGTTGACGCTGCCGCGCCGTGGGTCGCACATTGCTTCCCATGGAGCGCCCTCTTCGCCCTGAACCGACCGCCGACCCGTCGTCGTCGAGCCTGCCCCCGGCCGCCGCGCCGCGGGCGACGCCGCGACGACCGTACCACGCGCCGACGCTGGCACGCTTCGGTGCGGCGGCGGCGCTGACGGAGGTCAACAGCATGACCGGGCGAATGGACGGCTGGATGGGTCGCCGGACCGGCTGAGTGTACGACCTGCCGGATTATCTGGCGATGGTGGAGGACCGACAGCGCACGTCCGCCTACCTTGCCGCGATCCGCGCGACGCTGCGCCCCGGTGATCATGTCCTCGAACTCGGCACGGGGTTCGGCTACTTCGCCGTGCACGCGGCGCTCGCGGGCGCGGCACACGTCTGGGCCGTGGAGCCCAACGACGCCATCGCCTTGGGGCCGGCGCTCGCCGCGCGGCATGGTGTGGCCGACCGCATCACCTTCCTCCAGCGCCGCGGCGACCAGGTCGAGCTGCCGCGACGTGCCGACGTGCTGCTCGAGGACCTGCGCGGTGTCTCGCCGCTGATGGGGCGGCGCGCGGCCGCGCTCGCGGATGCACACGCGCGGCTGCTCGCTCCCGACGCGCGACTCATCGCCTTGCGCGACCACCTCATGGTGGCGCCCTGCATGGCACCCGAGGGTGCGCGCGAGCGGCCCATCGACACCCCCGCTGACACGCTCGCCGCGCCGCCGAGCGAGCTCGACCTGAGTGCCGTGCGCGCACGAGCCACGGCGGCTTGGCGGCGAGTGCGCGCCTCGGCGCTGCATCCGCTCGCGGACGCCGGGTGCTGGGCGACCTGGGAGCTGCGTCAGGCACTGCCGACGGATCTCCGCGGCAGCACGGAGTGCGTCGTGCGGAACGCCGGGGAGATGGCAGGCATCGGCGCGTGGTTCGACGCGGACCTCGCCGGGGGCGCGCGGATCTCGAGCGGGCCCACCAGTCCGGCGACCGTCTACGACGCCGCATGGTTCCCGTTGGCCCAGCCCGTCTCCGTGCAGCCGGGGGATCGCGTCACCATCCGCATGCGCGCGACGCACGACGGCGGCGAGTACGTGTGGAGCTGGGAGGTGGAGTGCCGCCCGCAGTCCGGCGCGGCATCCGCGGTGCAACGCGGGACCGACCTCGGCACACGGCTGCTGTCGCCGGAGCGGCGCGCGCGCCGTGCCGCGACCGCGGTCCCGACGCGCGACACCGCGGTGGACCTGCACGCGGCGATACTTGCCCGCGTCGACGGACGGCGCTCGCTCGCGGAGATCGCCGCCGCACTCCGACGCGACGCGCCCACGCGTTTCGCCGAGGAGCGCGACGCGCTCGCCTTCGTCTCGCGCGAGATCGCCCGGATCGCTGAAGGGGCGGAGGGATGAGCGGATTCCTCCTCTGGTGGTGGCGCGACGCGTCGGCGGCCGAGCCGACGGCTGGTGCGCCCGACGGGCGCTTCGCGCCCGGCGTGGTGCGCGCCGCGGTGGCGCGCCTCACGCCCCGGGGGCCGGAGGGCCAGCGTGTGGTCCGGACGGCGGACGCACTTGCCATCCACACGGCGTTCACCGATGCGGTCGGCGCGGAGGATGACCTGCCGCTCGAGCGGGACGATCTCCTGCTCGCGGCCGACCTGCGGCTCGATGACCGCGCCCAACTCCGTGCGCACCTGCGTGCCGCGGGTCGGGTGTTGCCGACGGAGGCGACCGATGCGGCGCTCTGTCATGCGGCGCTCCGGCTCTGGGGAACGGCCGCCGCGCAGCGCCTGATCGGGGACTTCGCATTCGCGGCACTGGATCGGCGCACCCGCAGCCTGGTCGCGGCGCGTGGCACCTTCGGCGTGAAGCCGCTCTTCGTGGCCGAGACCGCCAGCTTCGTCGCGGTGTCGAACGACCTCGACGCCCTGCTCGCGCTGCCGGGCGTGGACGACCAGCCCGATGAGCAGGCGTTGGCGGAGTTCCTGCGCACGGGATCGATCCTCGACCCGTGGCGCACGGCGCGGCGCGGGGTGCGCCGTGTGCCGCCGTCCCACCAGTGGGTGTGGCGCGGCGACGCACCGCGGGCGGAATCGCGGCACTGGGAGTTCCCGGACCCGGCGCCGCGACTGGGTGGCAGTGACGCAGAGGTGCTCGAGGAGTTCCGCGCCCTGCTGGCCTCGGCGGTCGTCGATCGCCTGCGCGCGCCGCGCGCGACCATCCAACTCAGCGGCGGCATCGACTCGCCGACCATCGCGGCGACGGCGCGACGGCACTGTGCACACGTCGCGCTCAGTGCACTCACGGTGTCGCATGAACGCCTCGTGGCCAACGACGAGCGGAAGTGGGCGGAGCAGGTCGCGCGACACCTCGCGATCCCGCAGCGTGTCGCGTACGTGGAGGCCGACGGCCTGCTGGCCCACTGTGACGATGCCGCGCTGCGCACCCCCGAACCCGTCGCCGACCCCGAGCTGGCGCAGTGGCGGCAGCGCGCGCGCGAACTGGCCGCCGAGGCTCCGGTGACGATCGACGGGGAGGACGGCGACGCACTGCTCGCGCCGCCGGACCTGCTCACGCTCGTGCGCTCGCGCCCGATCGGCGAGACGCTGCATGCCTGGCGCGCGTATCGCGCGCGCACCGGCCGACGGCCCTGGATCGGCGTGCGCGAGTTCACCGGCCGCGGTGTCGCGTCGCGGCGGGGTGACTGGGCCGCCCCGCGCTGGATGCTCCCCGAGCTCCGCGCGCGCTACGGCGAGGGCATGCCGAGCGAGCCCGCCCGGCACCGCCTGCGGCCGCTCGCGGCGCGTGCACACCAGCAGCCCGTGTGGGAGACGCTCTTCGCGATCGACGACCCGAGCGTCACCGGCGCCCCGCTCACCGTGGTGCTACCGCTGCTCGATGCACGGCTCTTCGCGTTCGTGTTCGCGCTGCCGCCCATCCCCTGGTGCCAGGAGAAGCACCTGCTCCGTCGCGTGATGGAGGGTGCGCTGCCGCCGGCCGTGCTCTCGCGTCCCAAGACGCCGGTCACCGGCGCGCTCGAAGCGGGCATGTCGGCCTGGCGGGCGCGCGGCGGGGCGGCGCGCGCGCTGGCGCATCCCATGGACCACCTTGTCGACGTGCCGGCCTGGCGCCGCGCCCTCGAGGAGACGGAGGACCCGAGCGAGATGCTCGCCGCATGGCGCGTGTTCGAGGTGGCGCGCTGGCTCGCGCAGCCCGAGGCCGCGCGTGCCTGACTACCTCGCATTCGGACTCCGGCTGCGCAGCGCATCGCCGCTGCCGGGGCTCATGGCGGTCGAGCCGACGGGCGAGGCCGACGTGACGATCGCGCTCGGCGCGCGGCCACCCTGGGGCGAGGTGGCGGGCACGCTGCGCCATCGTTCCGAGCCCGACGCAGACGGACGGGCGACGCTCGAGGTGTGGTCCCTGCCGAGTGTGGCGGCGATCGCGCTGCGCTACAGCGAAGGGATCCGGTTCCATCTCGGCACCGACGGGCGCGCCGTGTGGGCGGATTGGGACGCCCCGCTCACCCTCGCCGACGCCATGACCTTCCTCGTGGGACCGGTGCTCGGGTACGCGCTGCGACGGCGGGGACGGCTCGCGCTGCATGCGAGTGCCTGCGTCATCGGGGGGCGCGCGGTGGCGTTCGTGGGGCCCGGCGGTGCGGGGAAGTCCACGCTCGTGACTGCCTGCGCGCAACGCGGCCACCCCGTGGTCACCGACGACATCCTCGTCGTGCACGACGCCGCGTCCGGCTGGTGCAGCACGCCGGCCCTCGACCAGTTGCGGATCTGGGAGGACAGCGAGCGGTTGCTCTTCGGCCCGGACTCAAGATTGGCACCACTGACGCCGACATTCGAGAAGCGGGGACTCTCGCTCGCCGAGGCGGGATTCGCGTTCGCCCGCGACGCCGTACCGCTCGGCGCGCTGCTGCTGTTCGCGCCGCGGGTCGCCGATGCCGACGCGCCGCGTGTGGAGCGCTGCGCCGGCGGCGAGGCACTGCTCGGTCTGGTCAGCAACTCGTACGCGAACTACCTGCTCGACGATCGTGAACGGGCGGAGGAGCTTCGCGCCGTGGGCCGACTCGCCGCAGCCGTGCCGGTGTGGCGACTGGTGCCGCACGAGGATCCCGCACGCCTCGGGGCACTGGTGGACGTCGTCTCGCACTTCGTGACGCGACGCGACGACCAGCGCTGACTGGCGGCGTTATCTTCTCCCGGCGGCGCGCGTCTGGAAGGTGCAGGCCCGCCGTTCGATCCACCTGTCCGAGGTCCGTCCCGATGGCGCAGCACCTGGAGCCCGTGCGGCACGCGCAGCACGATCCGTCCGTTCCGACTCCGAACCTCGCCGCGCGCGACGGGTCGGTGGCGAGCGGCGTGGGTGCCGTGTCGCGCCGACCGTACCGCGCGCCGGCGCTGCACGTGCATGGGTCGGCCGCGGAGCTGACGCAGCGCAACCTGTTCGCGCCGGGGCGCGTCGACGGTGGCTTCTGGTGGCGTCGCACCGGGTGAACGACTGAGCGCGGCCGCGTCGCGTCCGCTCGACCTGCTGTGCGCTGCGGTCCGCGCGCGCGTCACCGGCGGAGGCTTCGACCCCGCGACGATCGCTCCCGAGGAGCGCGCCGCGTTCCTCGACCTGGCGGAGCGGCACCGGGTCGCCCCCCTGTTCCAGGCGCTCCTCCCGCCCGACGCACCGGCACGCGCGCGCGCGATCCGCAGTCTGGCGGCCGTCGCGACACTGCACCGCCTGCTCGACGCGATGCACGCGGCATCGATCCCGGTGCTCGCCTGGAAGGGGCCGGCGCTCGCGGTGCAGGCCTGGGGCGATCCGGCCGCGCGGACCTTCCACGACCTCGACCTCGTGGTGCCACCGCCGCAGGTGGAGGCCGCGCGGCGCGTGGTGCTCTCGCTGGGCTGGCGGCCGCGTCACGCGATGACTGCCGCCCAGGAGCGCGCGATCTTCGCCGGACTCGGCGCGTCGGAGTTCGTCGGTGAGGCCGAACCGCCGCTGCTCGAGTTGCATTGGGCGTTCAGCGCGCGGCGCTATGCCGGGCGGCTTGATGTGGACGGGGTGCTCACACGCGCGACCAACGTCGCGATCGGCGGACGCCTGGTGCCGGTCCCCAGTCTGGCGGATACGCTCGCACTGCTCGCGCAGCACGCGTCCAAGCACGGCTGGAGTGCACTGGAGGACCTTGCCGTGTTCGCCGCGCTGGCGCAGCGCGAGCCGCGCGCGCTCGTCGCGGCGCACGCGCGTGCACACGCGGTCGGCGGCGCCCGCGCGCTGCGGCTCGGGGCGGCGTTGATGGCCCGCGCGCTCGACCTCGCGCTGCCGGCCGAACTGGCCGAGGCGGTGGGACGCGACGCGACGCTGCCGCGACTGGTGGAGACCGTGGAGGCGCTGTGGGTACGCGGCGAGACCACGTGGCGACCGCCACTGTCCTGGGACCTGGCCTGGACGGAGCGGCCACTCGACCGCGCGCGGTTGCTGGCCCGTGCGACGTTCGATCCCACGCTGCAGGAGTGGACGGCGCTGCCGCTGCCGGACGCGTTGCTCCCGCTCTATCCCATCCTGCGGCCGTTCCGGCGCCTGTGGTCGGCGCTCAGACGTTGAAGCGGAACAAGAGCACGTCGCCGTCCTTCACGACGTACTCCTTGCCTTCCGCGCGGACCGCGCCCTTCTCCTTGGCGCCCTTCCAACCGCCCAGCGCGATGAAGTCGTCGTAGCCCACCGTCTCGGCGCGGATGAAGCCGCGCTCGAAGTCGGAGTGGATGACACCGGCGGCCTTGGGCGCGGTGTCCCCCTGATGCAGCGTCCAGGCGCGCACCTCCTTCTCGCCGGCCGTGAAGTAGGTGTGCAGGCCGAGCAGGTGGAAGCCCGCGCGGATGAGGCGGTCGAGCCCGGCGGACTCCAGCCCGAGCGAGGCGAGGAACTCCGCGCGGTCCTCAGCCGGCAACTCGGCGAGTTCGGACTCGATCTTCGCCGAGAAGGTGACGACCTCCGCGGGTTCATGGTCGGCAGCGATCGCGGCGCGCAGCGCCGTGACGTGCGGCCCCTCCGCGCCGGTGAGCTCGGCGTCCGTGACGTTGGCGGCGTAGAGGATGGGCTTGAGCGTGAGCAGCTGCAGGGGCTGCAGCAGCGTGCGCTCCTCGGTGCTGAGCGTCACGTGCCAGAGCGCGCGCCCTTCGCTGAGCGGCGCGTGCGCCTTCTCCAGGGCTGCGGCCTCGGTCGCCGCCGCCTTGTCGCCTGTCTTGGCGGCACGCTTGGCCTTGTCGAGCCGCTTCTCGACCACGCCGAGGTCGGCCAGGGCGAGCTCGAACTCGATCGTCTCGCGATCGCGCGCCGGGTTCACCGAACCATCGACGTGGATCACGTCGGGGTCGTCGAAGCAGCGCACGACGTGGACGATCGCGTCGGTCTCGCGGATGTTGCTCAGGAAGGCGTTGCCGCGGCCCTCTCCCTTGGACGCCCCCCTCACGAGGCCGGCGATGTCGACGAACTGCACGGCCGCAGGCACCGTGCGCTCCGGCTTCACGATCTCCGCGAGCGCATCCAGCCGCTTGTCCGGCACCGTGACCACCCCGACGTTGGGATCGATGGTGCAGAACGGGTAGTTGGCGGCCTCGGCCTTGGCGGCGGTGAGGGCGTTGAACAGGGAGCTCTTGCCGACGTTGGGGAGGCCGACGATGCCTAAGCTGAGCATGCGCAGGAACAGGTGGAAGGTGTGAGGTGGGAGGTGTAAGGTAACGGCTTGCGGGCTTCCGATGCGGGCTTTCTGCTTCCCCCCGCGCACCTTCACGACATGTACCCTTTTCGGAAGCTCTCCGTGTGGGAGAAAGCGCACGCGCTCACGCTTCGTGCCTATGCAGTCACGGACGGCGGCGTCGCGCGGAGGTATCCGGTGCTGTGCTCGCAGCTTCGACGGGCGATCGCCTCGATCCCTGCGAACATCGCGGAGGGTGCCGGACACTCGACCGATCCCCAGTTCAACCGCTTCCTCGAGATCGCATTGGCCTCGGCGCGCGAGGCCGACTATCACCTGCTGCTTGCAAAGGACCTGAGCGCGATAGCCGCGAAAGACTACGCCATCCTCGAAGCACGCCTGTCGGAAGTCCAAGGCATGCTGATGGGCCTACGGAAGCGCGTTCTCGAACGCATCCGCGAGAGACGCCGCCCCCCGAACGGGCGCTTGCACCCAGCGCCGTCCGTTGCGGCAGCGCCGAAGACGACGATGCCGCGGCAACCACGTATCGCCTCCCCGTCGCTCAGAGGTTCCGAGGACGCATTGGATCGCTGACGGGGAAAAGGAAGAGGGGAGGCCGAACGGCCTCCCCCCTCACCCCTCACTCCTACCACCTGCCCTTACGCGATAAACCAAGGCGCAAGCACAAGCGAAACCACCGACATCAGCTTGATGAGGATGTTCATCGCCGGCCCCGACGTATCCTTGAACGGATCGCCCACGGTATCACCGACGACCGCAGCCTTGTGCACGTCGCTGCCCTTGCCGCCGAGGATGCCGCCTTCGATCGCCTTCTTGGCGTTGTCCCAGGCGCCGCCGGCGTTGGCCATGAAGAGCGCCATCATCACGCCGGTCACGGTCGCACCCGCGAGCAGGCCGCCGAGGGCCTTCACGCCGAAGAACTTGCCGACGATCACCGGCAGCAGCACGGAGGCCACGCCGGGGATGATCATCTCCTTGAGGGCCGCCGAGGTGGAGATGTCGACGCAGCGCGCGGAGTCCGGCTTCACGCCGGGCTTGCCCTCGAGCAGGCCGGGGATCTCCTTGAACTGGCGCCGGACCTCCTCCACCATGCCCTGCGCCGCGCGGCCGACGGCCGTCATGGTCTGGGCGCCGACGAAGAACGGCATCACGCCACCGATGAAGAGGCCGATGACGACCATCGGGTCGACGAGGTTGAGGCCGACGTTGTCGAGGCCGACCGCCGAGGCGTAGGCCGAGAACATGGCCAGGGCCGTGAGCGCCGCCGAGCCGATGGCGAAGCCCTTGCCGATGGCCGCCGTGGTGTTGCCGAGCGCGTCGAGGCCGTCGGTGATCTTGCGGACCTCGGGGCCGAGGTGGCTCATCTCGGAGATGCCGCCGGCGTTGTCCGCGATGGGGCCGTAGGCGTCCACCGACATCGTCACGCCGACCGTGGCGAGCATGCCGACCGCGGCGATGGCGACGCCGTACAGGCCGGCCGCCCAGACCGAGACGTACATCGCGCCGCAGATCAGCAGCACCGGCACGATCGTGGACTCCATGCCGACCGCGAGGCCGGCGATGATGTTCGTCGCGGGGCCGGTCTTGGACGCGTTGGCGATGCGCAGCACCGGGCCGGCCGCCGTGTAGTACTCGGTCACGAGGCCGATCGCGATGCCGGAGACCGTCCCGGCGACCACGGCGAAGAAGGGGCCGAGGACCGGGAACAGTCGACCGGTCTCCGGGTCGGTCATGTTGAGCGGGATCTGCACCGTGAGCAGGTACGCGAACACGAGGAACAACCCGGCGGCGATGAACGTCACCGCGCGCAGCGCGCTCGCCGGGTTGCCCTTGGCGAGGACACGCATCACGAGGATGCCGACGAGCGAGGCGACGAGGCCCGCCGCCGTGTAGGCGACCGGCAGCAGCACCGACGCGAGGCGCGAGGTCTCGGGGATCAGCGTCGAGGTGGAAGCCAGTGCGATGGTGGCGATGATGGCACCCACGTAGGACTCGAAGATGTCCGCGCCGAGGCCGGCCACGTCACCCACGTTGTCACCCACGTTGTCGGCGATGGTCGCCGGGTTGCGCGGGTCGTCCTCGGGGATGCCGGCTTCGACCTTGCCCACGAGGTCGGCGCCGACGTCCGCCGCCTTGGTGTAGATGCCGCCGCCCACGCGCGCGAAGAGCGCGATGGAGCTGGCCCCCATGGCGAAGCCGGAGATGATCTCCCCGAACTCCTTGAAGCCGGTGGTGCCGAGCAGTTCCTTCTGCCAGAGGAAGATGGCCGCGATGCCCACGAGGCCGAGCGCCGCGACCGCGAGGCCCATCACCGCGCCGCCGCCGAAGGCGATCCGCAGGGCGGCAGCCTGTCCGCTGGCCCGGGCCGCCTCGGAGGTCCGCACGTTGGCCTTGGTGGCCGAGGTCATACCGGCCCAGCCGGCTGCGACCGAGCAGAGGCCGCCGACCACGTACGAGATGCCCGTCTCCATGCCCACGGCGTAGCCCAGCAGCGCGGCGACGACGAGGAGGAACGGCAGCAGCACCGTGTACTCGCGCTTCAGGAACGCCATGGCACCGAGCTGGATCTGCTCGGCCAGGTCCTGCATGACCTGGGAGCCCGGCGACTGGCGCGCGATACCCGCGTAGGTCAGGTAGCAGGCCACGAGGCCCACCACGCCGATCACCAGCGCGTACATCGACAGGTTGTCAAGCATTAGAAGGGGGGTGATTGGTGGAGTTGAACGCATTCATCACAGGGCCGATCCCATCCGTGGCCCACTGCCGCACCGCCTGTTCGAACGTCGGAAGCAGGGCCCGCGTGTCGGCGGCCTCCTGCTTCCCGAACTCGCCGAGCACGTAATCGGCGAGGTCTCCCACACGCCGCTGCGGATCGCTCGGACCCACGCCGATCCGCAGCCGCGCATACTCCTGGCTTCCGAGCGCCTGCTCGATGCTCTTGAGGCCGTTGTGCCCGCCCGCCGACCCGCGTGCGCGGAACCGGAACGTTCCCACGGGCAACTGCACCTCGTCGGAGATGACCAGCAAGTCCGTTGCCGCGGCCCAGAACGGCCGCCGCAGCCAGGGCTTGAGCACCGCCCCCGAGAGGTTCATGTACGTCTGTGGTTTCACCAGCCGCAGCTTCACCGGGCCCAGCGCTCCCGAACTGGTGAGCGCCTCCCCGTCCTTCCGCCAGCCGTCGAGCCGCCAGGCGTCGGCCAGGTGGTCGAGGACCCACCAGCCGACGTTGTGGCGCGTGTTCGCGTAGTCCTTGCCCGGGTTGCCGAGTCCGAGGATGACCTTCATAACACTCCCGGGACCCGGCCGTAACCCGAGGGAAGCCGGACCTTACTTCTCGGCGGCTTCGTCGGCCTTCGCCTTGCGGATGAGCTCCGGCTCCGCCGGGGCGGCCTCCGCCGCCGGCGCTGCCTCGACCTCGACCTTGGGCGCCGCGCACACGCAGACCGTCGCGTCGGCGTCGGACTCGAGCGTCACGCCGGCCGGCATCGGGATCTCGCCCGCGTGGATCGAGTGGCCGATCGTGAGCGCGGTGACGTCCACGACGAGGTGGTGCGGGATGTTGGCCGGATCGCAGGAGATCTCGAGCTCGTGCAGCACCTGGTCGAGGATGCCGCCGCCATGGCGCACCCCTTCCGGCGTGCCGACGAACTGCAGCGGCACCGGCACCGTCACCTTCTCACCGGCGACGAGTTCCTGGAAGTCGACGTGCAGGATCTGCTTCTTGTACGGGTGGCGCTGGATCTCGCGGATGAGCGTGTTGACCGACTTCCCGCCCACCGACAGCGCGATGACGGTGCTCTGGTACGGGTGCTTCTCGAGCAGCAGCTGCAGCGGGTGCGCCTCGAGGGCCAGCGTCTGCGGCTCACGGTTGTGGCCGTAGATGATCGCCGGGACCTGGCCGGCCGCGCGGAGCTTGCGGGCGACGCCCTTGCCGGTGGCGTCGCGGGTGGTGGCGGTGAACGGAACGGAAGCCATGGAACGAACCTCTGAAACAGGACAGGCGCACAACGTGGGTTCCCGGTAGATCCGGCCCGGCGGAGCGCCGACGAACTGCAGGTGGGAGGTGGGAGGTGGGAGGTGTGAGAAACGCACCGTCCACGCCCTACCGCGCTCACCATGCAGGGTACAGCACCTACACCTCGAATCGACAATCCATCATCCAACATCCATCATCGAACATCCAACATCCAACATCCCTCACTCAAACAGCGAACTCACACTCTGATCCGAATGCGTGAACCGGATCGCCTTCGCCAGGAGCTCGCCCACGCTCAGCACCGTGAGCGTCGGGAACTTGCGGCTCTCCGGCAGGGCGATGGTATCGGTCACGGCGACTTCCTTGATCGGCGCGTTGCTCAACCGCTCCACGGCCGGGCCGCTGAGCAGGGCGTGCGTCGCGCAGACGTAGATGTCGTTGGCGCCAAGGTTCTTGAGCGCGCGCGCCGCTTCCGCGACCGTGCCCGCCGTGTCGATCATGTCGTCGGCCAGGAGGCAGTCCTTGCCCTCGACCTCACCGACCACGTTCACCACCTCGGCCACGTTGGCCGTGGGGCGCCGCTTGTCGATGATGGCGAGCGACGCGTTGAGCCGCTTCGCGAAGCCGCGGGCCATCTTGGCCGAACCCACATCCGGCGCGACCACCACGAGATCCTGCAGCTTCTTCTTCCGGTAGTGTGCGGTGAACACCGGTGCCGCGTACAGGTGGTCCACCGGGATGTCGAAGAAGCCCTGCAGCTGGTGGGCGTGGAAATCGAGGCCGAGCACGCGGTCCGCGCCGGCCCGCATGATCATGTTGGCGACGAGCTTGGCGCCGATCGCCACGCGCGGCTGGTCCTTGCGGTCCTGGCGCGCGTAGCCGTAGTAGGGCATCACGCAGGTCACGCGCGCGGCCGAGGCCCGGCGCGCCGCGTCGATGAGCAGGAGCAGTTCGAGCAGGTTCTCGGCCGGCGGATTCGTCGGCTGGACGATGAAGACGTCCGCACCGCGCACATTCTCGTCGAGCCGGATGAAGACTTCGCCGTCGGCGAACCGCGAGACCGTGGCCTTGGTGATCTCCGCGCCGAGCGACTTCGCGATCTCCTCGGCGAGCGGCCGATTGGCCGTGCCGGTGAGCACGCGGAAACCGTGGATGGGTACGGCGAGTCCGTCCATTGTGCGGCGGGCCTAAGGGTCGGGCGGGGAACGAGATAGCCCACACGAAGGCAGGCGGGGACGCGGTCCGCCGGCGAGGGCGGGACAGCCTCGAAACCTAGCGGCGGAGGACCCGCTGCGGCAGGGGGGATTGGGCACGCACTGCACCCCACACACACCCTCTTGCATTGCCCCTGGTGGATTCGAACCACCATTCTCGCATCCAAAGTGCGATGTCCTGCCATTGGACGAAGGGGCAGTGGCAGACCCCCCGAAGCTAAACGGGGGAGTGACCTCAGTCGAGGAGCCGCACCGCCGAGACCGCCGTCGCGGTCCGGCTGCCGACCAGCCGCATGCCTTCCGGGAGGCGCAGGGCGTCGAGCTGGGGCCGTCGCTCGAAGACCCCGTACAGCGTGCTCCCCGACCCACTCATCCGTGCGATCCGCGCGCCGGCCGCCGTCAGCGCCTCGAGCCCCGCGGCCAGCTCCGGGTGCCGGTGCAGCACCGGCGTCTCGAAATCGTTCTCGGCGATGCGGGCCAGACCTTCCCAGCGGTCGAGGTCGTGGAGCTGCATCGGCGCGGGAGCGCTGAGCGGCGAGCCGCGCCGCGACTCGGCGATCCAGCCGAACGCTGCCTTGGTCTCCACGCCGAACGGCGGGATCAGCAGCACGATCTCGCGGGCGGGCATCGGCGGCAGGGCCAGCATCCGCTCGCCGCGGCCCCAGGCCAAGGCCCAGCTGGCCTCGCTGGTGAGGAAAGGCACGTCGGCGCCGAGCTGGAGCGCCAGGGTCGCGAGCTGGGCGGCCGCGAGCGGTGACGGCGAGAGGCGATTGAGGATGCGCAGCACCGCGCCGGCGTCGGCGCTGCCGCCCCCGAGTCCGCCGCCCATCGGGATCCGCTTCTCGATCTCGATCCGGAAGCCGTTGGGCCAGCCGGTCGCGCGCTTGAAGGCCTCGGCCGCGCGGTAGGCGAGGTTCTGCTCCATGGGGCCGACGTCGGCTCCGGTCACCTGGACTTCGCGGGCCGTGGTCGCGGTGAAGCAGCGCACCGAGTCCGCGAGTTCGACGCGCGCGAAGAGGGTCTCGAGCTGGTGGTAGCCGCTCTCCTCGCGCGCAAGGATCCGCAGCAGGAGGTTGAGCTTGGCTTGTGCCTCCACCGAGGCGGCGGTGGCCGTCATCCCGGCCCCGCGGCGTCGGGATGCGCCTTGGCACCTCCGGCGATGTCACTCACGTGCAGGTGCAGCCGCGAGAAGTACCAGGCGCCGATCACCGTGATGGGCACGAACGAGACGATGTGGAAGCCGATGCCCCAGCTCAGGGCCAACGCATCGGAGGCCCCGTAGAGCACCAACCCGAGCTTGGCCGCGGCCTCGAACACGCCGAAGAAGCCGGGCGCCGACGGCAGCGCCACTCCGACCACGATGAGTCCCTGGATGAAGAGCGTGGACGTGAACGGAGCGTCGATGTCCAGCGCGAGGAAGCCGACGTAGAACGCCAGCGCATTCACGAGCCAGTGCAGCAGGGCCCACACGAACACCTCGGCGGCGAGCCTCGGCGAACGGAGCACGCCCAGGCCGCCGGTGAACGACTCGAGGAACGCGCGCACCTTGCCGCCGAACCGCGGCGAGAGCAGCCCGACGCTGCGCTCGGCGAGGCGGAACACGAACTCGGGGAAGAACACCAGCGCGTACAGCCCCACTGCCACCGCGCCGAGGAACAGCCCGGCGGAGATGGCGATGCGGTCGGCACTGACGCCCGAGATCTGGGCGTCGGCGGGGAAGCGCGGGTCGAGGGTCGCGCCGACCATGAGGAGCAGCACGACGACGCCGTCGAACAGGCGGTCCACGGCCAGTGACGCGAAGGCCGCGCTGAACTTGACCTCGGGGCGCTCGCGTGAGATCACGAACGCCCGGGCGAACTCGCCCGGGCGGAGCGGCAGGACGTTGTTGACCATCATCCCGATGGCCGTCGCGCGCCAGAGCGGGCCCACGGGGATGCGACCGGCCAACGGCGCGAGGATCGCCTGCCAGCGCCGGGCGCGCAGCGGGAAGATCATCGTCGCGGTGGCGGCGCTCAGCACCCAAAGCAGCGGGTTGGAGCCGGACAGCACCGCCCAGACCTCACCGACGTGGCCGTGCAGGATGTACCAAAGCAGAAACGCGCTCAGGGCGATGCCGAGCGCGCCACGCCAGTCGAGTCGCATCGTCAGTCTGCGGCGGCGAGCTGCAACAGGTCGTACAGCTCGTACAGCGTCTCCGGATCGGGCGGCTCGCTGTTCTGCCGGAGCTTCGCGCCGAGGTCGGAGGCGGCGCGGAGGGCGTCCTTGCCGCGGTAGAGCAGGTCCTCGATGGGGACCACGTCGTCATCCTCGGTCGCCACGGGCTCGCTGAGGTGCGTGTCCTCGAGGGCGCCGAAGCTCGCGAGGCCGGAGGCGAGCAGTGACTGGAGTTCCGCGCCGGAGACGCCGGCGGTGCTGCTGCCGACAGTCCCCATCACGATCGAACTGGACGCCGGCGTGCCGCTGAGCTTGCGCACGCGGGCGATGGTCGCCGTGAGCGGGGCCGGCGGGGTGCCGTTGAGCCGCTGCCACAGCGCGCGGAAGCGCGGGGCCACGTCGGTGAGGCCGTTGTCGGGCCGGCTCAGGTCGGTGCCCGCTTCGTCGAGCACCCAGAGCGCCTTCTTGTCGAGGACGGCCGCGCCGCGTTCGGCCGCCAGGAACAGGTTGGCGATGTCGTGGGCGGCGAAACTCTGGGCGGCCTTGGCGAGGGCCCGGACCGCGGCGCGGAGTTCGCGCCCCACGCGGTCGCGCGTGGCGGCGTCCACGGCGGCGCGGCCGTCGAACACCAGGCGGCGCAGGTGTTCGGCCTGCGAGACGACCTCCAGCCGGAAGCGCTGCTGGGCCGAGGTGGGCGGATTCGGCGCCGGTTGCACGAAGGCGCTCTGTGGTCCGTCGGGGAGCAGGTTGGCGATGGGGACGACATCGTCCGTCTCCTTCTCGCCGGTGCGCACCGATTCCGCGGCATGGGCGAACTCGCGGACCGCGATGGTGTCCGTGGGCGGGATGCCGCCGGTCCGGACCGCCTCGCCACCTTCAATGAGGACACGCGCGGCGGCGCGGAACAGCCGGCGGCGCTCGGCCGTGGGCGGTTCCTGGCGCAGTTCGATCGGCTTGGCGGCGATGTCGAGGGTGTCCACCACCTCGGACAGCGGGGGAAGGTCCTTGAGCGCGGCGACCCCGCGCAGGGCGCGGACCCGCTGCATGGCGGCCGTGAAGACTTCCACCGAGGTGGGCTGCTCGGAGTAGGCGAGCAGGCCGGCCGCGGCATCGGCAGCGGCGGTGGCGAGGAACGCCGCACCACCACCGCGCGTGAGCGTCTGGGCCTCACGCGGCGCCAGGCGGTTCAACTCTGCCGTGCGGAGGGCCGAGCGGCGGTCCTCGGCCTCGCCCCAGCTGCGGGCGCCGCGGATGAGGATCTTGAGGTCGTCGATGGCGGCGATGGCGGCACCACGGGTCGCGGCGTCCCACGGGAGGCGTCCGTCGCGGACCTGGCGCGAGAGGCGCTCGAGCCCGCTGGCGACCTCGGCGATGCCGCGCAGCTTGGCCATGGTGGCACTGCCGCGCAGGGCGCGTGAGGCGCGGGTGAAGCTGTCGGCGTCGGGCGGGGTGGTGGATGCACGCGTCACGAGGCCGTCGAGCTGGTCGACGTACTCGGTGGCTTCCAGGATGAAGAAATCGATCAACCCGCCGCTCATCACGCCTCCCTAGCCGACCCGTACCAACGTGTAAACAACGGCTGACAACAATAGACACCCGTCGTTGAGTAAGGACGCGGGCGTCCCGATGGGGGTCACGCTCACCGCCCCTCCTCGGGCCCCTGTCCGATTGGCTCAGCGCCGGGCGGCGTCCATCGCCTGCCGCATGGCCCGGACCGCCTCCGGCAGCCCGACGAAGATCGCATGGCCGACGATGGCGTGCCCGATGTTGAGCTCCTCGCACTCCGGAATAGCGGCCACCGGGCCGACGTTCTCAAGGGTCAGGCCGTGTCCGGCGTGGACCGCGAGGCCGCGCTGCTTGGCGTACGCGGCCGCGTCCTGCAGGGCACGCAGCGGCGCGCCGTCGGCGGGGTGGTGGCAGTAGGTCCCGGTGTGCAGCTCGATCGCGGCCACCCCCAGCGCTGCGGCGGCATCCACTTGGCGACGGTCCGGATCGATGAACAGCGAACTGCGGATGCCGGCCGCGTGCAGGCGCCCCACGACCGCCGCGAGCCGCGCGGGGTCGCGGAGGCAATCGAGGCCGCCTTCCGTGGTGATCTCCTCGCGGCGTTCGGGCACCAATGTGACCTGATGGGGTCGGAGACGGACGGCCAGTGCGGTCATGGCGTCGGTGGCGGCGATCTCGAGGTTGAACGGGGTCCGCGCGCCCTGGGCCAGCGCCTCGATGTCGGCATCCTGGATGTGCCGGCGGTCCTCGCGCAGGTGCGCCGTGATGCCGTCGGCGCCGGCGTCCTCGCACAGGCGTGCCGCGGCGACCGGATCGGGGTACGGCGCGCGTCGCGCCTGACGGACGGTGGCGACGTGATCGATGTTGATGTAGAGCCGTTGGCGGGTCATCTTTGCTCGGTCATCCTCAGCTGCGGAGCGAACCAGTGAGACGTGCGTGGTGCGTGGTGGGACTCGGGGTGCTGATCGCGGGCTGCCGTCCGCCGGTCGGCGGGCCTCAGGCGGGTGCGGCGTCGGCTGAAGGGGCGGTGTCGCAGATGCTGACGGCCGCGAAGAAGCAGGACCTGCAGGCGGTCTCCGCGGTCTGGGGCAACGCGACGGCACCGACCCGGGAGATGTACTCCCGCGAGGAGGTCGAGAAGCGGGTGCTGATCATGATGTGCCACCTCCGGCACGACGAATTTCGCATCCTCACGTCGAAGGCGGCAGAGGGTGGCCGCATGATCTACGACGTGGAGCTCAAGTCGGGCACGCGGACCGCACTCGCGCCCTTCACCACGGTGCGGAACGCCAAGACGGGCCGGTTCTTCGTCGAGGACATCAACCTGCAGCCGCTGGCCCCGATCTGCGCGGATGGTGCCCGCAGCACCAGCCGTCCGCCCGGCGCCGACTGAGCCGGACGCGTTAGTATTCAGTGAACTCGACCAGCACGCCGGCGGTCGAGTGCGGATGGAGGAAGGCGATGCGTTTGCCTTCCGCGCCGATGCGCGGGACCTCGTCGATGAGCCGGAGTCCCGCGCGGCGGCACTTGTCGAGTGTGCCGTCGAGGTCCTCGACCTGGAAGCAGATGTGATGCACCCCTGGCCCCCGCTTGGACAGGAACCGCCCGACGGGGGAATCGGATACGTGTGGTTGCAGGAGCTCCACGAGGGATTCGCCGGCCGCGAGGCCGACGATGCGGGCGCCGTCCTCGTCGTTCAACGGCACCTCGGGCATGCCGAGGATGTCCTTGTAGAACGGCAGGATGCGCTCGATGGAATCGATCGCGATGCCGATGTGCGCGATACGGGTCCCGCGGGGGGCAG